>OJMG01004168.1_pt1 | contig 10266 bp, 10 predicted proteins | sample 1597141 | NCBI WGS metagenome assembly OJMG01 (sample SAMEA2452119, study PRJEB22498) | human gut metagenome | biome: human feces; feature: human gut; material: feces | place: Australia | collected 2012
ACACAGTGCCTCCAGTGATTCATAATAATCACGCAGCTGTGTGTTTACATAGCTCAACAATATCATCGGATCTTTTGGAATCATACTTTACTCCTTTTTGCATACTTATGGAATTCCGGAGCGTCACTTCCAATCTCTGTGCCAGCCTGACATCTCTGTCCCGTTATCACATCATTCGACTTTCATTACTTCCGCTGCCAGTTTTCCGTCTTTGAGACCGATCACGATGGTGTCTTCTGTCTGTACATTTCCAGAAAGGATCATCCTTGCTGCCAGTGTCTCCACATTTTTCTGGAGGAAACGTTTCAGAGGTCTCGCACCATAGACCGGATCATAACCACCGTCTATGATATAGCTTTTTGCCTCATCCGTCAACTCCAGCCTGATCTCCTGGTCTGCGAGTCTGCGGTTCAGATCTGCCATCATCAGATCAACGATATTGCCGATGTTTTCTTTTGTCAGCGGCTTGAACATGATGATTTCATCCAGACGGTTTAAAAACTCCGGTCTGAAATGTGCCCGCAGGTCGTTCATGACCAGATCCTGGCTCTCCTGACGGATGCTTCCGTCCGGCTCAATGCCATCCAGCAGATAAGACGAACCAATGTTAGAAGTCATGATCAGAATCGTATTCTTAAAGTCTACGGTTCTGCCCTGGGAATCGGTGATACGTCCGTCATCCAGTACCTGAAGCAGTACGTTAAAGACATCCGGATGTGCTTTCTCGATCTCATCAAACAGTACAACTGAGTACGGTTTTCTTCTGACTGCTTCTGTCAGCTGTCCACCTTCTTCATATCCTACATATCCTGGAGGTGCTCCTATCAGACGGGACACAGAATATTTCTCCATGTATTCACTCATATCAATACGCACCATATTCTGCTCATCATCAAACATACTTGCTGCCAGAGCTTTTGCAAGCTCTGTCTTGCCGACACCGGTAGGACCAAGGAAAAGGAACGAACCAATCGGCTTGGTCGGATCTTTGATACCAGCTTTGGAACGGATGATCGCATCGGTCACTTTTCTGACACCATCTTCCTGTCCGATGACACGTTTGTGCAGTTCATCATCCAGATGCAGGATCTTGGTACGCTCACCTTCGGTCAGTTTTGCAACCGGGATGCCGGTCCATCTGGAAATGATTCTTGCGATCTCTTCGTCTGTTACACGGTCATGTACCAGCGACAGATCTTTGCTTTTTACCTTTTCCTCTTCAATCTCCAGCTGTTTCTGAAGTTTCGGCAGTTCGCCGTACTGCAGCTCTGCTGCTTTGTTCAGATCATAGCTTCTCTGTGCTTTTTCGATCTCTTTGTTCATATTTTCAATCTTTTCACGCAGCACGGACAGATTTTCAACAGAATGTTTTTCGTTATCCCACTGAGCTTTTTTGCCTGCAAAAGATTCACGCTGTTCTGCCAGCTCCTTCTGCAGGTTTTCCAGACGCTCGGCACTTAATTTATCGGTCTCTTTTTTCAGGGCAGCTTCCTCGATCTCCATCTGCATGATTTTTCTTCGCTGTTCATCCAGCTCCGTTGGCATGGAATCCAGCTCGGTCTTGATCAGGGCACAGGCTTCATCGACCAGGTCAATGGCTTTATCCGGCAGGAAACGATCGGTAATATAACGGCTACTCAATTCGACGGCTGCAATGATGGCATCATCTTTGATACGCACATGGTGATGGTTCTCGTAACGCTCTTTCAGTCCACGAAGGATAGAAATAGTACTCAAGTTGTCCGGTTCATCCACTTGTACGATTTGGAAACGACGCTCCAAAGCTTTGTCCTTTTCGAAGTACTTTTGATATTCGTCGAGGGTTGTTGCTCCGATAGAACGTAATTCTCCACGAGCTAAGGCAGGTTTTAGAATGTTTGCAGCATCCATGGCGCCTTCACCCTTTCCGGCTCCTACCAGTGTATGAATCTCATCAATGAACAGAATTATATCACCTTCTGATTTCTTCACTTCATTGACAACTGATTTCAGTCGTTCTTCAAACTCACCTTTATACTTTGCACCGGCAACCAGTGCTCCCATATCCAATGAATAGACCTGTTTGTTTTTCAGGTTTTCAGGTACATCTCCTCGAAGGATACGATGTGCCAAGCCTTCTACGATTGCTGTCTTACCAGTTCCCGGTTCACCGATTAGAATCGGATTATTCTTTGTACGGCGGCTCAATATCTGGAGTACCCGGCGGATTTCTTCATCACGTCCAATTACAGGATCCAGTTTTCCGCTACGGGCAGCTTCGTTCAGGTTGATAGCGTACTTTTCCAATGATTGATAAGTATCTTCACTAGATTGTGACGTTACTTTTTCTCCTTTCCTCAACTCGCTGATGGCATTGCGTAATTCTTTTTCCGTCATACCGGCATCTTTCAAGATAGTGGAGACGGTACTTTTCACAGTCAGCAATGCTAGTATGATATGCTCTAATGAAACAAACTCATCGCCCATTTCTTTAGAATACTGTGTTGCTTTCTGCAATACTTCGTTAGATTCACGACTCAGATACGGTTCTCCGCCGGATACTTTTGGCAGGGAGTCGATCTGTTTGTCGACAACAAGAGCTACCTGCTGTCCGTTCATGCCAAGTTTCTGGAAGATGAAGTTAGTGACATTTTCACCCACCTTCATTACTCCCTGCATGATGTGGACAGGTTCAATGGCTTGTTGTCCCCGGCTTTGTACCAGGTTCACGGCCTCCTGTACCGCTTCTTGAGATTTGATGGTAAAATTGTTAAAGTTCATATCTTTGTTCTCCTTTCTTATTTCACGTTTTTAATAACACCTAAGAGGGCGCAAAAGATTTGCCAAGTATAAAAATATGACAAAATAGCATGAGTATTAAGGAGTTAAAGGACAAAATGACCTTTTTATCTGGGAGTAACTGACGAATTTGCTATAAAATATCATTTGTTACCTGATACGCTTGTTTGTGTAATCTTAGCCTGTGATGAAAGAAAATAAATATTGAAAAGTGGATAAATAAAAGTATTGTAGTATCTTTATCCGCTGTAATAATATAGATGGTATATGAGTGATAAGCCCCAAATAAAACTTGCTGAAACAGTGGTGTTGATTGACGCTGCTTTTTTGAATTTTGTAATAACGGATATAAAAGGATATTTTGAAGAAACTTTGCATCGTTCTTTACAAGAGATAGACCTTTCGATGTTGACCACCTATATAACCTTGGATGCAGGGATTACAGAAGGGAAGAACGAGGTGCAATTTCTTTTTGTGTATGATAAAGAATCCAGTCGATTGCAATATTGCCAACCTTCCGGTTTGCAGGAAGAATTGAATGGAGTTGCGTTTCAGAGCCCTTATGGTGAATATTCTTTTGCCAGCGTTCCATCGGAAGGAATGGTGTCAAGAGAAGATTTGTTTTTGGATTTACTCTCTATCGTTTCCGATTCGGCAGACGTGAAAAGGATGATCGTTATTTCTTTCAATGAGGAGTATGGAAAGAAAGTGACTGATGCTTTGCATGAAGTGAAAGGCAAAGAGGTCATTCAATTCCGTATGAATGAGCCCGAACTTCCGGTGGATTATAAATGGGATATGCTGGCTTTCCCTGTCATGCAGGCGTTGGGGATAAAAGCGGAAGAATTGCAATAACTATTGTGCTTTTATTCTTTCTGTAATTCATTATTCGTCATTGATTTCTTAACTGTTAATCATAATTGCCGTGTCCGATTTTCGTTTAAAAGTATTTCAGAGCGTAGCGAAGAATCTAAGCTTTACGAAGGCTTCGCAAGAATTGTTTGTCAGTCAACCTGCTATCACCAAACATATTCAGGAGTTGGAGACTTACTATCAAGCTCGTTTGTTCGACCGTCAAGGGAACAAAATCTCACTGACTAAGGCCGGAGAATTGCTGTTGAAACATAGCGAGAAAATCTTGGACGATTATAAACAATTAGAATATGAGATGCATCTGTTGCATAATGAATATATCGGCGAACTGAAATTGGGGGCCAGTACTACGATTGCGCAATATGTACTTCCTCCTCTGTTAGCGAACTTTATAGCCAAGTTTCCGCAAATCAATCTTTCTTTGATTAATGGAAATTCCCGGGGAGTGGAAGCTGCCTTGCAAGAGCATCGGATTGATTTGGGACTGGTCGAAGGGATCTTCCGCTTACCTAATCTGAAATATACTCCATTTTTGCAAGACGAACTGGTTGCCGTGGTGCATACACAGAGTAAATTAGCTGTCACGGATGAGATTACTCCGGAAGATTTGCTGAATATTCCTTTGGTTTTGCGGGAGAGGGGCTCCGGTACATTAGATGTGTTTGAACGTGCCTTATTGCAACATAATCTCAAACTTTCTTCTTTAAATGTATTGATGTATCTCGGTAGTACAGAGAGTATCAAGCTTTTTTTGGAACATACGGACTGTATGGGAATTGTTTCTATCCGTTCGGTGCATAAAGAGCTTGTAGCTGGCAATCTCCGTGTAGTCGAAATAAAAGGAATGCCGATGCTGCGCGAATTTAACTTTGTACAGCTGCAAGGGCAGGAGGGAGGATTGTCACAGGTGTTTATGCGTTTCGCCGGACATCATAGTAAAAGCCTGTAAGTTTGTCTTTTTCTCTCGTGCAATCGCTTCTCCAGAATAAGAAAAATGATTTTCATTTCTCATATTCTCATAATTATTTTATAATAATCTTATAACCAGGTAATTACTGAATGAGAAACGTTTTGAGAAAGCCTATTTCTCATAGTTTCTTTAGTGAAATAGGCCTCAAAACAGTTATTTCTCATCTATTTTCGGGGTATTTCTCATACTGTTATCCTCTTCGTTCGACTATTTTTTCTTTATATATACCCTGTGTGCTCCTCTTCCTGTGATTTCTATTCCAGAATCCGGTTGATGTCCCCACTGTCTTAGTTCGTTGGTTGCTGCTGTTTGCAACAATCCTGTTAGTTTGCGATATTCCCAAACGGTCAGGAAGGGATGTTCATCCAGATACTTTAGAGCTAATGCCAGTCGTTGTTCCGATGTGAATTTATTAGAGGATCGTTGCTTTTTCCAGGGTGCTCTTTCCAGTTGGCATCTTTCGCTGATATTTCTCACCATTTCTCGGTCTACCCGGAAATTTACACCTCCTATAAAGATACTTTGTGCGTTGCGATGACTCCCACCTTCTTCCGGATCTTCCCGCTCCTTGTCTCTGCCTAAAGTAAGAGAGGGAGTAAACGTTCCTATTCCGTCTATCTTTACCGAGCGCCCTTCTGCCATCAAATGCGCCATTTCAATGGCGGTCTGAAGTAGTACGCCTTCTATGTCTCCTGCACTGAATCCACTGACGTCGCCAACTCGTTGCGCTAACTCTTTTATGCTTGTATTATCTATCCGCGCAAATTTAGGATAAGTAATTCTTTTGCCTGTTTTCTGAAGATCGGGCATCTCCTCTATGATATATCTTGCCATATCATCTATTGTTTAAAGTATTAATAGATAAGTTCTTTTGTATTAGAGGCAAACTTCCTTTCTTCTAATAGTAAAGTTCCTTTTGATTAATTATAAACTATAAATGCAACTTTTGTTTTTATAATTGAAGCTTGCGTTTATAAAAACAAAGCTTTCATTTTTATAATCAAAGCTTGCATTTATAGTTTACTCTTATACAAAGATAAGTTTTCTATTTGACAAAAAGAAGTTTATCCTTAATAAAGAAGAAGTTTTCTATTAATAGTTTGGGAGGGAATGAAGATGATTAAAGAGAAAGGATATAACGGGATTTTATGCTTAATATATTATTTTCTAAAAAGTGGATGCAATGCTTCTGTTAGTTTTTAGAAAAGTGTATATTTGTAATATTATGAGTCATACTAATATCATGCAAGCTGAAGAAAATGATTTGGTAAACATTTTATCTTTGCAAAAGAAATCTTTTATGGTGGTGGCCGAACGAATGAATAAATTCGATCTTCCCCCTTTGTTGCAAAATCAGGATGAGATTTGTGATGAGTATCAGACAGGCATTATTCTAAAATACGTATCAGATGATGGACAGATTGTAGGTTCTGTCAGGGGATGTATGGATGAAAATAGAGTATGTCATATTGGTAAATTGATAGTGCATCCCGATTTTCAGAATAAAGGTATAGGTAGAGAACTTATGACTGAAATAGAACGGTTATTTCCTCACTGTCATAAGTTTTCTCTTTTTACAGGCGAAGAGACACCCAATACTTTGCATCTATATAGCAAAGTCGGTTATAATATTGTATGTAGAAAAGAAATGGAGGGTATCAGCATGATTATTATGGAAAAAGAAAAACTTACTTATAGAGATTTTACGTTTGACGATTTAGAAACTGTTTGTAAATTACCTCGAAACAAGCAGGAACTGTTTTTTATGTTTCCTAAAGCTGATTTTCCTTTAACAATCAATCAATTAAAGAATACAATAAAAGATAGATTTGATTCGACTGTTGTTTTATTTAATAATGAAGTAGTAGGGTTTGCAAATTTCTATGAGGTAAGAGAATCTCAATATTGTGCTATTGGAAATGTAATAGTAAGTCCTTGTTTTCGTAATCGTGGCGTTGGCACATTTCTGATAAATGCTATGGAAGATATTGGGAAAAAGAAATATAATGTATCGGAGCTTCATTTGTCTTGTTTTGATGCTAATACGAGTGGGCTTCTGTTATATACTAAATTAGGATATAAACCCTATGAAATAGAGAAGTACATTAATAAGGAAAACGAAGTCTCGGCTTTAATAGAATTGAAAAAAGTGCTGTGATTCGAAATAAATCACTTATTTGATTCTGTTATCTCCTGAAAGTATGATAACTTAAAAAAATGCGAGAAGTATCTATGACCAACTATAACTTACAACGATTTTTAGATGCCCAGCGAGGTGATTATGAACAAGCCCTTGCAGAAGTTAGAAACGGGCGGAAATATTCCCATTGGATTTGGTATATATTTCCTCAACTGAAAGGATTGGGCATGAGTTATAATTCACAGTATTATGGTCTTAGCGGCAAAGAAGAGGCTGAAGCATATCTTGCCCATCCAATTTTGGGAGAAAGACTTCGTGAAATAACGTCTGTTTTTCTTCAATTGAAAAATAAAACGGCGCAGGAAGTTTTCGGTTCGTTAGATGCGATGAAAGTATTGTCATGCATGACGCTTTTTAATGAAGTTGCTTCGGATGATTTGTTTCAGCAAGTGATCGACCATTATTTTCAGGGTAAAGTGGATGAGACAACAAAAAGAAAATTGGAATAATAACTAATACTATTTTATATGGGCTGTTTAATGAATCTATTGTGGCTGCTGCTTGGTGGTATCTTTACTGCTGTCGAATATCTCATTTCGAGTTTATTGATGATGCTGACCATTATCGGCATTCCTTTTGGAATGCAAACATTGAAGTTGGCCGGACTTGCTTTATGGCCTTTCGGTAAAGAAGTCAGAAGTGGGAACCGTTCCGGTGGCTGCCTCTATATATTGATGAATATCCTGTGGATATTTCTGGGTGGCATTTGGATCTGTCTGTCACATTTGGTTTTCGGGGCTATATTGTGCATTACCATTATCGGAATCCCTTTTGGATTACAACATTTCAAGTTGGCATCTTTGGCATTATCGCCTTTTGGGAAAGACATTGTAACAGTGTAAGAGTAGTTGGGAGAGAGTATGCTTATAATTAAAAGTTATAATGCATAATTAGAAACTATTGGTGGGTCTTGATTGTTTACCGTACCTTTGCACCCGGAAAACGATTAAAGACAAAAAGATATGATTTCAACAGCTACAAAAACTTTGCAGGCAAATAATAAGATGATTTATGTTGCGCTGCTTTCCACTCTGACTTTCTTCCTGTTTTTAGACTATATTCCGGGATTGGAAGCATGGTCGGCTTGGGTAACTCCTCCCGTTGCTTTGTTCCTCGGACTTATTTTTGCATTAACTTGCGGACAAGCACATCCAAAGTTTAATAAGAAAACATCGAAATATCTGTTGCAATATTCAGTAGTAGGACTGGGATTCGGTATGAACCTTCATTCTGCTTTAGCTTCCGGTAAGGAAGGTATGGAATTTACGGTCATTTCAGTAATCGGAACATTGGTAATTGGCTGGTTCATCGGACGTAAATTGTTTAAAATAGATCGGAATACAGCTTATCTTATCAGTTCGGGAACCGCTATCTGTGGTGGTAGTGCTATCGCAGCAGTGGGACCGGTGTTGAAAGCGAAGGACAGTGAAATGTCTGTGGCATTAGGTACAATCTTTATCTTGAATGCTATTGCACTTTTCATTTTCCCTGCCATTGGTCATGCATTGAATATGGATCAACAACAGTTTGGAACATGGGCAGCTATTGCCATTCATGATACCAGTTCTGTAGTAGGCGCGGGAGCTGCCTATGGTGAAGAAGCATTAAAAGTGGCTACTACTATCAAATTGACCCGTGCTCTTTGGATTATCCCGATGGCTTTTGCTACTTCCTTTATTTTCAAGAGCAAAGGACAAAAGATCAGTATTCCATGGTTTATCCTCTTCTTCGTATTGGCATTGGTGGTAAATACTTATTTACTGGATGGAGTGCCACAATTAGGAGCAGCTATCAACGGTATTGCCCGTAAGACTTTGACGATAACTATGTTCTTCATCGGTGCTTCTCTTTCTATTGATGTTTTGAAAGCCGTTGGAATTAAACCTCTGATTCAAGGAATATTGCTTTGGATAATTATCAGCTTGAGTACATTGGCATACATTTATTTTGTATAAGGGATAAAAGAGAGAATGATATAAAAAAGAAAAAGGTGGGAGAATGATCGTAAACGACTTTCTCCCACCTTTGTTTACTTAGCTTTCAGCCTACGGATAAACAGATCTAAAGCTATTTATTTCTTCTTCAATTCTTCAAAAATCAGTCCTTCCAGTTCTTCTGCCAATTCAGGATTATCCATAATGCATTGTTTAGCGGCATCACGCCCTTGTCCTAACTTAGTATCGTTGTAGCTATACCATGAACCGCTCTTTTTGATGATTCCCAAGTCAGCACCCAAGTCGATGATTTCTCCGGAGTGGGAGATACCTTCACCAAACATGATGTCAAATTCAGCTCTGCGGAAAGGAGGCGCTACTTTGTTCTTCACTACTTTCACTTTGGTCAGTTTACCAAGAATCTCTTCACCATCTTTGATAGGTTGGCTACCACGGATATCCAAACGTACGGAAGCATAGAATTTCAATGCGTTACCACCAGTCGTTGTTTCCGGGTTACCGAACATAACGCCGATCTTCTCACGCAACTGGTTGATGAAAATACAAGTCGTACGTGTCTTGCTCACAGCAGCTGTCAACTTACGGAGTGCCTGAGACATCAAACGTGCCTGAAGACCTACCTTATTGTCACCCATGTCACCTTCGATTTCCGCTTTAGGGGTCAGTGCGGCTACAGAGTCGATAACGATGATGTCGATAGCAGAAGAACGGATCAGTTGTTCTGCAATTTCCAAGCTTTACACGGTGTTGTTTTTTGGTATAATTTTATGTGCTATGCGCATTCTATCGTTCCACGGCGTTTCATCCAGAAAAATGCGCCGAGGCAGATCACCACAGACAGCAGCGACCCTGCCGGTGCAGCCAGACCCATGGGAAACAGCGTCTCCGGGAACATCCTGGACGCCAGATAAGACCCCGGCACACGGAGCAGCACGATCGCCGCCATATTGTGGAGAAATCCGATGTAGGACTTCCCGTATGCTGCAAAATAACCGCTGAAACTAAAGTGAATGCCAGCAAAAATGGTGTCAATGATATAGCCACGCATATACTGACATCCCAGCGCCACTACAGCGGCATCCGGCGTAAACAGCTGCATGACCGGCTGCACTGCCAGTTCCATGAGAATGGTTATCACGATTCCATAGGCGGTCGTCAGAATCGTGGCATACCGCAGTGTCTGCGAGGCACGCTTATGCTTTCCGGCACCGATATTCTGCGCCGACAGCGCCGAGACTGTCGCCAGCATAGAGGACGGCACAATAAACAAAGCGCTGATGATCTTTTCCACGATTCCCACCGCAGCCGCATCGTCCAGTCCACGGTGATTGGCGATCACGGTAATCAGCAGAAAGGCGATCTGAATGCAGCCATCCTGTACCGCAACCGGAAAGCCGATCTTCAGAATCTGCCCCATCATCATACGATCCGGGCGAAAATCGGAGTGTTTCAGAGACAGTCCCGTATTTTTCCGGAGAATCACGGCAAGA
>OJMG01004173.1_pt1 | contig 10258 bp, 10 predicted proteins | sample 1597141 | NCBI WGS metagenome assembly OJMG01 (sample SAMEA2452119, study PRJEB22498) | human gut metagenome | biome: human feces; feature: human gut; material: feces | place: Australia | collected 2012
CAACAAAAAAGGTTGAAAAAACCACGGCCGAATCCACAAAGCCTCAAAGCACGGCTCCCACCGCAGTCAGCCCGGAAACAACGGAATACGAAGCACAATACGGCGATTCGCAGCTTGACTTCGATACGGACAACAAATTTGTTGACGCCGTAGTCGCGAAATACGGAATTGACCGCGAAGGTCTTATAACCGCATATTCGGTAAAGGGCAGAGACAGTAACTACATCTGGCAATTTAACGGCAGCCGAGACGAAAACGGCAAGCTCATAAGAAACGCCGACACGCTTAAATACGTTTATTACGTAAACGCCGATTGCTCCAAGGTAAGCCGTACCGGCGGCTATACGGGAAATGACGGTTGTACCTTAAAGGACGGGCTGATGGTATTTTTACTTACACAAAAGGTTCTGATACCTAATTTGCAGGAGCAGATAGACCAAAACTCATAATCACAATATAAAAATATGCCGGACTGTAAAAAGCACGTTTTTACAGTCCGATTTTTTGTACGTATTTCAAAAAACTCTGACGGAGATTTTAAGACGCTGTTTTTTTGTCTCTCCGATTTTGCCGCAAAACACAAACCGTCCCTTGTGCCGCACCGATATTATCTCGTCCTCTTTCGGTATATATGATGAATTGACGGTCATTTTGCCGTTTACAAATATAAGCTTTTGCATAAAAAGCTGCTGTGACTCGCTGCGCGATATTTTATAAACCGCGGCAACCATCGCGTCAAGCCGCAGAGACGGCACCGTAACCGTCCGCTCCTCCGGCAAGGCTCCGACAGAGTCCGGAGGAGATAAGGTCATCTCACATCGCACCGTGGTGTGCTTGACCCTGTCAAGATTGTCGAGCACAAAGCGTGCAACCTTTTTTTCGCAAAAAACGTATCCGCAATTATCATCCGTGAGAATATCGCCTATTGTCTCTCTCTTGATGCCGAGCCCCATAAGCGTACCGAGAAAATCACGGTGAGTGAGCTCGTCGGCAAACTTTTTTGCCACCGGTGAAATTTTCACCCACACAAAATCGCATTCGGCTGCTTTTTCCTCCTCGCTCTTTTCGCCGAAAAGAGCCGCACGACGCTCGGCAAGCGGATAGCCGCCGTAAAGATACACCCTCGAAAACAGCTGTGCAGATGCTAAAGTGCTTTGCTCGTCAAGCGTTAAAAAATCGGAGCTTACGGTTCTTCGCTGCTCGACGGCGCGAAGCGACAGCTCCGCGAAGCGCTTCTTCAGTTTGTTTTCGTCATTGTCCAAAATCCGAACGCCTCCTTTAAATCGATAATATATCGATAATATAATATCAAAACACAAGTCGTGTGTAAAGTACCGTTAAAAAGGGGCCGAGCCGCCATTACGGCGGCTCGTCCCTTAAGCGAGGAAACCAAAATTTCGTTATTGTTGAGTAATAATGCGTCAAATAAGCGAACGATAGAGTTCTGCAATCTCTTCAACGCTTGTGTCGCGGGGGTTACCGGGACGGCAGGCATCCGCATACGCAGACTCCGAGAGGAACTGTATATCCTTTTCTTTAACGATTTCTTTAAGGTCTGCGGGAATACCTACATCGGAAGCAAGGCGTTTTACTGCATCAACAGCAGCCTTTCTGTACTCATCCTGAGTCATATCATCCGTACCCTTTACGCCCATAGCCTTTGCTATATCTCTGTATTTTTCACCGGTAGCCGGAGCGTTATATTCCATAACAGTCGGAAGAATAATTGCATTTGCAACACCGTGAGGTGTGTCGTAAAGCGCGCCGAGCGGATGAGCCATAGAGTGAACTATGCCGAGGCCGACATTTGAGAAGCCCATTCCGGCTATGTACTGACCGAGAGCCATTTCCTCTCTGCCCTCGGGGGTGTTTTCAACAGCACCTCGAAGAGCGCGGGAAATTATTTCGATTGCCTTTAAATGGAACATATCGGAAAGCTCCCAAGCACCCTTTGTGATGTAGCCCTCAATAGCGTGTGTAAGAGCGTCCATACCGGTTGCGGCAGTAAGCCCCTTTGGCATACTCGACATCATATCCGGGTCAACAAAAGCAACTACCGGGATATCGTGAACATCGACGCACACCATTTTTCTGTTTTTCTCGGCGTCGGTTATAACATAGTTTATGGTAACCTCAGCGGCTGTGCCTGCGGTTGTGGGAACGGCAAAAATCGGAACAGCCTTATTCTTTGTGGGAGCCACTCCCTCAAGGCTTCTGATATCTGAAAATTCGGGATTCGCAACAACTATGCCAATCGCCTTAGAGGTATCCATTGAGGAGCCGCCGCCGATTGCGATAAGATAATCGGCACCCGAAGCCTTAAATGCCTCAACGCCGTGCTGACAGTTTTCTATTGTGGGATTAGCCTTGATGTCGGAGTATATCTCATAGTCAAGTCCGGCTTTATCAAGAACATCCGTAACCTTTTTGGTAACTCCGAATTTAAGAAGATCGGGGTCCGAGCAAATAAAAGCCTTTTTAAAGCCTCTGCCCTTTGCCTCGTCGGCAATGCTCTCTATTGCGCCCTTGCCGTGATAAGAAGTCTCGTTAAGAACAAATCTGTTAGCCATAACTTATTCCTCCGTATTCAATAAAATAAATTTAACGGCAACGTGGGTAAACGTTTAACCATCTACGTTAAAATTTTAACAACCGTTTTTTGAAAAATCAATAGGCAATACTCACAAATAATCAAAAAAATTTTTGGCACTTAAAAGACCTGCCCTCGCCGCAAAGCGAAAACAGGTCTTGGAATCATAAAACCATATAAGACTTACGAGCCGGAAACTATCCAGCCTATACCGTATGTCACGGTGGTCATTATAAGCCCGGCTATAAGTACGCCGAGGGCGATTATCGGAAATGCCTTTTTAGGCGGTATTTCCAAAAGCGACGCCATAAGCGCGCCCGTCCAGCCGCCGGTTCCGGGAAGCGGAATCGCAACGAACAGCAAAAGCCCCCACTGCTTACCGCGGTTTATTTTATCTCGATTCTTTTCGGCTTTTGCTTCAAAGTGCTTTATTATTTTGTCAAAGCCCTTTATCTTTCTCAGCCACTCGAATATCTTTTTGATGAACAAAAGGATAAACGGTATCGGCACAAGATTCCCGAGATACGAGATGATGAATGCCTGAAGCATATTCATATTGAGCAGTCTTGCGGCTATCATACCGCCGCGGTTCTCAAGAATCGGGAACAGCGAAATTATAAACACCGTAAGCCATGACGGTATGGTATCTCCGAACAGATGCACCATTTTTTCCGCGAGATTTTCTGTCGCGGACAGCGTCATAAAGTACTGCGAAAATGTAGACAGCATATAATTCTCCTTATAATCAGATAGAGTGCTCAGTCAAATAAGCCTTTGCTTTTTTGAGAATAGCCTTGTCGTTTTCATAATTAAGGGTCTTATAAGCATTATCATAGCTTAACCAAATGTAGTCCTCAATTTCCTCCGGCTGAATAACGGTTCTTGTATCTTTTGTGGAGGCGATATAAATTATAACCGTTTTTTCTATTCTGCCCTGAATCGTATACTCCGAACGGCTCTTAAATTCCGGAAGAATGGCTATATGAAGCCCGGTTTCCTCAAGGACCTCGCGTCTTGCGGTATCCTCGTTGCTCTCCCCCTCTTCGACATGGCCTTTGGGGAAGCCCCAATTTGCGCTGCGCTTGTTTTTGATAAGCAAAAATCTTCTTTCGCCCGCTATTTCCCGGTAAACTATCGCGCCGCAGCTGCGCTCATAAAGACAATCTATCGAATAGGAGCCTTTTTTGTACATAAACGCGAGCGCGTCACGCACATCATTTACTATAAATCTTTTACTCTTTGGCGACACAACAATAATTACGCCTTTTGTCTTAGGTATTTTAACGGTGGCTATTACCCTGCCGTCAAAATTTCTTACGGGGTGATTTATGCCCATAATAAAGGCGCCCTTTACGGGAGAGTGCGGCTCAAGCCCGCTTTCGACGGTACCGTAATTAAGGCGGTACTGCGTCTTGCTGTTGCCGTCAAAGAATCCTATGGGTCTTGTGACCCTCACTTTGACAAACCTTCCCAGCATCGTGGTTCTCCTTAGAAAAATCTGAAAATATTATACAGGTTTTTTTCGCTCGTTTCAAGACAAATTTAAACATTAAGTCTCAAATCACGCCTCAATGCTTAAATTGACATTAAAATTACTGTTTTTGTAATAAAATTTTAATCAAAAGGGATTGTGAAAAGCAGTAATTTACGATAAAATATACTCATTATATTATAAGCTGTTGTGTGAAAGGGTGTCAATTATGGCAGATGACAAGAAATTCGGCAATAACGATTTTGAGGATATTTACAGCTCTTCCGAAAAGAACGGTTACGAGGATATATACAGCGACAGCGAGGAGGAGGGACGTGCAGTCTCTTCCGACAAGAAGGGTGATGACGATTTCGAGGACTTCTTCACGGGGAGAGACGACAAATCAGACAACGAAGATTTCGAAAACGAGACTCCCGTTCCGCGCCACAGAGAGATAAACACAAGCCCGGAGGTCAAACCTTACAGCTACAACTATAACAGAGCCGCAAATTCAAGAGCCAAAAAGGTTTCAGACGAGCACGGCTTTACCGATATTTCAAGCGGCAGGCAGCCGAAAGAAAAAAAGCCTCACCGACACAGCGCAGGCAAGATAATCGGTATAGTCATATTGATTTTACTGGTGCTCTGCGCCGCCTTTGCCGCAGTTACATACCATCAGGCAAAGAAGCTGCTCGGCGAGGTCAACTACTCTCCGCTTCAGGAGAACGAATACATAGATTCTTCAAAGCTCGCACATTCGGATTCGGTACGTAACATTCTCCTGATAGGCGTTGACGCGCGCGAGGGTGAAAGCTCAGACAGCACAAGGTCCGACACCATGATGATTCTTTCCATTGACGAAAAGAACAAGCAGTTAAAGCTCACATCCATTCTTCGCGACACATATGTTGAAATTCCGGGTTGGAAGTGGAACAAGATAAACGCGGCGCAAAGCCACGGCGGCAGGCAGCTACTTGTAGACACAATAGAATACAATTTCAAAGTGGATATAGATAACTATATGCTTGTGAACTTTGATATGTTTACCACTATAATCGACGAGCTCGGCGGCGTAGATGTTGAAGTAACCGAAAAAGAGGCAAACTACATAAACGCGCGTTACAATATGACTCAGGCCGAAAAAGACGCTTTCCCCGGAGCCACAAACGCCGGTGTAAATCACTTCAGCGGTATGCAGGCTCTTTGGTACAGCCGTATGCGCTATCTCGACAGCGACTTCTACCGCACACAGCGTCAGCGCAAGGTCATTTCGGCAATTATAGATAAGGCAAAATCAAATCCGACGGCACTCTATTCGATAGCCGAAAAGGTTATGCCGATGATTGAAACGGATCTTACCACGGACGAGCTTGTAAATCTCGCAAAGGGCTCCGTAAAATATATGAAATACGATCTTGCTCAGATGCAGGTTCCGATTGACGGAAGCTGGAAGAGCGTTAAAAAATCAGCCGGCAACGTGCTCTCGATAGATATGGATAAAAACGTTTCGGCAATGCGCACATTCATATACGAAAAGGCGGACACCTCAAATAACGAGACTACAACGGAGAATTCCAAAAAGAAATAATTTTTCAGGAGATACAATATGAAAAAAGCTGAATTATCACTTGCCGGCGAATTTAAAGTAGGCAAGGTTGACGACAGGATCTTCGGTTCGTTCATAGAACACCTCGGCAGAGCCGTTTACGGTGGAATATATGAGCCACATCACCCCTGTGCCGACGAAGACGGGTTCAGAAAAGATGTTATCGACGAGGTTAAAAAGCTTCGCGTACCGATAGTGCGCTACCCCGGCGGAAACTTTGTTTCCGGATACAGGTGGGAGGACGGTGTAGGTCCCGTAAGCGAAAGGCCGAAAAGGCTTGAGCTCGCCTGGGGCGTTACGGAGCCCAATCTCTTCGGCACGGATGAGTTTATGAAGTGGTGCAAAAAGGCAGACACAGCTTGTATGATGGCCGTAAACCTCGGTCTGCGCGGAGTCGACGACGCAAGAAATCTTGTTGAATACTGCAATCACCCGTCCGGCTCATATTACAGCGATATGCGACGTAAAAACGGTGCCGAAAGCCCTTACGGTATAAAGCTGTGGTGCCTCGGAAACGAGATGGACGGCGGTTGGCAGCTCGGTCACAAGGAAGCGAAGGAATATGCTTTTTTGGCGGATCAGGCATCAAAGGCAATGAAACTAACGGATGACTCAATCGAAACCGTAATTTGCGGCAGCTCCAACGACCATATGAAAACCTTCGGCAAGTGGGAGGATACCTGCCTCGACATAGCCTACGACAGCGTGGATTACATATCGCTTCATCAATACTACGACAACAAGCTCGGCGACACGCAGAGCTTCCTCGCTAAGAGCATGGCTATGGACGAATTCATAAAAACGGTAATTTGTATATGCGATTCCGTAAAGGGCAGAAAGCATTCAAAGCACACCGTCAATCTCTCCTTTGACGAGTGGAACGTTTGGTTCCACTCAAACGGCGACGAGGTAGAGAAGTGGAGCACCGCTCCTCACCAGCTTGAAGACGTATACACCTTTGAGGACGCACTTTTAGTCGGGCTTATGCTGATAACTCTGTTAAAGCATGCCGACAGGGTTAAGGTCGCGTGTCTTGCACAGCTTGTAAACGTCATAGCCCCCATTATGACGGAAAACGGCGGTGGAATTTTTGAGCAGACTATATTCTATCCGTTTATGCACGCGTCAAATTACGGCAGAGGAACCGTTTTACTCTCAAACACAGTATGCGGCAAGCACGACACAAGAGAGTTTACCGATGTTCCGGACGTTGACTCCGTGGCGGTTTTAAGTGACGACGGCAACGCTCTTACCGTATTTGCGGTAAACAGAGACCCGAGCGAAAGCTATGATATGTGCATAAATCTTTTGGATCTTGAAGACTTTTCCGGCAAAGAGCATATTGAAATGTGCGGCTTTGACAAAAACGCGGTCAACGGATTCGACAAAATAAACGTCTTCCCCGTAAACGGAGAAATCCCCACGGTTGACGGCAAAACGGCACACGCCGTTTTAAAGCCGTTTTCATGGAATGTTATAAGATTTTATAAAAACAAATAATAAAGAAGGATTGAGAATTATGGCAAAATGTCCCAAGTGCGGAGCAAAGCTTCATTGGTACGACTTCCGTGCCGAATGTAAGCACTGCGGAGTTAATATCCCCAACTACAAATGGGAAGAGAGGCTTGAAAATGATGCCGATACGGCCGAGACATCATTCGCAAAGCTGCATTACAAAATGAGTAACTTCAAATACGGCACGGTAGGCTCTCCGCTTATGATAGTGCGCCTTGTTTTTACTCTTTTGCCGCTTGTGGCTTTTGTTGTGCCGCTTGTAAAAATCACACTCTGCTTCCCGTTTTTCGAAAAAACGGAGAGTGTTTCATTTCTCACGTTTATACTTAACTATTTGACCAAATATGATATAAAGGCTTCGCTCTCGCTGATGCAAGGCGAGGCGCTCGGCGGTGTTTTTGCAAAAATGTTTCTCGGCGTGGGATTTGCGTTTTTGGCCGCCGCACTCGGAGTTGTAAATTTCTTTGTTGTGCTTATAGCGTCAATGTCACTCAGCAGCAAAGCCGACACGGTATTAAACATCCTCAGCACCGTTTTTTGGAGTCTTTCGGCATACTTTGTTTACGCATTTTTAAATGCCGCGGCCGAAACAAGCGTAAACATAATCACAGGCTCGGTATCCCCGTTATTTGCGGTAGGAATAGCGTTGTTCCTCGCAAATGTCATAATCAATATTGCGGTGTCCAAAAAATTCAAAAACAAAAAAGCCACAGATCCGTCTATGGAGGAAGCCATAGAAAAAGAGCTTCGTGAGCTCCGTGAAAAAGACAGCGAGCCGGTAGCCGAATAGAGTCTTAAAAGCTTGTCCCCCTCATACATTTAGTATGAGGGGGTGTTTTTTTGAAATATATAATTTTGACTAAGAGAGGGCTTACGGCGATAACCGCTGTCACATTATCCGCGCTGCTTATCGTATTCGGAATCTGCGGCAGAAAAAGCGCACTCAGCTCTGCCGCTGCCGAGGAGAGCAAACGGCTTCTGCCCATCTACTGCGTTGAGACGGGCGAAAAAAAGGTCGCAGTCACCTTTGACGCTGCTTGGGGAGCCGACGACACGGAAAGGCTCATAGAAATTTTAAAAAATCACAATGCCAAGGCTACATTTTTCGTCGTCGGGGAATGGGCGGAAAAATATCCCGACAGCGTAAAGGCGTTTTATGCCTCCGGACACGAGATAGGAAATCACTCTGCATCGCACAATATGTATTCGAGTCTTACGGAAAGCGAAATCATAAAAGACATAACACTCTGTAACGAAGCGGTAAAAAAAGCCATAGGAATTACACCCGTTCTTTTGCGCGCTCCGTCGGGGGATTATACAAATGACACGATAACCGCGGCGACAAAGCTCAATATGAAAACAATACAATGGTCCGTCGATTCGCTTGACTGGAAGGGACTTGACACCGATGAAATAGTAAAGCGCGTAACGGATAAGACCGAGTGCGGTTCAATTATACTCTTTCACAACGATATAAAAAACACGCCCGACGCGCTCGACCGAATTCTCACGGAACTTGAGAAAAAAGGCTATTCGTTTGTTACGGTAAGCGAGCTTATATACGACGGCGATTACAAAATAGATTCCGCCGGCAAGCAAATCAAAAATGCCGCCGCGAATTGAACGCTCCGCCGTATAAAAAATTCGATTGGAAATTTTATCCAAAAAATACGTTTTTACTTGTCTCTTTACCGTATAAAGAATTTATAACTGCGCAAAATATAATATCATCTTACAGGAGGTGACATTATGGAAAATAAGGGTGTAAAATGCGATGTATGCGAATGCGTACACAACACCGCCGGCTGCGGCTGCGACAGAAGCGTTATCGAGGTAACTCATGACTGCTCATGCACAAATCAGCAGATTCAGGATCCGCATTTCTGCAAAAGCTACGAAAAGAAATAAGCACGCGAATTAAAGAAAAAAGGAGCCGTAAGGCTCCCTGCTGGTAAGACAGCAAAATTCAAATTTCTTTGAACAGGTATGATTTCGGTCATGCCTGTTCCGCTTTTAGCAGCTCATCCACGGGAATATAACCCACAAGGTCGTACTCGATATGTACCTTCTGCCTGCGCTTGCCGCTGGACTTGTCCGGTGCATCTACATAGACCGCCTTGACAAGCTCTCTGAGGGCATAGGGGGTCAGCTCCGTGACGGTGCTGTTCCTCTTTACCCGCTGAACAAACTGCTCTATATTCTCTGCCTGTTGTTCCTGTTCATGGATTTGCTATTGCAGACCCTTGACCTCGGCTTTGAGGTCTTTCTGCTCCTCGGTGTAGTTCTTGCTCATCATGGCGAAGCGTTCATCGTCCAGCCAACCGGCAACATTGTCCTCGTAAATGCGGATGAAAAGACGGTCAAGCTCTCCGATTCGCTTCTCGGCCTGTGCCAACCGCTTCTGATACAGCCGCAGTGATTCCTCGCTCTGCATACGGAGCCTTTCTCCATCTCGGAACGGAAGTGCGCCTCATAGCGAGTGACTACCGATATGACCTCATGAATGTGCTTCCAGACGATCTGTTCCAGCACAACGGCACGGATTTTGCGGCTGGTATCTTTGGAATACCACTCATTGAACCAGTTCTTAATGCCTGCCATGTCGCTGTCGGTGCTGTTGGGATCGATGGTGACGAAGTGGTTGTTGATGGCAATATACCGCACGCCGTACTGAGGAAACGTGTAGTTGATATAAAGCCCTGTCAGCGAGGAATTACGACCGAGTCTTGAAAGATCTTTCGTAATCACCACTTTCACATTACCGGCTTCAATTTCCGCAAGCATCTTCTGAGAGCCGGGGCGGTACGACCGAGATTTTCTTGCAGAATAGCAAGCAAATCCGGTGAGTACCCACACCGGAGCTGAACATCACTCCATCTTGAAAAGCGAGTCAGGGATTTTGGGGTTAACGGCGTTCAGGCATATCCGGTTTTTCCTCATATCCGTCAATCGCCACTTGGCGAAGGTAAGCGCTCATATTCTCTATCCCAAGCTGTGCCATCCTCACCTTTATCAAGCTGAGTTCTTTTTCATCTACGAAGAATTTGACCTGTATCGGTCGCTTACGATTCCTGTT
>OJMG01004176.1_pt1 | contig 10254 bp, 4 predicted proteins | sample 1597141 | NCBI WGS metagenome assembly OJMG01 (sample SAMEA2452119, study PRJEB22498) | human gut metagenome | biome: human feces; feature: human gut; material: feces | place: Australia | collected 2012
GCAAGCAAGCAAGCAAGCAAGCAAGCAAGCAAGCAAGCAAGCAAGCAAGCAAGCATATTAGTCTATAATAAAAATTTTTCGAGCGAAAGCCCGGCTACCCTTGTTTGTCATGGGATTTATCCTGTGCAAACAAGGGTAGCCGGGCTTTCGCTTTTTTATTCACTTAATATTCAACCATCATGAGTAATGTTTTGAAAGGTTGGTTGGCGGACAATGCCGTGACAACCGACAACAAAGACGACAAAATCCTGGTATTGGAATCGGCAGGTAATTTGACGGAGAAGGAAATCCTAGAACGGATGATGAAAGAAATCACTGGTTTGAAAGAAGAAACCCTCAATCACGCCGTAAGTCTTTACAACCGTATTATTATGGAAAGCCTGTTGAATGGCTATACCGTCAACACGGGCTTGTTCTATGCTTCGCCTTCGTTCCAGGGTGTGATCGACGGAGGTGTTTGGGACAAAGAGAAAAACACCATCAAGGTGAATTTCCAACAGGGTAAGACACTGCGCGAAGAAATCGCTAAAACTAAGGTTGAAATCCTTGGCGAAAAGGCGGATGTCATGTATGTACTGGAAGTGGAAGACAAGAAGACGGGCTTGAAAGATGGTACCGTCTCTCCAGGTTTTGGCGTCATTATCCGCGGACGGAATTTGAAGATCGCGGGTTCAGACGAATCGGTGGGCGTTTACCTCATCAACGACCAATCTTCGGAAGAGAAGTTGCCTGACTACCAGATCATCCGGAACATGCCGTCCGAGCTGACTATTCAGATCCCAACCGGTTTGCTGACAGGAACTTATACCTTGCGGATCACGACGCAGTACAACAAAAGCGCAGCCGGTTTGAAAGAGCCACGCAGCGTGGAAGTCTTGGTCAACTTGGTGTGACCATTCCTTAGAAAGGGTTTCTAAAGCTCTTTAGAAGCCCTTTCTAAAGAGCTTTAGAAGACCCTTCAAACGTCCTTTAGAACCCCTTTCTAACGGGCGTTTGACTTTGGTAGAAAAGAAATATTATAAATAAAGAACGTAGTTATGTGGTGAGGTTGATCGGAGAGTTTTATTGTTGTATTCCTTTTCGTATTTATTGAGTAAAACAAATAACTTATTTATAATTACTAATTTACATGTGTATGAGACATCGTTTACTAAAACTAATGACAGTGGTCGTTTGCCTCTTCTGTATGGGAGTATGGCAATCGGCAGGAAGGAATCCCATTCCAACGGGATTCCCAGACAGTACTTTTCCGGTACCTGAAGGGGATGAACCGCTTCGGATGAGTAAACCGGATTCCATTAGGTATGAGAGATTTTATGCAGGGGGAAGTACTATAAGTGATATTTATGCTTACCTTAGTCCATTTCCGTTTACAGAAGATTTGTATGTTCGATTTCAGTTATCGGACGATACAGAGAATCCCAATAGTTTTACATATAAGGTAGTGAATGGTGATACACAATCGGAGGAGACAATCCCTTTGGATGAAGATAAAGGTTTTTGGTATTCGCAAGAATTCATCAATCAAGCTAATGGGGGAGTAACCATAAGCGTGGAAACTTGGACTTCCGGAACTCTTGGGTATTCCTTACGCGTGTATTCTTCTCAATCGTTAGAGGGCGAGCCGCTGATTTCTGCCGAAAATCGACACATTTATTTTTTGAATGAGGATCAATTTCCTCGGTTTAGTTGTCCAATTAACCGGTTGTCTGGGGAGGTGAACCAAGAGATACCATTTACTTTGGAAGTCACGCCTGGATTTATGTTGAACCAAGAGGCTAAAATAGAGATTAATGTTCGGACGGATGATTGGGAAAATCAAGATCCGAGTCAGGTAGTGATCAGTGGAAATAATATACAGAAGGATCCTGATCCCAATAACACTTCTTATATTTGTTCCTTGCCCTCTTTGGAGGCGACGAATTATACATTTCAAGTACGTGCGGACCAAGAGTTTGCCGGTTGGTTGGATTGTCGCTTGTTGGATAAAGATGGAAATTTTTTGAACAATTATAGTAACATTAGTGTTGTTATCCCCATACATTATTCGGAAGAGGACGTAGCGGCACTGAAAAAGATGGCAGACGATAATCCGCTTAGCACTGACTTACGTCGCTTTATAGACAATGAATATTACTTGAAAGATTTCTCGTATGAGGATGGGTACAATGTAGGGGTAATGTGGAGTAAAGAGCAGCAGAGCCGGGTAGAAAGATTAGAAATTAATGATAACGAAAAACGGATAGATAACCTGAGTAGTATAACATCTCTGACCGCTCTCAAAGAAATAAATATCAATGGGACGAATGTATCATCACTAAATTTCTCATCATTTACAAATCTTCGAGGAATTTATCTTTGGAATACATCTCTCTTTTGGAATGATGTGATTTTACCCCTTTCTCCTTTGGAAGATTTATGGTTGTCCGGAAGCACGCAATACGCTATCGGTACTCCGCTTGATGATTACAGCTCAGTGGCAGCTAATGGAACAGAAATTGATTTGTCGGAATTTGCAGTTGTGGACGGGCAAAATTCCACGTATCAATGGTATCAGGAAGAAGAATATTCCGAGCCGACAAAAGTGGAGATGCCGACTGTCGGAGGAGAAATGGGTAAGTTCTTATTGCAAGGTACTCCGGGAGCACGTTATTATTGTGAAATCAAGAATCCGCTTTATGATGATTGGGCGATTGTAACTTCACGGTGCAAGATAACCCGCAATTCCGATCAATATGCACAAGCCGATATAGACGGATTGAAGAAACTGGCAGAGTCCAATCCTCAGGTTCCTCAATTGCAGGAATTTGTGGATAGTAAAGGTTGGGAGCTTGATAATTGGGAGTCTTGGCAAGACGTTATTCGTACTGATTGGAGCAGTGGCGAAACAGCCCGTCTGACACATCTCTTGATTGAGTTGGATTGGGGTGAAGAACCAGACACTATTTCCTCCTTAGATTTAAGCGCCTTTACTGAACTGAAGTATTTCGAGTGTGAACGGTTTATGAATATCACCGCGTTAGACTTATCGAAGAATACGAAATTAGAGGAGTTGTACCTCTACAGCCGTAACTTGAAGGAAATAGATTTGTCTCCTTGCCCCAACTTGAAACAATTCAGGTTCGGTACGTTAAGTATTGGAGAATATGGATCGGAAGAATATCAACGAACTTCATTGAGCAAATTGGAAATCAGTCAATGTACCCAGTTGGAAGACCTTTATTTGGAACAGGCACATATCACTTCATTGGATTTGGCTCCGTTCCAAAATCTTCGTCGGTTGCACATCGAGTATTGTCCGGATTTAGCGGTAACGAATTTTGCTCAGGCGCGCCAGTTATATTCTTTGGAATTACCGAATACCTCTCAATTCCAGGATTTGATTAATAACCTGCCACAGCAAGTTACCACTTTAGATTTGCAAGATACGAAGTATGCTTTACCTCCTGTGAATAAGATGGCTAATTTGATAAATTTAGGTTTACCTGAATATATGGAAAGCATAGATTTGCAGGATCTTCCTAATTTGCAATATTTGGATGTGGGATTTAGACGTGGAAAATTAAGATATTCGAAAGTTGAGAATTATAGATCTAATGTTCGTTATCACGGTGAGACATATATTGAGTTGAAATCTCCATCCCATCCGGAAGAGCCTTCTTGGTTTGAAAATGGGGATACAATTGATTTATCATCTGAAGCCGTTATCAATGGGGTGGAAACGATCTTCCTCTGGATCAATAACAAATATAATACGGAAGAAAAGAACGCCCTTGTTCCTGTGGAAGGGAAACCGGGTGTGTTTGTCCTGAATAGTCAAGAAGAGGAATACGGAGATTATCGCTGTAAACTGATGAATCCGCAGTTCTGTGAAATTACAGACATCAACGTACTTAGCGGTTGGCAAATAAACACTAGTCCTTTTCATGTAGAAACCGGTCGAGAATCCGTATTTGATCCAAGGGATGTGGATATTTTAGCTAGGATTGTGAGCGAATCAAGTAGCGAGGCGTTGAAAGAATGGTTTAGCAATGGTGACTGGCAAACCGGTTTAAATTCAGAACATGCCCAGGCTGTGTGGAACGACGAAACACCACGGCGGTTGACCGAACTATATATATATATGTTGGGTGGCAATTTGTCTGGAACGATCTATTTGGAAGGTTTGGACAAACTGGAACAAGTGTCGTTGACTGGAAATCGGGTTGAGCAAGTGGTATTGCCGTCTGAGACTGGAACATTGAAATCGCTGATGCTGGGTGATAATCCGACGCTGACTTCTCTGATCGTTTCGCCTTATACAAATCTGGAACATCTGGATATTCGTAATACAGGCTTAACCGCTTGCGATGTCAGCAACAATGTGAACTTGAAGAGACTTTACTTGCAAGGAACCAACTTACCAAGTGTGGAGACAAGTACACCAGCCATCGCTCAGAATCTGACGGAATACGGGGTACCGGAAACAGTCGAGACAATTGATTTCAACAATTTCCCCGCACTTACCACTTTTATTCCGAACGGGCGTATTACATTTAGTGATGTGCAGAATCCACGACAAATGGATCCGATTACGACATATATTCAGTATATGCCGCAAGGATCGGTGCGGAATGCCTATAGTCCGTATGGAACTACATTAGATTACTCAGCCGAAGGAACGGTAGGTCAAATCTCTTCTACGATTGTTTGGAAAATGGCAGACCAAATGGAAGATGAGGGTACAACGATAGAGCATAGCGGTTTCACTTATACGATTTCAGATACGGATGAGCCGAACAAAGTCTTGAGTGCGAACATTGAAAATACGTTGTTCCCGGGTTGGACTATCCGATTCTATACCACAATTTATACATGCGACGGAGATGCCAACTTAGATAAGGTGGTGAATGTACAAGATATTCCGGCAACTGTCAGCTATATCTTGCAAGATACGGAGAACATACCAGCTAACTTCGGTTGGGCAGAAGCCGATGTCAATTATGACGATCAGATTCAGGTAGCAGATGTAACAGGCATTGTTAATATAATTCAAGGCAAACCGTTAACACGTGCCACTCAGTTGAGAAGCGAGTATGCTTCTACTGTCTTGTTGGAATTGGACGACAATGGATTCCTGTCTATCACATCGCCTGTTTCCGTAGCTGGTCTGCAATTGGAATTTACTGGTGCGAAGGAAGAACTTCCGTTTATCGGAGAGGCTGCCAAATTCGTACAGGCAAGTACTTTGCACGGCGATACGTTGCGTACATTGGGATATAGTATGGACGGCAAGGTTATACCTGCCAACAAGAAGACTGTGATTATGCAGCTTCCGGCAGGTGTCCGTTTGGAAAGTGCGTCGTTCTCTGACACAAAGGCAACTGCTTTACGTTCAGAAGGCGATATGTTACCAACCGGCAATGAAGCCATCCAGCCGATTAGTCAGGTGACAAGTATTCTCAATTATCCGAATCCGTTCCGTGGAAGTACGACTTTCCGTTATACACTGAAAGAACCGGCATCAGTGGTTACGATCCAGATCTATTCGGTTACAGGTGCTTTGGTTCGTACGTTGAGCGGACTGCCGGGAGACGCCGGAGTGAACCAATATACAGCCTCTTTGTCATTGCCGGGCGGAACTTACATCTATCGTTTGTCAGTTTGTGGCAATAATAATCAAACTATCAGTAAGTCAAACATTCTTATTAGTAAGTAAATTATGAATATACATCGAATAAAAAACAACTTGTTTGCGTTCTTCCTGCTGCTTCTGACGGCAGGAACCGCGCAGGCGGTTCAGCTTGAGCTGGTCAAAACAGACTTGTGCGCCGCCGGAGGGAAAGATACACTGGTATTCCAACTCAAGGATAATACTTTTGCGTTTACTTCTTTCCAATTGGATGTCACATTGCCGGACGGAATCTTGATGGACGGTAAACCTTTCTTGGCGCAAGAAATGGCAGACGGTCATACATTGAGTTGGGAAAATCAACAGGGTAACGAATATCGAGGTGTAGTGTATAGTCTGAGTAATAAAAACTTTAAAAGTACAACCGGAACCTTGTTGTCGATCCCCGTTCAATTGACAGCAGCATTTAAGGATGGAGAAGTAAAAGTGATGAAAGGATTGCTTGCCAATCAGAAATCGGGTAGTCAGTCAATCAGCGATTACACAGCAACGGTTTCCGCTTACGTCCAAAAACAATCTATCGTGGTGAATGTTTCCGGATTGGAGCAGAAAGCCAATGAAACGAAAGCTGCCGTAATTAGCTATACTGTTGTTCCCGAATCAGTTCAATTACAGGTATCCTATTATAAAGATGCTTCGTTGAGTCAGGTAGCCACAGACGAAGACCGGAAGAAAGAAGGTGTATTCTATGTAAAGCTATCGTATGCCGGTGATACTACCTATGATCGTTTTGAAACGATTTATGTGATGACCGTGACCAGTAAAGTGGATATCCCTGCGGAAAATATTACGGTTCCGACGGCTTCTACATTAGTCAAAGGTCAACTATTGTCACAGTCGATATTATCAGGCGGTAGTGCGACTGATGGCGAGAAGCCTGTCCCAGGTCAGTTTATTTGGACTAATGGGAATACGGTGATTACTACTTCCGGTGAATATGCCGTCACTTTTATCCCTACTAATCAAACGTATTACAATACGAAAGAAGTCATGGTTGAGGTGGAGGTGATACCTACCTATTTGATTACCGCTTTGGCTGAAGATGGCGGATCTATCCAGATACAAGGAAAGAGTAGTGATAACCTCTATACAAAAGATCAGAAAATTACATTGACAGCTGTGCCGGATGCTAATTATAAGTTCTCCGGTTGGAAATGGAATGGAACAAGTACTACCGGTAGTGAAACTTTGGAAGTCTCTGCGAAAGAAGATGGAACCTATACGGCTTCTTTTGCCCCGATTATGCACAACATCTCTTGGAATGTAACGGGCAATGGAACGCTTCAGGTCATTACGGATGCCGGAAACATTAATAATAACACCCAATTGCAACAAGGAACAACCTTACAGGTCGTTGCGACACCGGATGCGAATGCGCAGTTGGCTTCATTGAGAGTAAATGGTTCAGAGTTTACGACCGGTAGTTTGAAAGTGCAGGGAGAAGTTAAGATAGATGTGGTGTTTGAACAGAAACCGGTGGATATGTATTCCGTAACCATCGAAAAAGTAGAAAATGGTTCTGTGTTGATTTATCAGGAAGACGGTACGCCGGTTCTTTCCGGTTCAACCCTTCCTGTTAATACCAAAATTAAAGTAATTACCCTTCCGGCTGCCGGTTATCAGGTAGATAAGATCACGCTGGATGGCAATGCCTATGCGAACGGAGATTTATATACGGTTACTCAAAATGTGTCGGCGAAGGCAACTTTTGCCGTGAAGCAATATAAAGTAACCGCACAGGTGTTGAATGTACAGCCCGGACAGACTGCTTCGGGTGAAATAGTACTGGATAAAAGCGGAAATTTAGGTTATGGTGAAATTGTAAAAATCAAAGAGATTAAAGCTCAACCTGGAGCTAGCCTGTTGTATATCTTGGCAAATGGGAAAGAGATCAGCCCTTATGAAGAAATGGTAGTGACAGGAGATTTGACGGTGACAGCCGTATTCGACCATCGTGTAGATATTAAGAAAGAATATATCATGTGGCCTCATCAATCCTATTATTATAATGGGGTTTCCCGTAATTTTGTACCGTTTGCCTCTCAAACCTACGCTGGTTTCTCATTCGAGGTATCATACCAGCGTGTTAAAGACGGAAACGATCAAGCAGTTACAGAAGCACCAATAGATAGAGCCATTGATGCCGGGGAATACAATGTTTTATTACACCGGGATGAAGACGGTTTGTATAATAAATTTGATGCAACGTATGAGAAAGGTCTGGTGATCCATCAATCAAAAGTGTTGGTAACGAATGAACCGACTGATGCGAATAGTAATCCGAAAACACGTCCATCTGAAACCAAGATAACGAAGACGACAGAAGGATCTGGATCTATGACTAAATATATAATCGAACCGAATACTGATACGGATAAGAATAATTATCAGCCGACTACCTATTATTATTCGACAGCTCAGCCGACTACTGTCAATTTCGGAAATACCAGTAGTTTGCGCTCGGCAGAAACGAAAGAAAAAGGATATGTGCGTATTACCAATGGAGGTCTGCCGTATAATTTGATAGAAGGCAAGGTAGAAATACCTCAGGGCATAACAGTGGAAGTGGAAGCTGTTCCTGCCCCAGGTTATATATTTGCAGAATGGGCTGACGGAGATAAATCCAATCCTCGAAGCTATACTGTTGGAACAAGCGAAGTAAATCTGACACCAACCTTTACCGATAAACCGGAGATAGCCATTAGTGGATTGGCTATTGCTACTTCTGAATATGACGGAACGGCGAAAACCGTAACCGTTAATGGGACTGATGAACTTTGCCAGATTTCGTTCTTTGCAGATGACGCTTGTACGCAACCGGTAGAAATGAAGAATGCCGGGACTTACTTTGTTCGTGTATATCGTCCGGAAAATGAAACTTACAAGGAGTTCTCTAAGGTATATACTTACACGATATCACAAGCGACTCCGGTGGTAGGTTGGCCAACAGCTTCTACAATTTTGGCAGGTCAACCACTTTCCGCTGCTGAATTGCAAGGTGGAGAAGCTGGACTTGTGGCTGGCTCATTTGCTTGGGGTAATCCGGAACAGGTATTAAATGAAACGGCTTCTTGTAAAGTCTTATTTACTTCCTTAAATCCTAACTATAAGTCGATAGAAGGAAATGTGAATGTGGATGTTCTTTCATTTGAAAGTGGCGAGCCGACGGAACCGGAAAAAGAAATTACGGTGAGTGATAATTCTCCTTTAACGAATGAAGAAGGGTATACTTCTATAACATTTACAGGTACTGGTTCGAATATCCTTACGAATGTAACTTCGGAAACAACGACAATCAGTTCAGAAGCAGTAAGGGAATTGACCCTAAGTGGTGAAATCAACTTGGGAACATTGACCAACAACGGAACCGTTACATTGGTATCAGGTGAGAATTTGACCATGCCGGAAAGTATAAAGGTAATCAATAAGGGAACATTTACGGATAAAACCGGATGGGTACAAAAAGTGTCAGATGAAAACGATAAGATATTATTGTCAGTAGTAGGAAATAAATCAGCGTATGTATTAGAAGAAGGCAAGTCAATAACATTGGAGGCCAATGCCTCATCCGAATACGAGGATGCTACGTTTGATTTCAACTGGCAAAAACAGGAGAATGGCAAATGGGTAGATATGCCGGAACAAAAAACGCGGGTAAAGACCGAAACAAATCAGATTACCGTGTCAGAAGCTGGTAAATATCGGTGTCTTATTACAGTGTCTTATTCCAATACGTCTACTACATTATTAATAGATATGACTGTATCTCTCAAATCTTCACCGGAAGATCCCGATCCTGAGGACCCAGATCCAGACCCAGATCCGCAACCTGTGATTTATCAAGTTTCCAAGGTTTCTGTTTGTGAAGGTGCTAACTTGCGAATCGAAAAAGAAACGGTTCGGAAAGGAGGTTCTGTGAATTTGTTTGTATCTATAGATGAAGGGTATAATGCCGATAAATTGAAAGTGCTTTATCAACGGGGTAAAAATAGTTCTTGGCAAGAACTAAAAGAAAGCACTACAGCTGGTAAGTACACGATCGATAATATACAGACCAACATTTATGTGAAGGTGGAAGGTGTCGTGAAAGACGAAGCTACTGGTATCGAAAAGATAGAAGGCGTGAAAGTCTATACCAAAGATGGCTCTCTGTTTGTCCAGACGCCGCAACGTGAACAAGTCATCGTCATATCAATGACCGGCGCTGTGGTTAAGAACGAAGAGCAAATCGGCTTGAAGCAATATCACGGATTGAACCCGGGCATTTATATTGTTCGTATCGGTGAACAAGTATTCAAGGTACGTTTGAAATAACAATTTTGTTATTTATGAATGATAGTAGAGGCGTAGTGTTGTACACTGCGCCTCTGCGTTTTACTTTCCCGATAGGACAGAAGAGACTGTGGAAATTCAGATAAAGAATTTGACAGTCTGGTTGTTTCCTTTTACTCCAACACCTGATCTACATATTCGCCCCAGTTGGTATCAATCTGCAGGTCGAACAAACCATCCACGATGCTGGGCGTATAAAGCGTCCCGGTGTAACGCGTGATGCGGTTGCGGTATAACGGCACCTGCGTGAT
>OJMG01004184.1_pt1 | contig 10227 bp, 8 predicted proteins | sample 1597141 | NCBI WGS metagenome assembly OJMG01 (sample SAMEA2452119, study PRJEB22498) | human gut metagenome | biome: human feces; feature: human gut; material: feces | place: Australia | collected 2012
TAGCTAGCGTTCATCCTGAGCCAGGATCAAACTCTTCATTGTAAAAGTATTGTTAATCATTCCATATAGGAACGGTTGTTGCTCTGTTCAGGACGCTCGAATTTAAAAAGTATCTATTACCTATTTACTAAGTAATGACGGTTCTTTTTATTTTACCCAAGACCGTTTCTTTTTCAGAAACAAGTCTTGCTCTTGTACTACTTGTATTGTTTATGTAAATCTCTTCAAAGATCGCTTCTTCTATGTCGGCTTTCTTTTCAGGAAAGCGGATGCAAAGGTAAAAACTTTTAAGTATATCTTCCAAATATTTTCGGAAGTTTTTTTTCATCTTTCCTTTTTCCCATCATCTCTCTTGCGAAAGGGAGAACAAAAGAAAGATTGTTTTACCGACCCGGATTCAAGAAAAAATGTCAACCAACGCTGCTTACTTTTTGAAAGCGGGTGCAAAGGTAAGAACTTTATTTCATATCTTCCAAATGTTTCCGGAAGTTTTTTCATTCTGCTTTTTCAAAGGGGAATTCCAGAAAGAAACAAGCCCCAAGCAGAAGAAATATGTAAGAGTTCCTACGCCGTTCCTGTCAGAATGTCAATACATCGCTGCTCCCGTTCTCGAAAGCGGGTGCAAAAGTAGGACTTTATAACATACAAGCCAAATATATAAGGGGATTTTTTCGCGTTTTCCTTAAACATTTTTATAAAACGCTGATTGACAATTGTGTTGAAGAACATATTTTTTAAGGAGGATGAAAAGCCAGACAAAAGGGACACATTATAATATATGCGCATGCGCGCGGAAAGGAAACAACGGAAGGCTGAAAGAAAATACGGAGATACGGAAGGGCATTGTATGACACCCGGGTCTTGACATGTTCAACACCCGGGTCTCGGTATGCACGACACCCGGGTGTCGGACACAAGATAAAGGCTAACAGGACTAACGGCACAGGAAGAAAACAATACGGACACATACAAGGAAAAGAAATACAAACAGAAAAACGGCAGAGAAAAAGATACAAAAAAACAACGGCACAGCAAAAGAACAGACACAGGAAATAGGAGAAAGGCGGCAGGCAGTCCGGAAAACACGAAGCAAGTCACAACCCTACAAACCTGTTAAAGGAAGACGCACGTTGTATTAAATGTTAACAGAAGCAACTGTCTCATAAACCGTGTTACCAAACAAAAGATTTCCAGAAAAAATATTGGATAATACCAGGAATAGAATAACTTTACAATGTGTTTTTCATAGTATTAGATTTAAGGTTAACAAAAAGATTGGCTGTCTGGGAAAGATAGCCTTTTTTTATGGAATATGATAAAGAAATATGCAGCGCTCCTCTGTACATAATTTTTTTTCGTATATTTGCGAGAAACTTATTAAAAACCAATCAAATCTATGCTTACGAAACTTAACCACGTACTCCTTGCTGGTGTTGTAGCTTTGGCATGTTCTTCGTGCCAAACAGAAAAAAAGGCCGATTACCAAGTAATACCTCTCCCCCAAGAGGTTGTTCTGACACAAGAAAAGCCATTTCTATTAAACAAAAATGTTTCCATTACCTATCCAGAAGGCAACCTCTTGCTGAAACGCAACGCTGAATTCTTATCCGGATATATCCGGCAAGCCACAGGGTATACTCCTCCTGTAAAAGGCTTAAAGGACGGAGAAACGGCAAAGCATGCAATCAATTTAGGTTTAGATGCGGATATAGCCAATAAAGAAGGTTATGTGCTGACGACAACTTCGGAAGGTATTCAAATCAACGGGCAGACAGAGAACGGCGTGTTCTACGGTTGCCAGACATTACGGAAATCAATCCCCGCCGAGGCTCAGGGAGCTGATATTCTGCTACCGGCAGGCAGTATCAAAGACGAACCCCGCTTTACATATCGCGGTATGCATCTTGATGTATGCCGACATTTCTTCCCGCTGGAGTTCATAAAAGAATATATCGACTTACTGGCGCTACACAATATGAATACTTTCCATTGGCATCTGACAGATGACCAGGGATGGCGCATCGAAATAAAGAAATATCCGAAGCTGACGGAAGTCGGTTCAAAACGTAACTGCACCGTTGTCGGCAAGGCAAGAAGCGGAAAATATGACAACATTCCGTATGGCGGCTTCTACACGCAGGAACAAGCCAAAGAGATCGTGAAGTATGCACAAGAACGTTACATCACCGTAATTCCCGAAGTAGACCTGCCGGGACACATGCTTGCCGCTTTGGCCGCCTATCCTGATATGGGATGCACCGGAGGACCGTACAAAGTATCTCCCGACTGGGGTATCTTTGAAGATGTATTGTGCATCGGCAACGAACAGAGCATGCAGTTTCTTGAAGATGTAATGGCAGAAATCACCGAGATATTCCCTTCTAAGCTTGTACACATCGGTGGAGACGAAGCTGGTAAAAACACATGGAAAACCTGTCCAAAATGTCAGGCGTTGATGAAGAAAGAAAAACTCGCCAATGTTGATGAGTTGCAAAGCTACATGATCCGGAAAGCGGAAGAATTCCTGAATTCCAAAGGTCGCCGCCTGATCGGTTGGGATGAAATTCTAGAAGGTGGATTAGCACCCGAAGCAACTGTCATGTCATGGCGTGGTGAAGCTGCCGGATTTAAATCAGCTCGCATGGGACACGATGTGATCATGACACCGGGTAACTACATGTATTTCGATTTCTACCAGGCAGATCCCCGGTATCAACCGGTAGCCATTGGCGGATATACACCGATCCGGAAAGTATATAATTATAATCCAATCCCTCAGGCTTCGTTGACAGCCGAAGAAGCCAAGCATTTCCTGGGTGTACAAGCGAATACGTGGACTGAATACATTCCTACTCCCGAGCATTTGGAATACATGATGTTCCCGCGTGCTCTTGCCGTAGCAGAAATCGGCTGGACGCCGCAGGAAAAACGGGATTGGCAAGACTTCAAGCCACGTGTCAACGCACACATCCCAGTTTTACAACAAATGGGATTGAATCCGTTCCCGCTTTCCAACGAACTGGAATTTGATATGGTAGTAGATACCATTCAAAAAGAAATCCGCGTAACCATGGATGCCGAGAAATATCCGGCAGAAATCCACTATACAACAGATGGATCTACTCCGACAGCGTCCTCTCCTATCTATCAGGAACCGATTGTTGTCAAAGATTCTGCCAAAATCGTGGCTGGTATCTTCGTAAATGGTCAGTTACAGGATCGAGTTTCCGAACAACGCGTTGACTACCATAAAGGCATCGGAAAAAGTATCCGCTTCAACAGCCGTCTGTATCCGGGTTATATGGCCGGAGGCATGAATGCCATCATTAACGGATACCGAGGAGGATTAACGTATCTCGACCAACGTTGGCAAGGTTACACAGACAATCTGGATTGTGTCATCGACCTAGGAGAAGTTATGGACTTGCATCAAGTTTCTTCGAAATGGATGCAACTAACAGGCCCTGGAGTTTATCAACCGGAAAAAGTAGAAGTATTGACATCTGAAGATGGAAAGAATTTCACATCACAAGGTGTTATCCCGACTACGATTCCTCAGGATAAATCTGATCTCACATTTCAAGAATATACATTCCAGGGAAATTGGAAAGCCCGTTATGTACAACTCAAGGCACAGAATCCTAAAGGATTCATTTTCGTAGATGAAATCGTCATCTGGTAATAAACAAGTATTTATTTTATCTAAACACAAATAAACTGACAAACATGAAAAAACAATTATTGACGCTCTTGTTGTGTGGCGAAAGTTTAGCCTTTGCACAGCAGCCTGTCGATTATGTCAATCCTTTTATCGGGACCAGCAATTTCGGAACAACTAATCCCGGAGCAGTCTGTCCCCAAGGAATGATGAGTGTGACACCTTTCAATGTCATGGGATCTGAAACCAACGAATTTGATAAAGACAGTCGGTGGTGGTCAACGCCCTATACATCCGATAATGACTTCTTCACCGGTTATGCCCATGTCAATCTGAGCGGTGTTGGGTGTCCTGAATTAGGAGGCTTATTGCTGATGCCGACTTCCGGAGACCTGAAAGTAGATTACCATGAATATGGTAGCCACTATGAAAAGGAAGTGGCTCATCCGGGATATTACAGTAATATGCTGACTAAATATAATATTAAGACGGAAGTCACGGCCACACCTCGTACCGGATTAAGCCGTTTCACCTTCCCGAAAGGACAAGGGAATATCCTGCTAAACTTAGGAGAAGGTCTGACTAACGAAACCGGTGCAACCGTCCGCTTTGTGAGCGATACAGAAATCGAAGGAAGCAAGCTGATGGGAACATTCTGTTATAATCCGCAAGCTGTCTTTCCGATTTATTTCGTGATGCAAGTAAACAAGGCTCCGAAGGAAAAAGGATACTGGAAAAAGCAACGCGAGATGAAAGGCGTAGAGGCTCAGTGGGATGCTGATGCAGGTAAATACAAGCTATACACGAAATATACCCGAGAAATCAGTGGCGACGACGTAGGTGTCTGGTTTAAATACGATGTAGCCGAACAGGAACAGATCGAAGTAAAGATCGGTGTTTCATTCGTCAGTATCGAGAATGCCCGTGAGAATCTGAAAGCCGAACAACCCGGTTTCGAGTTCGATAAAATTGCTTCTGCTGCCCGCGACAAGTGGAATGATGATTTATCACGTATTACGGTAGAAGGCGGTACAAAGGATGAAAAGACAATCTTCTACACGGGCCTGTATCATTTGCTGATCCATCCGAATATTTTACAAGACGTCAACGGTGAATATCCGAAGATGGAGAGCCTGGAAGTGGGCAAGACAAGTGGTAACCGCTACACGGTATTCTCGTTATGGGATACTTACCGCAATGTTAGTTCGCTCATGACTTTACTTTACCCCGATCGCCAGCTGGATATTATCCAGACCATGATTGATATGTATAAAGAAAACGGATGGTTACCGAAATGGGAACTTTACGGCCGGGAAACATTCACCATGGAAGGTGATCCTTCTATCCCTTATATCGTAGATGCCTGGATGAAAGGCTTACATGATTTCGACACCACAACTGCCTACGAGGCTATGTGTAAGGGAGCTACAACTCCAGGCGAATTTAATTTACTTCGTCCGGATGCCAATGATTATTTCTCATTAGGTTATGTTCCTTTACGTGAACAATATGATAATTCCGTTTCCCACGCTTTGGAATATTATCTGGCCGACTGGAACCTCAGTCAGTTTGCAGAAGCTTTGGGGAAGAAAGAAGATGCGAAATTGTTCTATGATCGCTCAATGGGTTACAAACATTACTATTGCAAAGATTTCGGTACATTACGTCCAATTTTGCCAGATGGTAAATTCTATGAGCCTTTTGATCCGAAACAAGGTGAAAACTTTGAGCCAAGTCCGGGATTCCACGAAGGAAATGCTTGGAATTATACCTTCTATGTACCACACGACATCAAAGGATTGGCCAAACTGATGGGTGGAAACAAGAAGTTTGTCAACAAATTACAAGGCGTATTCGACGATGGCAATTATGATCCGGCCAACGAACCCGATATCGCTTATCCGTATTTGTTCAGTTATTTCAAGGGAGAGGAATGGCGTACCCAGAAAGAAGTACATAAGATTCTGAAGAATGGCTATCACAATGCGCCGAACGGTGTTCCTGGAAACGAAGATGCCGGAACCATGTCAACATGGGCTATCTTCTCGATGATGGGATTTTATCCGGCATGTCCGGGTGATGCAGATTATGTACTGACGTCACCGGTGTTTGATAAGATCACGATTCATCTCGACAAGAAATATTATCCGGCAGGAGATTTGGTAATCGAAGCTTCACACGCTACACCTGAATCCATCTACATCCAGTCGATTCAGGCAGGAGACAAGAAGTTAAAAGGTTATACCATCTCTCATCAAGATCTGGTAAAAGCCGGAACTCTGAAGTTCACATTAGGCGATCAACCTAAGAAATAAAAAAAGAATCATTTCCATTCATACTTGTTTTCTTTCATGAATACGGGCATGAGTGGAAATGATTCTCATTTATTTTCATTTTGATTCCCGTTAGTTTCAAAAATGATTCTCGGGAGTTTTTTATTGCTAAGTTTTAAACCTGTTTTTACTGTTCTACCTGAGAAAACTATTCATCATCCTTTTTTCCCATTTTGTTCTCGATAATAAATGCCAGGATCAATCCTAAACCACCGCACAACAAAACCGAAGCTCCATACGCTACAGAAACCATATCCCAGTCGCCCCCGAAATTCACCTTTACATACGTATGGAAAATAAAGCCGACTAATAGTCCTAATCCCAAGCCAAGCATCAGGCATCCGATTTTCAAAGCACTGAAGGATATCCGTTTTTGAGCAAAACTGGGCAACTGAAGTTTTCCGTCCAATACTGCCCAATCTACCTTCTCCGATAATTTCTCAATAATCATCAGACGTTCTTTCTTATGAACGAACAATTCAAACAAACTGTAAATTCCGTAAGTAACAATTCCGAATATCAGCGGAACCATAATAAAATTCATCATAATCGTTTCTATTTTTTATGTTAGCAAATACGTTTACTTTCCGAAGCTTCTGTATATTTGACGCAAGAGAAACGGAATGGTTACAACTTTCAGGCAATTTTTTTGGGCAGCCGCCCCTTGCAAACTTGTTTTTGCCTGTCAGAAACTTTCCACCCTGCCGAGGGAAAACTTTTTTCCCTATTATATATTCTTTAGTTCACGACGTGAACTAAAGAATTACATATAGGGTCAGGAAGTTTGAAACCGGGGTTACAGACTTTACCTCCGGGGGAAAATGAGGTGTCCCATTCAAATTATTTGATAAAGTCATGTAACCTTTCCAGCAAGCCAGCGTCAATCATTATGAAATGGAAGGATTATCGGATACATATTATATCAACCGGATTCTGGCAGGCGATACCAGTTGTTTCGCCTGTCTGTTGGATAAATACAGCCAACCGTTGTTGGCTTTGATCTTTCGGATTGTACAAAACCGGGAAGATGCAGAGGAACTGACGGAAGATGTATTTATCAAGGCATTCCGTCAATTGGAATCTTTCCGCGGAGAAGGCAACTTTGCCAATTGGCTGTACCGGATTGCTTACAACATGGCCATATCGGCTGTCCGGAAAAAGAAGATGGAATATTTATCAATAGAAGATTCGCAGCTGACGAATGTATCCGAAGAGGAAGTGCAGGAAGCATTAGGTTCATACGGAACAGCCCAACAACTGGAATGGCTGGACCGGGCATTGGCCCAACTTCCCCCAGACGACCGGGCATTAATCCTCTTATTCTATATCGAAGAGAAAAGTCTGGATGACTTGACAGGTATTACAGGCTTGTCGTTATCTAATCTGAAAGTGAAGTTACACCGCATACGGAAGAAACTGTATGTGCTGCTAACTGAAGAAGAAAAGAATCAGGATGTTGTTCACAAGAAGTAAAGAATCATGGAAAAAGAAACAAATAGAGTACAAGAAGACCGTTTGAAATCATTGTTCAAACAAATGCCGGCAGTATCACTCTCGGAAGGATTCCGGTCGCAAATGATGCAACGTATCGAAAAAGAAGCGGTACGTAAGCGTAAGCGACAGGCTTGGCTGGAATGGAGTATGCTGATTCTCTCTTCGACAATCATGATTGTTGCAGCCGTTTTAGGGTTGAAAGAATTGGAAATACCCGTTATCCGATGGCCACAAATAGATACTTCTTTACTCTTTATTTATACCTATATAGGTAGTATCGCTCTTTTCCTGTTGTGGCTCGACTATCGATTTAGACGCTGGTATGATAAAAAGCATGGGACGAAAGAGAAATAACCGGACAAAAATCCCTATTTTTGGACCATAAATCCCAATAAGCTTATGAACAAGAAACTGATAAAAAATGTCCGTATCATAAATGAAGGGCGGAGTTATCAAGGTGCAGTACTGATCAACGGCGAAATGATTGAAGCCATGTACGAAGGAGAAGTTCCTTCTGAAATCATAGCTGAAGCCAAAGAGGTCGTGGATGGTCAGGGCAAATGGTTACTGCCAGGTTGTATCGATGATCAGGTTCATTTCCGTGAACCAGGACTAACACACAAAGCTGATATTTATTCTGAAAGTCGGTCTGCCGTGGCTGGTGGTGTCACCTCGTTTATGGATATGCCAAACACCAAACCGCAGACAACAACACTCGAAAACCTGGAATGGAAGTTCAACCGGGCAGCTGAAACATCCGTAGCCAATTATTCTTTCTTCTTCGGAGGAACAAACGATAATATGGAAGATATTCGTCGTCTGGATCGTTCCCGTGTTCCGGGATTAAAGTTATTCTTAGGCTCATCGACAGGAAATATGTTGGTAGATAAGAAAGATGCGCTCGAAAGAATCTTTAGTGAAAGTGATCTGTTGATAGCAGTCCATGCAGAAAAAGAAGAAATAATCAAAAGGAACATCGCTTACTACACCCAACAGTATGGTGAAGATCTGGATATTTCCTTCCACAGTAAAATTCGTAGTGAAGAAGCTTGTTATGCCTCCTCTTCGGAAGCTGTCGAACTGGCTACCCGGTTAGGAACGCGTTTGCATATCCTTCATCTGTCAACTGCCAAGGAAACTACTCTACTGGATAATAAGCTTCCTTTGAAGGATAAGAAAATTACCGGAGAAGTTTGTGTACATCATCTGTGGTTCCATGACGGAGATTATGCTTTGTTCGGTAATCGGATCAAATGGAATCCTTCTATCAAAACGCTGGCCGATCGGACAGCCTTGCGTGAAGCCGTTAATAATGACAAAATAGATATCATTGCTACCGACCACGCTCCTCACCTGCTTTCCGAGAAAGAAGGCTCTTGTCTGAAAGCAGCCTCAGGCGGACCGTTGGTACAACATTCTTTAATCGTCATGCTGGAATTAGCCATGGAAGGCCGGTTCACATACGAAAAGGTCGTGGATAAAATGGCTCACAAGCCCGCCGAACTTTTCCACATTGACCGTAGAGGTTATATACGACCGGGTTATTATGCGGACCTGGTCTTAATTGATCCGAACAAGACATGGACCGTAAGCAAAGAAAATATCCTGACTAAATGTGGTTGGTCTCCATTTGAAGGATATACCTTCCATCATGCCGTTGATACAACATGGGTAAATGGAGAAGTCGTTTGGCAAGACGGTCAGATCCGGAATGAAGTCCATGGAAAGGAATTAAAATACATCTATTAATATTATCAGCAGTCTATTGTTGTATGGCGAATGATGCAGAAGGAATAACCGGTTCTGCATCATTCGTTTTTATATAAATATCAGTAAAACGATATGTCATAAAAGCAGCCGGACAACTTATAAAATTTCTATTTCCTTCTTTCATATAGAATATTTTCCACACAAAATAGTTACACTTTTATCTATTAATATTTTTTATACTGTTAAACTTTCATTCTCATACAAAATATTTATAAGAAGTAGTATCTTTACACTTTTGAAAAAAAGAATATAAAAATATAACCGATTCTAATATTAAAGTCAATATGTCAACACAAAAAGTAGCACAACGCGCGCCTAAAAGCGCCTGTAACTTCGCTCCTTCCAATGAAGCGAATATGATGGGCATGAACGACCGAATCAAACGGTTACGTAAAGAATCGTTCGAAGCTCAACCTTCTTTGTCTATTGAAAGAGCTTTGATCGAAACGAAGTTCTATAAAGAAAACGAAGGAAAATATCCTATTCCTATCCTACGTGCTCTGAATTTCTATGAGATATGTAAACAGAAAACCATCTATATTGGTAAAGACGAGCTAATCGTTGGTGAACGTGGTCCACGCCCCAAGTCCGTTCCCACGTTTCCCGAATTGACTTGCCACAGTGTTGAAGATTTGCATATTCTGAACACACGCGAATTACAACGCTACACCATCAGCCAGGAAGACATTGACACTTACGAACGCGAAGTTATCCCTTACTGGAAAGGTCGTACACAACGCGAACGTATCTTCAATCATGTCCCGAAAGAATGGAAGGAAGCTTACGAAGTAGGTATGTTCACTGAATTTATGGAACAACGAGCCCCCGGTCATACTTCCTTGGACGGAAAAGTTTATCAATATGGCATGCTGGATCTGAAAGAACGTATTGCCCATGAGCTGAGAAATCTGGATTTCATGAATGATCCAGAAGCAACCGACAAACAAGAAGAACTGACCGCCATGTCCATCT
>OJMG01004187.1_pt1 | contig 10224 bp, 6 predicted proteins | sample 1597141 | NCBI WGS metagenome assembly OJMG01 (sample SAMEA2452119, study PRJEB22498) | human gut metagenome | biome: human feces; feature: human gut; material: feces | place: Australia | collected 2012
GGCTGCAGGAAGACCGAATCCCATAGTTCCTAAACCTCCGGATGTAACAATGCTTCGCGTACGAGTATAATTAAAATATCGCGCTCCCATCATTTGGTTTTGTCCTACATCGGTAACCAGAATGGCATTGTTGCCTGTTGCTTCAGAAATTTTCCGGACTACTTCACCCATTTTTAAAGCTCCGTTTTCGGGATATACTTCCGGACGGACGACTTTTTCATATTCGGTTTTCTCACAGATTTCAAATTCCGATAGCCATTCGGTATGTTTGTTTATATTAACTTTGTCGAGCAGTGCCGAAAGTGTGGATTTTGCATCCCCTAATACAGTGACATCTGCATGAACATTTTTGTTGAACTCTGAGGAATCTATATCGAAATGGATCACCTTTGCTTGTTTTGCATACGTGTCTAAACCTCCGGTTACTCGATCGTCGAAACGCATTCCTACAGCAATGAGAAGATCACATTCATTGGTCTTTATATTCGGACCGATATTCCCATGCATTCCCAACATCCCTTTATTTAGGCGATGGGCGGTCGGTATTGCAGACAGTCCTAATAATGTGCAGCCTGCAGGAATGTCGGCTTTTTCCATTAATCTCAATATTTCATTTTCGGCATGGCTCAAGATGACACCTTGCCCTATCAGAAGCAGAGGCTTTTTTGACTGATTGATTAATGTTGCCGCACGGTTTATTTCCTCTTTGTTAATTGGGGGATAGGGATTGTAGCTTCGTATGAAATTGCATTTTTGATAATGAAATTCAGCTGTTCCTACTTGCGCATCTTTGGTGAAGTCCAGTACTACAGGCCCTGGACGTCCCGAACGGGCAATATAGAAAGCTCTTGCTACGGCCCAAGGAATATCTTCGGTACGGCGTATTTGATAACTCCATTTGGTAACCGGTTGAGTAATTCCTACGACATCGGTTTCCTGGAAAGCGTCAGTACCTAATAGTGAGGAACTGATTTGTCCGGTAATAACAACCATGGGAGTGCTGTCTACCATGGCATCGGCTACTCCTGTAATGATATTTGTTGCTGCCGGACCAGAAGTTACCAACACTACACCTGTTTCACCGGATACTCGGGCAAAGCCTTGAGCTGCATGAGTCGCTCCTTGTTCATGTCTTACCAAGACATGTTTTAGCCTGTCTTTGTAATTGTGCATACAATCAAAAACCGGCATGATAGCTCCTCCGGGATAGCCATAGATCAGTTTTACATTTTCTTCTAATAAAGAACGGATCAAAGCTTCTGATCCTGATATTTTATCTGTTGCCATATAAATATTTTCTGCAAAAAACTATTGCTTTTATTCTATAATACGTACCGCTCCTTTATCGGCCGAGCTAACCATAGCTGCATATGCTTTTAATGCTTTAGAGATATTCCGTTCTCGCTTTGCCGGAGTAAAAGCTTTTTTCCCTCGAGCTTCTTCTGCAGAGCGGCGTTCGGCTAATTGCTCGTCACTTAGTTTGACATTGATCGTACGTTTCGGGATATCGATTTCGATAATATCTCCATCCTTGACAAGTCCGATATTTCCTCCGGCTGCCGCTTCTGGAGAAATGTGTCCTATCGATAATCCTGATGTTCCTCCGGAGAAACGTCCGTCGGTGATCAGAGCGCATTCTTTTCCTAAATGTCTAGACTTTATGTAAGAGGTCGGATATAGCATCTCTTGCATGCCGGGTCCACCTTTCGGACCTTCATAAGTGATGACGACAACATCACCTTTTTCGACATCACCCTTTAAAATTCCTTTGCAGGCCTCTTCCTGTGATTCGAATACTTTGGCTTTCCCGGTAAAGTGAAATATGCTTTCATCTACTCCGGCTGTTTTTACAACACATCCGTCAATTGCAATGTTCCCTTTGAGTACAGCAAGACCTCCGTCTTTTACGTATGCGTGTTCAAAATCCCGAATGCATCCGTTGATGCGGTCATTGTCTAAAGAGTCATACCGGTTGTCTTGAGACCCCATTTTGAGATTATATTTGTTACCGGGTGCGCTTTTCCATAGTTCGGCAGCTTCTTCTGTGTATTCTGACCCGTCGATGGCATATCGGGCGATTGCCTGTTCCAAAGTCAGACCATCGACTCGATGCACATGGGTGTCCAATAATCCCTGTTTTGCTAATAAACTCATAATGGATAGAATGCCGCCGGCACGATTTACATCCTGAATATGATAATGTGAGTTGGGAGCGACTTTGCAAAGTACGGGTGATTTGCGAGATAGACGATCTATATCGTCCATTGTAAAATTGACACCGGCTTCTTGAGCTATCGCTAATAGATGTAGTACTGTATTGGTAGATCCTCCCATAGCAATATCGAGAGTCATAGCATTAAGGAATGCATTGCGTGTGGCTATGCTGCGGGGTAGTACCGATTCGTCTCCATCTCGGTAATATTTGTAACAGTTCTCAACGATCTGCGCTGCTGCTTTGATAAATAATTTTTCTCTGTTGACATGGGTAGCGACAATAGTGCCGTTACCGGGAAGTGCCAGACCTATGGCTTCGTTCAGACTGTTCATGGAGTTTGCCGTAAACATCCCAGAACATGAACCGCAAGTCGGGCAAGCAGTACGTTCTACTTCAGCAACTTGCTTATCACTTATAGTTTCGTCTGCCGATTCTATCATCGCGTCGATAAGGTCAAGAGAACGCCCGTTTAGGTTACCGGCTTCCATAGGGCCTCCGGATACGAATATTGTCGGGATATTAAGCCGCATGCTTGCCATTAACATACCCGGGGTGATTTTGTCGCAATTACTGATGCAAACCATTGCATCTGCCTTGTGGGCGTTTACCATATATTCGACACTATCGGCGATAAGATCACGAGAAGGGAGAGAATATAACATACCGTCATGTCCCATAGCAATACCGTCATCGATCGCTATTGTATTGAATTCGGCTGCAAAGCAGCCTGATTTTTCAATCTCTGTTTTGATTTTTTGTCCGATTTCATGCAAATGTACATGTCCCGGGACAAATTGTGTAAACGAATTAACAATAGCGATAATGGGTTTTCCTATCTGATCTTCTTTCATCCCGTTGGCCCGCCATAATGCTCTTGCTCCGGCCATTCGGCGTCCTTGTGTGCTGGTTGCACTATGCAATTGATGTTTCATTATTCTTATCGTTTTATATACAAAAAGACCTTTCTTCATATAGTAGAAAGGTCTTTTTACTTTATTTTATTTATGCTATTCACATAAAGTAACTACATACCTTTCTTCTTTCACTCCCGCACGACGACATCGAGTAGAGATAAACCAAGAAGGTTAATGATATGTAGAATAATACTAATCATAATCGTTGTTTGTATTACATTGTCATTTTGTATTACGATGCAAAGGTATAGCTTTCATTTTATATTCCAAATAAAATAGTAGAAAAAAAACATTGATAGTAAAAAAATATCATATATAGTCCTGTTTTAATGATAAATTATTATAAAACAAAGAACGATGAATTTTAAATTTAGTATTGGACTAAATAATTGAAAACTATGTTTTATTGTTGATAACATAATTTTGAGTTGTTAATTTTGTGCATAAAACAATATTTCTGTACGTTTGTAAAGAGATTCTGAAATTACATCTGCTCCTCGGATAAGGTAAAAATATGAGATACTTCCGCTTTTTATTTTGTTTGTTCGGTTTATTGCTGGTTGCATCTTGCAATACGACTCGGCATGTAGGAGAGGGGCAATATCTTTTGAATAAGGTGAGTGTAACTTCTGATAATAAGAATGTGAAATCATCGGAGTTAAAATCGTATGTAAGGCAAGAACCTAATCATAAAACTTTTGGTTTAGTTGGGCTTCCTTTGTTTTTCTATAATCTTTCAGGAGACAAAGATACTCGTTGGAATCGGTGGCTGAGAAAAGTCGGGACACCGCCGGTGATTTATGATCCTGACTTGACAGAGAAGTCACGTTTAGAGATTACGAAAGCACTACGTAACCGAGGATATGAAAATGCCGTGGTGACGGTAGATACTATTGCCCGGAAAAAAAAGATGAAAGTCCGTTACCAGGTTAAGCCGGGAAAACCATATCATATTGAAAATATAACTTATAATATTCCTAATGATAGCATTGCCCGTATTATATTAGCTGATACTTCGGCTTTTCTATTGAAGAAAGGGGCTATTTTTGATCGGAACTTGTTGGAGCAGGAACGTCAGCGTATTTCTACGTTGTTAAGAAACAGGGGATATTATGCTTTTAATAAAGAATATATTACCTATACGGCTGATACGACGTCTCGAAATTATGAAGTGGATCTGGAACTGAATCTTATGCCTCCTTTGTTGCAGGATACCACTCGTTCGGATATGGTATTCAGCAAGCATGAAGTATATCATATTCGGAATGTCTATTTTATGACCGATTATAACCCGATGAATATCGAGCAAGATTTACGTTTCAATGTAAAAGATACGGTCGATTATAAGGGCTTCAGGATATTTTATGGGAATAAAAAATACTTGACGCCTGCAACTTTAGTGGAAAATTGTTATATACGTCCCGGAATGCGTTACAGTAATAGGGCGGTCGATAACACATTTTCTGCATTTGGTCGTCTTCGGGTAGTAAAATATGTCAATATACAATTTCACCCTCTCAATATTGACGGAGATCCTGTATTGGATTGTTATATTTTGTTGACCGAAGGCAAGCCTCAGACGATCTCTGTAGATGTTGAAGGTACTAATTCGGCGGGCGATCTGGGTTTTGCGCTCGGTTTGACGCATCAGCATCGGAACATGTTTCACGGGTCGGAAACATTTACGACCAAATTAAGAGCAGCTTACGAAAGCCTTTCGGGGGATTTGGGAGGGCTTTTGAACGATAATTACCTTGAGTTGGGTGCGGAAGTCGGAATTTCATTTCCGAAGTTCCTTTTCCCTTTTGTTAGTCCGACGGTACGTCGGCGTATGCGTGCGACAACCGAATTCACATTGAATTTCAACTATCAGCAACGTCCCGAATATACTCGGGTAATTGCAGGTGGCGGATGGAATTATAAATGGTATAGTCATAATAATATGTATCGGCATCATCTCGACTTGGTAGATATCAGTTATATTTATTTGCCGAAAACGACCGAGCGGTTTATCAGTAATCTTGATAGTATTGCTTCGAGTAATCCTTTGTTGAGGTATAGCTACGAGAACCATTTTATTATGCGTTCTTCCTATGTTTTTTATCAATCAAACTTGAGGCCGGGAGTAAAGAAAGTTTCCGGAAATATTTACACTTTACGAGCTGCGGGAGAGATAGCCGGTAACTTGTTGTATGGTATATCTAAACTTACTAGACATGAGCCGGGAGAATATGGAGAATACAGTATATTGGGAATTCGTTATGCGCAGTATGCAAAAGCCGACTTGGATTATGCTTATACTATTTTGTTGAATGAGCGTAATTCGCTGGCATTGCATGTAGGGGCAGGAATCGCAGTTCCTTATGGAAATTCTGAGATGGTACCGTTTGAAAAGCGTTATTTTTCGGGGGGAGCTAATAGTGTGAGAGGTTGGTCGGTCCGAGGTCTTGGCCCGGGACGTTACAGAGGAACGAATCCTATGACGGATTTTATGAATCAATGCGGGGATATTCGATTAGATATGAATGCAGAATATCGCAGTAAATTGATTTGGAAACTTGAACTGGCTGCATTTTTAGATGCCGGGAATATTTGGACAATACGTAATTATCCGTCACAACCCGGAGGTAAATTTCAATTGAAATCTTTTTATAAGGAGATTGCGATGGCTTATGGCTTAGGTATGAGACTAGATTTTAACTATTTTATTTTACGCCTTGATTTGGGGATGAAGTTGTATGATCCTTCAGTTGTGAATAAAAGTAAGTGGGTGATTTCTTATCAAAATTTTAATCGGGATGCGACATTGCATTTTGCTGTAGGATATCCCTTCTGATGGTTGTATATAAAAATACATTTGTCATATTTGGAAATCCGATAAAAAATATTACCTTTGCATCGCTTTTGAATAAAAAGTAAGGCCGGTCGGGTAGCTCAGCTGGATAGAGCAACAGCCTTCTAAGCTGTGGGTCCTGGGTTCGAATCCCAGCCCGATCACCGAAATAATAAGCAGTTAGTCGAATGATTAACTGCTTATTATTTATATGTTTTCTTGCAATTCTTTGTTTTGGACTGGATTTGCTATCACAGTTAAAACTCGATGAATGGCAATAATAAGTGTAGATCTGCCAATTTTTTTACTTTTACAGGTAGTGAATTACTGATACTATATTTAATATTTTCTATACTTACAGGAATGGCATTATCAAAACTTGATTCCCCTTTTATCGGTATTGTGTAATTAACACCGATGATATGAACGTCAACGCCTCCATCGTTTAATTGTTTTAATGTTGTGGAAGCGGCTCTAAGGGTAGGAATTACTCCATTATTTTTTGAAAATCAGAGTGATTAGACAAATAGCAATAATAGTTAAAGTACTTTTGGTATATAAATTTATTTTCATAAAAGTAGAATTTAAATAGTTGTTTTATAGCTTTGTTTCTTTATTAAAATTAATATAATCTTTTTTAGATTAAAAAAGTTGATGATGCTATTTTTTATATTGAGCTTTTAGTATTGAAAATTTTACTTTTCTGTTTTCTTTTTTTAAGAAAGTCTGTATAGGTTTTTTGTATAAATTATGAATATCTGTTCATTTGTATTCTAATTGGAATTGTTTTTGCTGTAAAAAACACTTTTTGTTTATATTAGATTTAATATAAATATTATTAAATTGTTATTAATAAGGAATTTATCCTATTTCATGTTTGAATATTTATTGTTTGTATAATTAAAAATTTTTTTTCTGTATTAAAAAAATGTATTTTTGTTCATTATAATATCGAATACACAGATATAAACATTATTGGGGCTAAATCATTTAAAATTGTAATTATGGAATCATTTAAATCTTCTATTTTTAAAGACAAAGCTTTGAAAGCTCTTTCGGGGAAATGGAAGCCATCTGTTATTGTTTCACTTGTGACTATGCTTATCATAGGGGGAAGTATTGCATTCCAGCACGTTTCAGTGCTGTTATATTATGCTGTTTTTTGGCTTTTTGGAAGTATAGTTTCTATCGGGTGTGCGTATGTCTTTCTTGATTTGTATCGTGATAAAAAAGAGCCTCGAGTTGCCGATCTCTTTACTCCTTTTCGACAATACGGACGTATTGTTACCTGTTATATTCAGGTGCTAATGTTTATTATATTATGGTCGTTGCTTTTGTTTGTTCCGGGAATAATAAAGGGATTATCTTACTCAATGTCTTATTTTATATTGAAGGACCGTCCGGAACTATCTCCGGTAGAAGCCATAAAAGAAAGTATGCGCTTGATGAACGGTCATAAAGCCGATTTGTTTATTTTACAGTTGAGTTTTATTGGGTGGGCAATACTTGGTCTCATTACCGTTATCGGATTTATCTGGGTTATTCCTTATATAAATACCTCTATTGCCGCATTCTATGAACAGTTGAGGAATAAAGATACTGGGTCTTTGAATACTGTTACAGAATAAAATAAAATTGAAAAATGGTCAAAAATAATGGTCCTCAAAAAGTTCTCTATTTAGCTTTTTGAGGACCATTATTAAAATTTGCCATATTTGTTTGCATCAGAAAATGCTTATTTTGTGTATTTGAGAATAAAATTGACAATGGGTGTCGGATCTGTCAAACTGTGTGGATGGTGTCCGCAACCGAGTTTTGTGATTACTCTAACTGTACCTCCCAGTTCTAAGTAACGTTTTCTGATAATATCCATGTGCTGTTCGAAGGGTACAGCTTCATCGCTGTCACCGCAAACGCTGATAATCGGAATATTTGCCTCTGCCAAAGCTTTGAGCCTGTAAATAGATTTTCCTTTATCTTCAGTCATTTGATTGTCTTTTAAATTCCATTCCTTCAATACATCGTTCCATAATTTTTTGGTAACTATATACGACAATACCCTAAATCCCGTGGTAACAAAAACGTCTCATTTTCAGTTGGGTATTAAGATTTTTTAGGCTTTTAGATGTTTCTGGTATAGGCTTTATTGTCCTTCTTATAAATCTTGTTAAACCTCGTCTGTATGGCGGGGCTTTCTGTTATTGGGTAGAAAAGAAACCACTCTGTACTTGCAATGCAGAGTGGTGACCAAAGTAGGTAGTAAGCAGAATTACCTACTAATATTAAAATATGATTTCATTTTTGCAATTGTTCTTTTAATACAGAAATTTGTTGATATAAATTTTCAATAGTCTTTTGATTATCTTCTTGTTCAGCTTTCAGTTTCTTTAATTCTTCCTCTAATTGCTGTTTAGAAGAAGTTAGTTTATATATTTCTGCAATATAATTATTCGTTAGTCCGTCTTTAGTTTTTTCTTCTTTTTCACTCAACCATGTCCAAAGTTTCGTATTCATTCTACCCCAAAAGCCTAACATTTCATTACGTATATGCAGTATTAGCATTGAACTCTGTTCATATTCATTAGAAGATATTTTATCATACGCTTCTTTAGTGCTACTATCCGTTTCTACAAATACTATATTATCAAAGATGTAGAAAGTATCCCCTAATGCTTTTATTCTATCTTTGAATACATCAGGATTTTCGATGTCATTATTAAAAATTATCAGTAGTATATTCATATCTTTGATTATAAAAGTTCTATTTTATTTGTTACTTTACTTTTCATTTCCATTTGTCTATTTTCCCAACTACCATCCCATTCTATTGTAACTTTGAACTTTTGAGGTTTTAATGTCGGTGTATATAAACAAACTATTACTTCCCATTTTCCACCGCAATATTCATCAGGTATTTTATAGCTGCCGATATTTAATTTAGGTGGTATTGTAGCTGTATTTCCTCCGCCAGGCGTTCCTTGTTCCTCTGGAGGGAATATTTCATAAATTTGAAAACTCTTTTTCCCTTGCACAGGAATATACGTATTGTTTCTCTGCTCATTACCACTCCAATAGAGAACATGTTCACTTTGCAGTAGCTCTATTGGAGTATTCGTGCCAAGTCCCCAAAACAATATACTATCAATGTATATTTCGCAATTTTCAGCATTAATATTACCTTGATTAAAAATATCAATCGAATTGTGGTATCTTTTAGCTTTCTTATTCTTTCCTCCGTTATTATCTAACTCTTCTATTAATTCATTATTATGCAAGTTAATGCTTAATATAGGTTTGCGAAAATAGCCTTTGATATTTTCACTAAACAATGCTATAATAACCGCTGCAACAGTTCCTATTGCTTGAATAAAACAGATCGAATAGTAAAAAAGTTCTCCAGAACTAATCTTCTTATCCCAATCAATGTTAGGAACGAGTGCTTTTATAGGTATAAAATTGCCTGTAAAATATGCAATTACGGCTATTATTAATATTGTTATCAATGCTTGTTTTTTACTCATAATACAAATAAAGATAGTAATAATACAAAGATAGTACATTTATTACAATTATCATTCTTATTTGCAGAGTTTTATATAACAATCCTATGAGTTACGCCACGGTTGCCACGTCATTATAATATGGTGTGGCGATAGTTATTTTGCGCAACTATTTTTTCACCAAAGTTATATATAGCAAAGAATAAAACTTTGCCATATGAAAACCATAGGAGAATTCAAATCGTTATTCGATTTATTGCAAGCCTTCCCAACGGAAGAAAGCTGCATTGAGTATTTGGAAAAGAAACTTTGGAATGGAACACCAGTTTCTCCGTATGACCCTACATCGAAGGTTTACCGCCGTGGCGATGGTATGTACCGTTGCAAGAATACTGGCAAGAACTTCAATATCAGGATTGGAACCATGTTTGAAGGTAGCAAAGCTCCCCTTCGCAAGTGGTTCATTGCCATTTATCTGATAACAACCAGTAATAAGGGCATATCTTCAGTACAACTGGCAGAAACGATTGGTGTCACGCAAAAGACAGCGTGGTTCATGAGCCACCGTATTCGGGAAAACTTCAAAATCGTCATGGAAGAGAAACTTGACGGGGAAGTAGAGTTGGATGAAACCTTCGTGGGTGGTAAGAACAAATATCGTCATCGTAACAAGAAAGTAAAGAACTGCCAAGGTAGAAGTTTCAAAGATAAAGTTCCAGTCATGGGTATGCTGGAAAGAGGTGGTAAGGTGGTTTGTAAAGG
>OJMG01004188.1_pt1 | contig 10223 bp, 9 predicted proteins | sample 1597141 | NCBI WGS metagenome assembly OJMG01 (sample SAMEA2452119, study PRJEB22498) | human gut metagenome | biome: human feces; feature: human gut; material: feces | place: Australia | collected 2012
CATAGACTGTTCTTTTCAGTTCTTCCATCGTCGCAAAATGATACATGACGGGCTGTGTGGAGCAATGCAGCCTCTCCGATACTGTCCTTGCGTTGATGTTTTCCACTCCCGCCTCGCGGGCAATCGCAAAGGCCGCATCTACGATCATTTCTTTTGTGACTTTTGCTTTGGCGGGCATTTTCGAACCTCCACATGTATAACTTACATTATGTATAACGCGAATTATACATCAGCAAGTAGCGCTTGTCAATCCGTCCGAAGCAAAATTTGCGGACAATCTATCCTTTCAGACACTTTCATCTCTTTTGCATAGCCGGCACCTACTCGTTCGTCGGGACGGAAATGAGCGTGATTCTCCGCGGTTTGCTGCTTTCCGAGCTTGCCTGTTTCATGTACTTGACCGTAACCTGATCGATTTCCGAAAGGTACTTCGAAAATTCCTCGTCTGTCAGCAGCAGCGTACAGTTCGTGAACAGCAGCATATCCTTTTGCGGATCGGCATTGCCGGTGGAAAAATATTTTGCAAAGGAAGCGCAGATACTCAGCAGCGACATCTGTACCGCATTTCCGGTTTCATCTTCCGTAGTCATAGCATCCTTATTGAGTTGATAAACACTTTCCACTGTACCGCGAATTCGATTTTCGCCAACCACCATGAGGATGGAACAATCCGCAAGAATCTTTATGTGCCGATATAAACTTGCACTGGGAATATGAAGATACCGCCCCGTTGGAACGATTCGGAAACATCTTGGCGAAATAACCGCGTTGCCATGCGATTCAAATAACACACGTCGAACTCCGCTTTAGGCGGCGGAGCAGCCTCGGCAGAATTGATGGGGACAAACCTCGAAGCCAATGGCGCACAGCAAAAAACCTGCCTCACGGCAGGTTTTTGGTACGCCCGACTGGATTCGAACCAGCGGCCTACAGAGTCGGAGTTATCAGGCCGTCAAGCCGGAAAGCCCTGCAGGGCAAGGGTTTGGTTGGTGTTACACAAATTTCCGCCATTCTGAAGAAAAACCTCGGAAGCCTTACAGGGCAAGACTTCCGAGGTTTTTCGCGGTAGTAGTCAAATAGTAGTCTGGATAAAATGCGGGTTCAGCAGCCCAGTTCAGCTGAATATCTTTACCCTCTATCCCTGGATCAGATCAGCGGCATCGCATCCAAGTACTTTGGCAAGGTCAAGCACAATACCGGCCTGCGCTTTTGCAAGTTCGTACTGCTTCTGCTCGTAGAGCTGGATCATTCGCAAGGAGACTCCGGATGCTTCACTGAGCTGCTGCTGTGTCAGCCCTCTCGCCTTCCGTATAAGCTGTAGCTTAGACTTACGGCTATCCTTGTTCCTTTGAATGATCTCATCTGCACTCTCCACGAATTTGCTTACATCCGCTTCGTGCAGGATATATAGAGACATCACTACCGATAGTGTCAATCCGTATTCTACCATATCGCTGAAGCGTCGGTTTGTTTCCCACTGGTAATAGGCAAGGATCCATCCGGCCCAGTACTCTCTCCCCTTTGAGGATAGATGGGGCTGATGATGACGCTCACTCTGCATATTCACGGCAGCAAGCACAGCGTCTGCCAGTTCGACCCCCGACATTCCTGCAACATACTTCGGATTTCCATTCTCGAATTTTGAGGCAATTCCGGAGGAAATGAACCAGCCAAAGAAGTCATCCGGTGCATAGCCGAGTGTACACACGGCGTACTCGACCATATCTCCGAGATTGGCCATTGCATCATCCAAGTATAATTCGTTGTAGGCGTTCATCTTCATTCCCCCATTCTTCCCGAATGATGTCCAGCACATATTTTTCAGACAAAACCGTTTCACGATCCTTCTCTTTCGCAAAATCCTCGCGCGCTTTACTGTCTCGTGCCAGCTTCTTCGGATAATACATATCACACGGTGCAGGAATGGCTTCCTCAAATGTAAATCGAGCAAACGCTTTTCCCGATATCGCAACGATCTGTTCGCCCAGTTTCCCAAGTAACATCGCTTTTTCAAGCTGTTGGAGAGAAATCGTATTATTCAGAAACGCACTTGCGAATGAGAAATAAGAATCGTCCGCCCGATATCCTTTGATGACATCATACTGCTTATACTCTACCGCAAAATGCTCGTCAATATACTGCTTGGCTTGCCTTGCGACTGCCCCGCCAATACGGAACTTCCGATTATTCAGCAGTACATAAAGCCAATTGAGAATATGATAATTACCTCCTGTAAGCGAGAGGATAGACAGGCCGTTTAAATCAAAGGCATATCGATTTGCAAAGCCATCCGCTTCAGCGGAACAAGCCCACTCCTTTGCAAGCTCCACACTCTCAGTACAGTAGAACCCCAGTCCGTAATCGTTGTTTGGGTTTCCTTTGCCAATAACAGGCTGTTGGATAATTTGACTGGAACCATGATAAACGCAGATTATTTTATTCATAGCCGTGCCTCTTTCACGAGCCTATCGCTCCACTGATAGTTTTAACCCGAATTGATTATATCGCTATGGCGATAGTTTGTCAACAAGAAAACTTGTGGTGTTTCTCTGTCTGCAACGATATCTGTTGTTTCGACGTAACCGCCACAGCAAATGACGCATAGACACACATAAGCAAATTAGTAAGGTCTCTCATACCAAGTATATTTTTCGTTTCCTGACCGATACTTTAACTATAAAAACGAAAGATAAGGATGGTCAGCATATGAATAATATGGATTTAGGATACGAAATGTTTTGCTATCAATGTGAGCAAACAGCGAACGGAAAGGGCTGCACAAAGCTTGGGGTTTGCGGAAAGACACCGGAAATCGCCAATCTGCAGGATTTGCTGATCTTTCAAATCAAAGGGATCAGCTGTTACGGAAAAGTTCTGCAAAATGAGGGACAGCATATCGATAAAAATATCATACGGTTTATCGAAAATGTTCTTTTCACAACGCTGACGAATGTTAATTTTGATTCGAAAGTACACGTGGAATTATTGAATGAATCACAACGGATAAAAGAAAATTTGAGAACAATCACAGGAGAGCTTCACAATCAGACATCATACGCCACTTATGATCTTCCCGAAACAAAAACACAAATGCTAAAGGATGCTCAATTCGCGGGAATTATGTATGATAAATCCCTTGACCCGGATATTCGCTCATTGAGGCAAACCATTTTATACGGACTGAAAGGTATCAGCGCCTATGGGCATCAGGCAAGAGAACTGGGCTATTACAGTGATGAGGTAGATGAATTTTATATTCAGGCATTGGAAGCTCTCACAGACGATAACCTTACAGTGGAAGAACTGATCCGAATGACCATGCGCACCGGAGAAGCGGCAATTGAGGTTATGAAAAAATTGGACGAAGCCAATACTGCAGTTTACGGAAATCCGGCACCCCATAGGGTCAATATCCATATGAGGAAAGGACCCTTTATCGTTGTTTCGGGACATGATTTGAAAGATTTGGAAATGCTGCTGGAACAAACAAAGGGAACGGGGGTCAATGTGTATACACACGGTGAGATGCTGCCGTGCCACGGATATGAGGGATTAAAAAAATACCCCCACCTTGTTGGAAATTTCGGTGGTGCGTGGCAAGATCAACAAAAAGAATTTGATGATCTTCCGGGATGTATTCTAATGACGACGAATTGCCTTATGCGGCCGAGAGAGAGCTATAAAGGCCGAATCTACAGCACGAATGTCGTGGGCTGGGAAGGGGTAAAACACATTGGGAAAAGAGAAAACGGTGAAAAGGATTTCAGTGAAATCATTCAGCAGGCAATAGAATTGGGCGGCTATCCGGAGGATCAGGAGCCCCACGAGATACTTGTCGGATTCGGGCATCATTCGGTATTAAGCGATTCTGACAAAATCGTAGCGGCAGTAAAAGCAGGAAAAATCAGACATTTCTTTCTTATTGGCGGCTGTGACGGAGCAAGACCCGGTCGAAACTATTATACAGAGTTTGCTAAGATGGTCCCGAAAGATTGCGTGATATTAACGCTCGCATGCGGAAAATACAGATTTAACAAACTGGATTTCGGTGAAGTAGCGGGTCTGCCGAGACTTTTGGATGTCGGGCAATGCAATGATGTATATTCTGCCATACGGATCGCAACAGGTTTAGCAGATGCTTTTGGTACCGATGTAAACGGATTGCCTTTGTCGTTGATCGTATCATGGTACGAACAAAAGGCTGTTGCTGATTTGCTGGCATTATTGAGTCTGGGAATTAAAGGCATATATTTAGGCCCTACCCTGCCGGCATTTTTGAGCCCGAATGTGCTTCAGTATTTAGTGGACACATTCGACTTGCGGCTTATTACCAATGCTGAGGATGACATTAAGACCTGCCTGAAACAGAATATTTGAGAAATCAGGAACCGTCAATGCACTTTGATAGTAACCGTAGAACCTGACAGCGCACAGTATAAGAGAGCTGGCACGAGCCAGCTCTCTTTAATCTTTTGACATCCTGCATTTATCCAGTGCGTGGACGGCGTGAGGTGTTCCTCCCATGTTGTGTCCATCTCGCTCAACTTGGGTGCGCTTTGCAACCCCCACAAAAGATATCGGTACGGATCCAGACCGTTTTCCTTTGTTGTTTCAATCAGACTATACAGATGCCTGAGAAACTATTACAATCAAAAAATTCACGATAACCTGAATCGCAATCTTGCTTCTGCGTTTTTGCATCAGTGGGTGGGTAACATGAATCCATTACCGGAGGAAACAATTGAATAAAATATTTTCCCCCTGCCATAAGCAGGGGGAAAATATTGTGGTACGCCCGACTGGATTCGAACCAGCGGCCTACAGAGTCGGAGTTATCAGGCCGTCAAGCCGGAAAGCCCTGCGGCGCAAGGGCTTGGTTGGTATAGCACAAATTTCCGCTATTTTGGAGAAAAAACCTCGGAAGCCTTGCCTTGCAAGGCTTCCGAGGTTTTTTGCGATAGTAGTCAAATAGTAGTCTGAGCAGGTCACACGTCACGCAGCTCGATTCAACTGAGCGACCCTACTGGTGGCTCCAGAGGTAAAGTAATAAATTTTATGACAGTTTCATTCATACTTCTCAATATCTTAGATTATTAAATATAGTTGACTATGCATTGGAGCGGATAAAGCAGGGTATTGCTTTTTTCCGCCTCTGCAATAATTTTCTCATCAAATCCGCTTTCTGAAAACAGTGCATAATGAAATTTGGCATGCTCTTTTTGCGGTGTAAGTTTTGCTAACGTATCAAGGTATTCCGAATAAGAAAACGGTGCTTTTTTGAACTTACACTCGCCAACCAAATATTCCTTTGCAGTTCTGTCGATGCATAGAAGGTCAATCTCTGTCTCCGCTATTCGCAAACCACTTGCCGCAGAATCATCGCGCACCGTGGTTTTTCCTGCCCAGCGCCCCATCTTGGCATAGCGAAAAGGCAGCTCGTTCTTTTTCTGCATTTCCCGAACAAACTCACGGCACACATCTTCGAACGCAAAAGACGCGAACTTATGCAATTCCGGTTCAACGACAAATTCATACACACCATTTACATCACCATCTTCGAGCTGAGAGAAGTTTGCAAAACCAAAGGCATACCAGAAACGGAAGAAATTATCTGTCAAGCGATAGGTTCCGCGATTAGAGTTTGCCTGCTCCTTTAGCTTTGCATCAACAGAAAATTCCCGCTCTACAATGCCGAGTTCCATCAGATTTTTCAAGTATACGCTGGTCTTTGAAGTATCCTCCACTAACGATTTCTGGCTAATATCATTTAACTTCGTATTACCAAGCGCCACCGCTTCAATGATTGAATTATAAATTGGTGTCTCCCGAAGCTCCTGATGAAGCAGAAAATCCACCTCGCTGTAAAGAATACAGCCCTTTGTCAAAATATTCCGTTTAATATTTTCACCAACCGAGAGCCCCGGATTCCATTGACGCAAATAGTGGGGGATTCCGCCGAGTACAGCATACGCAAGCACCTTGTCACGATCCGCGTAATCAGGGAAAAATTTAACAGCATCGTAAAAGCCCATTTCTCTCATCTTGTAGATTCCAGTTGCTCTTCCATAAAGAGGATTTTTCTCAGACAACAGTTCCTTTTCAATAAAACTCATTGCACTGCCGCAGAGAATAATCATCACATTGCTGTCCCGAAATTCAGTGTCCCATAGATTTTGCAAAACGGAAGGTATGCTTGGATTTCCTTTGCACATATACGGGAACTCATCGAGTACAAGCAGCTTTTTACTGTTGCCATAAGGAAGATCAAGTACGGCCCGAAGCGCTCTCTCCCAATCTGTAAACGCAGAAATATAGTCTTTTGCCGGAATATCTTCTTTCATCATTCGAGTCGAAAAGTTTCGAAGCTGTACCGGGTCTGTTGTCTGTGTACAGGAAAAGAATACATGCGGCTTTCCTTTGCAAAACTCCCGTAGGGTTTCGGTTTTTCCTACACGCCGCCTGCCATATAGTACGATCAGCTGACCGCCATTCTCTTCATACTTATCATTTAAGAATTTCAGTTCAGCCTCTCTACCGATGAACATTGAGGCACCTCCGTTCACTACCTAATCTTGATTTACTAAATCGTGATTTGATAATAGTATAACCGGCTTACACAGAAAATACAAGTGTTTTTTATGCGGTTCGCCTCTGTGGCCAATTTTTCCTACACATACCGTGCCGTAGCAAATAAGAACTCATTCATGCCATGAACGGTACTGTCATCGTTCAGAGTTTTAGCAGAAAATTTTGCTTTTCCAAAGTCCATGATATGCCTCAAATTAATGCTCATGTGCCATAAAGAAACACGCAAGAATTTGATTGACAGCATCCACTATTCCATAGCAACAGCGAGTTGCTTGTTAAAATAAGGTTTGCAGTTTTATAATAAATAATAACATATTCCTTAGGAGGGACAGACATGGAAACACGAGATATTCTCAAGAATTTGCGTGAAAAAAATAAACTTACAAAAAGTCATTTGAACGGTACTACAAAATGAGAAAAAGCGCTTGACTCTACATCTGTTGTAGATATTATAATATTGGTAGTTTAACAAAAAAGAAGGATTAGGCAATATGGAAAAGAACCTTACTACCGGCAGTGTGTTCAAAAATGTTGTATTATTCTCATTGCCGTATCTGCTCTCGTATTTTCTTCAAACGCTCTATGGCATGGCTGACCTATTTATCATCGGACAGTTCGAGGGTGTAGCCAGTACTACCGCTGTTTCTATCGGCTCACAAGTGATGCACATGCTTACGGTTATGATTGTAGGGTTATCGATGGGAACAACCGTCAGCGTCGGCCAGGCGGTGGGGGCAGGAGATCGAAAACAGGCAGCGCATAACATCGGGAATACGGTAATATTGTTTCTGGTGGTTTCCATTGCACTTACGGCCATCCTGTTATCCCTTGTTCATCCCATTGTCGTTGCCATATCTACGCCAACGGATGCGGTGAGTGGTACGGTCACCTATTTGACCATCTGCTTTATCGGGATTCCGTTTATTACATCCTACAACATTATCAGTTCTATTTTTCGAGGGTTGGGCGACAGCAAAAGCCCGATGTGCTTTATTGCCACAGCCTGTGCTGCCAACATCGCTTTAGACTATCTTTTTATGGGTGTGCTGCACCTTGGGCCTGCGGGCGCAGCCCTTGGTACAACTCTCTCTCAGGCAATCGGTGTAGTTGTTTCCCTTACCGTTATTTTGAAACGCAGGAGCATCGTTCTGAAAAAAAGCGACTTCAAGCCTTGCCGTGCGGTCATGGGGAAAATTTTGGGGATCGGCATCCCGATTGCGTTTCAGGACGGCCTGATTCAAGTTGCTTTTATTATTATCACGATTATTGCCAATCAGCGTGGACTGAATGACGCAGCGGCAGTCGGGATTGTGGAGAAAGTGATCAGTTTTCTCTTTTTGGTCCCCTCCTCTATGCTGTCTACCGTTTCTGCCTTGGGAGCGCAAAATATCGGTGCGGGCAAACCGGAGCGGGCCATTCAAACGCTGCGCTATGCGGTGATGCTCGCCGCAGGCTTTGGCGTGCTTGCTTCTATCGCGATCCAGTTTACAGCGGAAGGCATCGTTTCGCTGTTCACCGATCCCAGCACTGCGGACGGAGCGGCGGTGGTCCGTTTCGGCGGCCAGTATCTGCGTGGTTACATTTTTGACTGTATTTTTGCTGGCATTCATTTTAGTTTTAGCGGATTTTTTTGCGCATGCAGGAAATCCGGCCTGTCGTTTTTACACAATATTCTCGCCATTGTATTGATGCGTGTGCCTGGCGTTTATGTGACCTCAAAATTATTCCCGGCAACGCTTCTCCCGATGGGACTGGCTACCGCGGCAGGCTCACTGCTGTCGGTCGTGATCTGCCTAATCGCCTTTGGAGTCATACGGCGCAAATCAACGCTTGTTCTGGTGGAGGAGTAAGATATGGATCGGAAAAATCTTTTCCCAATAGGTGAAGTGTCAAAATTGTTTCATATCAGTGTTAGTAGTTTGCGGCACTATGAACATATCGGTTTGCTTACACCAGAATACATTTCCTCAGATTCTGGCTATCGTTACTATGGCACCGAACAATTTGAAGTACTCAACACAATCAGGTATTTGCGGGCATTGGATATGCCTTTGGCCGAGATTGAGGACTTTCTCAAAAATAAGGATATCAGCCGTATTGAGGAAAAGTTGTTACAGCAAAAGCATGCAGTCCTGAAAAAGCAACAAGAATTACAACGTATAGAACAAAAGATTAACCACCGCTTAAATTGGCTGCGAGACGCACAAAGTGTGCCTTTGGATACCGTTTCCTTAATAGAGCTTCCATCCTGTCGCATTGTTTGGGTAGACGCTCCACTGAAAGTAGATGGCTCTCTTGATATGGAAGTGCCGATTAGAAAGCTGGATCAATCTGATGCCGAAGCCGTTGTCTTTCTTGGAAAGGTCGGACTTGGCATTTCCGCGGAACATTTGCAGCAATCAAAAGTAAATCGTTATGACAGCATTTTTCTAATACTGGATCAAGAGGACATTTATACAGGTGAAACCATTACTCTTCCCAAAACACTTTGTGTACGGCTGCGTTTTCGAGGCAGTCATATAGAAGCTCCAGCGCACTATGAAAAGCTCCTTGACTACATCACAAAAGAGCAGATACAGATTGTTGGTTTTTCGCGAGAAATCACGCTCATAGACTATGGCATTACTAACGACAGTGAAAAATTTGTGACTGAAATATGTATTCCGGTCAAGTGCAGATAAGAAGGGCATAAAATGAGATAATGTAACACAAAAAGCAACAGACAGCCGCCACAATTCCGTAATGATTGATGCTTGACAGTCTCCTGAAAGAACGCTATAATAATGCGCGTAAAATTTGAGTGGACTTTTCCGGATTCGGTCATCTTTTTGCCACACAGCTATCTTGTGATAGTTGTGTGGCTTTTTTGTTGCCTGTATCTCGGAAGTATTAGCAGAATGGAGGACTATATCTGTATGGAAAAAAATATTTTGTCTCTTATCAAGACGCGCCGTAGTGTACGGGCTTATAAATCGGAACCTGTCCCTTCCAAGGCTGTGGACGCTGTACTGGGAGCAGGGACTTACGCTCCTACCGACGGAGGACATCAATCTCCAACCATCATTGCAATTACAGACCCCAAATATAGGAAGGAGATTGCAAAACTAAACGCAGAAGTGATGGGGAGCAACACAGACCCTTATTATGGCGCACCTGTCGTGATCCTGGTTTTGGCAGATGGCTCCGCAAGTACCTTTGTGGAGGACGGAAGCTGCGTCCTCGAAAACATGATGCTCGCCGCCCATGCCCTTGGGCTGGGAACTGTATGGGTACATCGGGAACGTGAGATTTTTGACAGTAAAAGTGGCAAGGCTCTCCTGCGGGAGTGGAAGCTGCCGGAAACCTTGCGTGGCGTCGGGGCGATTGCATTGGGGTATCCAGCCCAGGAAGCCACTCAGCCCGCAGCACGCAAACAAAACTATATCGTTCGGATTTAATGATCCTGCTGTCCGGCGCAATTTTTTGCGCCGGACACTTTGTGGAGAGGAGGGAAAGTATGCAGACCAATAATAAAATGGCGGTCGCTCCTGTTGGAAAACTCATCTGGCAAATGTCGATACCGCCGCTGATTTCCATGTTCCTGCAATATTCCTATAATCTGATAGACAGCGCGTTTGTAGCGCGGCTGAGTGAAA
>OJMG01004189.1_pt1 | contig 10221 bp, 10 predicted proteins | sample 1597141 | NCBI WGS metagenome assembly OJMG01 (sample SAMEA2452119, study PRJEB22498) | human gut metagenome | biome: human feces; feature: human gut; material: feces | place: Australia | collected 2012
GAATCAGTCACAAAATGAGTCATATAACAATTTAATCTATATAATGTCTAATCTTCATATAGAAGATTTATATTTGATCTCGTCTTGGCATAAATCAATTTTGTTTAGTATTAAGTCATAATTTGAAGGAGATGGACAGATGTATTGGTATATACATTCGGTGCATGGCTTTTGATTTCTTGTTCTTTTCCATGCTTTTCCCTCTTTCCATTCTTTTTGAATAATAGAACATATGTTGTCATCAATAGACCCTAGTGGTTGGAAATTAAGATTGCTAAAGTATTTACCGTCACTAGAAATGAAGAGTTTTCCCATATCATTCATGTTGAATTTTTGTCTTTTATATATATCCTTTTTACTTGGTGATTCTTCCTGTATTTCATTTTCTCCTATATATACGTATTTTTCAAAAAATGGTTGATTGGTTCCATCGTAAAATGGTAAAACAGAGTAATTTTCAATTTTAAATTGATTTATTATAATCTGCAATGTTTCAATTTCTTCTTCTGAAGTGATAATGAAATTAAATTTAATTCTCTTATCAAGTTCTTTATTGTGCGAAATAAGTTTTTTTAAGAAGTCTACTTGAATCGGGAAGTTAACGAAGATATGTAAATAAATATTACATGAGTATATCTCTTGATAATAATTTTCATTCCAATTTATATAGTGTAAATATATATTGGATTTTAATTGGTTTTGTTTGAGGTATTCTAATAAATCCATGATTTGTGAGTATAAGAAGATATTTCCACCATTAAAATTAATTTTTAATGAAGGTGTTGTGTATAGAATGCTATTTAAGATATTTTTTATTGCCTCTAATGGTAATTCTCCTTGGTTTTTGTAACAACAGTTAAACTGTTTTTTATATTTTGAGCATAAGTCACATTCTTGATAGCATAATCCGTTTATATAAAATGTTAATTCATTTAAAAGAACAAGTATATTACTTTCGTTGATATCTCCTCTTAATTCCTCATGGCATTTCATAACGGGTGGAATTGTCACAGGTTTAGAGCATATTGCCGGATATAGTTCTGCCATATAATTATTGCTCATCTGTTTAATCCAATTTTTGATGTCGCTTTGTTCTAAATCTTTTTGATTTATTAAAACACAATATAATTGATTTATGTTTTGTAGTTTTTTTATTATTTTTTCTATGTTGTTGGTTTTCTTTGTAATTATTTTCTTTTTGAAATCTGTATCGTAGAATAGGACGTATTTATCCCCTTCAAATATAAAAGTGCTAGGGAGAATGCTTAACCAATATGTTGTTTGATCTTGTTTCATTTCTTTTTGTTTTTTAACTTAAAATTGCTTCTTTAAATAATTTCTCGTAATTAATATGGTTTTCTTCCAGAACGTCTATTTGATTTTTTATGTAATTAGACATTTGTTCTTCAGATTTATACATTTTACATATTGGAACTTTTGAGTTTAAGTCATCTAGTTGGAATATGCATTGATGGCATCCGTTAATCATATAACAAGTTTTGCATTGTGGATACAATTTAGAATAGTACGAGTTATATGTTTCTGCAATTTTTTCCGTATCTAGTATAATATTGTTGTTTTGAATTTCTCCTAAAGCATATTGGTGGCTTATACGTTCACAAACAAGTATCTTTTGTTGGGCTGTGACGTAAAGCTTGCGAGAAAAGGGAAAACAGGTTCCTGTTGTTGTTTTAATATTGGACTCGGGAGCATATAGGAAAGATTCGTAATCAAAAAACTGATTACGCCCGTACCATAACAGGAATTGGCATAGACCGAAAATATGAGGATCGCTAGTAAAGCGTTCTTTTATCAATCTATTTGAATCTTGTTTTAGCGTTGTTTCGTATGGCCTGAACATTTTTTTGAATTTTTCTCTTTGCTCTGGTCGTATTCCAGAATTATTTAAAGGGTGTATTTCTGGGATTTTTCCGAATTCATTATATATAAATTGATGAATATCATTGACGTTATTTCTGTTATGTAAAACAGAATTGAAAGAAATATTTTTTTCCCAAAAAATGGGATATTTTCTTTGGAGTAGTTTTAGATTGGAATATACTTTGTTAAATGAATTCTTTCCATTTGAAAATGTTCTATATGATTGTCCTTTACTGTTGCCATCTAGACTGATTGTTAGCCGAAAGTTATTTTTTACTAAAAAATCCATGTGTTGGTCCAATAATGTCCCATTGGTGGTCATCATGAATTTAAAAATACGTTGAGGTATTTTTTTACAGTATTCTACGCATTCTTTTATTGTAGGAAAATTTACTAATGGCTCTCCGCCATAAAACCCTATTATTATGTCTTTATACGGAGATTTATTTAGTTCAGAATTCCATAGTGGAACTAAATAATCTAGGGTTGCTTTAGTTGCGTTAAATGGCAATTTTGTCTTTTTTCTTAACATGTGCGTTGAGTACATTTCCCTATTAATACAGTATGTACATGCTAGATTACATGCGTCTGTAACCTCAAAGACTATGTTATTAACATTTGCAATACTTTGTAAAATGCTTTGTCCTGTATATTGTGTAAAGGGAGGCTTTTCTATGAAACCAAAATATCCAACAGATTTCATATAAATATATTTGTTTAAATGGTATTTTACATTTTCTTCTCCATATTTTTTCAAAATTGATAGACCTTCTTCATTCGGACTTTGGACTAACTTGTCTAACATTTGTGCTTTATCAAATAAATAACAAATGTGAATCAATGGATGTACATACATAAATTCTCTTTTAGAGAAATCATACATATAATGGTTTCCGTGGGATGAGGTTATGAATAGTGTTGAGTTCATGCTTATAGTGTTTTAAGTTTGACAATTGTTACCATTGTGTTTTTATTTTCATCAAAACTCTTTAGGAATTTCTCTAACTTCTTTTTGTTTTTTATAGACAAACAGCTGTCGCTTCTACATTTATATGTTATTTTACCTATTTTTCTTCCCATATTATATAGTGTTTTGGGGAAATTTTTAGCTCCCCCCTGGGCATAACCAGCGTTAATCATAAGCAGATAGTCATTAGATTGGCATAATGGACTGAATCCTAGTCCTCCATCATAATCGTTGAAGAAACCAAAATGAAAATTTTGATATGCAATACCTTTCGATAAGGTCTGTTCTGTTTTTTCTATTTTTTTTGTTTTTTTGTCATATACCATATAATTGGGAATATCATAATTGCTTCTACCTGGAATGTATTCTGCAATTATATATCTACTGTTTTCTATATATCTTATATTATACCATTGTTCTGTACGGCATAGATTAATAAAATCAGTAAGATTCATGCCTCTATACTCCAACCTTTTTTTTAATGGTACCTTAGATAATTTTTGTTCAATCCATATTGGGCTGAGGGCTATTTGAGGGGAAATTGTAAACAAGGTATCTCCGTAAGGTCTATAGTAAAAGCAACCTTGGGGGGATCTAAATAACATCCTTTCCCATGCTGTATTATAGAATATAGCATGGGACTGCGGGGTAAATGGCTGAGAATTGGTTATATATTTTACCATTTTTCCTTTTTTGTTAAAAAAAAGCAATTCATATGGATTTAGCCCTTCGTTTAATCTCGAAATTGCAAATAAGGTGTCATTAATGGTCAAAAAGCACGAACCATATCCTCCTAATTTATTAGATTTCAAATGAATCATATGCTCTTTTGCTCCTTTAAAGTCATATTGGGATATAGTTTTATCCTTAAATGAATATATGTAGAACTTTTGTTCGTTTTGCAATATATCAATAGAGCTAACAGGAGCTGATATACTATAACGTAAAATTCCTGTGTTATTAAATGCGAAAATAGAATCTAAATCATATAAAAATATTGTATTATTAGTATACCAAGCCTGATATATATCTTTGGGACATTTATGATTAAGTTTAAGGTAAAATATGGTATCGGCAATTTGACTTAAGGGAATCCTATGTTTTACTTCAGGATAATTGTTCTTTATATAGATAATGCTTGGTGTATTGGGACTATTGAATTCTGCCTGTCTTTCCTTTTTTGAGGATTGGCAGGTTACCAATAATAATATTGGCAATATAGTAATAAGAATATATGTGATTTTCATTGTCATATATTTGTATTGGTTTTATTTCCCAATTTTAATATTACTTTTCAATTTTCCAATAAATAGGATAGAGTTGTCATTCTCATTAATACTATCATATATTTCTTTTAATTTTTTTTGTTCTTTTTCTGTGCATGATTTTGTCTTTAATTGTTTATCTATTACTTCTATCAATATATACGGTTCGTATATTTGGCAAAACCATCCATCCTTCAGATTAAATGGAAAGTGGTATATTGGTATATTTCCTACAAAATCATTTGTAATATGTATTTCATAAGATTGTAGTTTCTTATAGTCAACGAGGTAGAATTTTTCTGCCTCTTCAAATGTGTTGAATAAAAAATAAGAAGGAATTTCGTTATAATATACGAATTTTTTGTGATGAGTTGCTGTAAAACGCGGGGTGGTCTTTCCGCTTTCAGGACGGAATAGATAGAGGGTGTCATATGCTGTGCATTGATAGGTGAATAGAGATGTATTATTCTTAAGATACAATTCATTATTGAATCCCATTGTGTTGTTGTTATTATCCCGGAGGTTTACGGTTCTTGTTGGAGGAAATGTTGTAATATTCATGCCTGTATCTATTGTGAGATATTGAAAATCAGAGCCCTCTTTCCATGTGAGATGTGAGGTTGTTAACGAACCGTCTTTTTCATATCTGAATATTGCTTTATTTAACCAATATTTTCCACTTGTTCGCCACAAAAATCGCCCAGATAAATCGTAACACGATAGCCAACCCGTATAAGTGCCGATACATATCCTGTTAAGTGTTTCATTTAGAGCTACTTGATATGTGGCACCAATATATTCGCCAGGTCCGTTTCCAAAGTCGCCAATTTCTCTCAAAAAGGTTCCTTGCTGATCGAATAATTTAACAGGAGCTTTGCTCCCGTTCGATATTAATATAAAGTGGTCTGTAATAGTATAGTTATTAATTGCTACTAAAGCTGAATCAGAATTTTCCAGTCTAACAACCATGAACGAGTCTATCCAATCGCTTAATTTCATGTTTACTACCTGGTTAATTTTAGATACATTACATTTGTATAATGTATCTCCATTTTGTATTTCATAAGAAATAGCAGGATCTTTTTGAGTAGATTTACAACCAATTACTATGGTTAGAATCAAGATAATATATGCCGTCTTTTTCATGTGTGTAATTTTGATTTTGGTTAATTGATGAATGGCCTTAAATATTTATAATTTAAGACCATTCTTTGTCTTGACTTAAGGTTTATTCATAACCTTTCCAAAATGCACTTGTGCTAGCTCCGTTGGAACCTGCACAGCCGCAAGATTCACTTCCTCCTCCATATGAAGTGTATCCTCCGTTGTAGTTGGCTGCATCGTTATCACTAGATGAAGCCCCACCCGCATTAGCATAGTGGCATCCACATGTACAAGTACCACTTCCTCCCATCAGGCATCTCATGTAATTGTCTGATAGGTTTTCATGCTCTAAGGCGTGTAACGTTAATTTTTTAATTTTTACCATACATCTTTTTTTTAGGTAATTAATAATGTTTTCTTTCATCCTTTGTTTCAAATAAACCAAGAATGGCTTTGTGTTCTTAACTCGGGTTGTTGGCAATTCTATGTCCTTCCTAAATTCCGATATGTTGTTTTTTCAGAACTGAAAAAGGTAATGCCTGATAATATTCATTGCATCTTAATTTTCTAATGGCAAATCTATGGAAAAAAAACTATATTAATGCATAAAAAGAGACTTTTTTTATCAAATATGTTGTAAAACATAAAAAGAACGATACTTCTTCTTTTTCATACAATTTTTTTGCATATTTCGTCAGACATTGATATATTTGCATCAAATCTTAAAAAAAAACCTGATGGAAATTATGAAAAATACTTTGGTGGCAGGAGGGGCTGGATTCATAGGATTTCATTTATGTAAACGATTATTGCATATGGGCTGTCATGTGATATGTTTAGATAATCTTTATACAGGCACCAAGAAGCATGTAGATTTACTCGCGAGAGATTCTAACTTTGAATGGGTTGAACACGATGTAGTGATTCCTTTTCAAAGGGATAATATTGATGAAATATACAATTTGGCGTGTCCGGCCTCTCCAATACATTATCAGCGTGCCCCTATACAGACGACCAAAACAGCAGTGATTGGTGCTTTGAATTTATTAGACTTGGCTCGTCGTAATTCTTGTAAGTATTTACAGGCTTCTACAAGTGAAGTTTATGGTGATCCTGATGTGCACCCGCAATCGGAAGGTTATAAGGGGTGTGTCAATCCTTTAGGAATTCGTTCTTGTTATGATGAAGGAAAACGTTGTGCAGAAAGTCTTTGTATGGATTTTTATCGGCAACATCATTTCCCTGTAAAAATTATAAGGATATTTAATACTTACGGCCCTCACATGCAACCGAATGACGGCCGGGTTATTTCGAACTTTATTATGCAAGCATTACAGAATGAGAATATTACTATATATGGAAGGGGGGATCAAACTCGTAGTTTTCAATATATAGATGATTTAATAGATGGAGTTCTTTTAATGATGGATACGGAAGATGATTTTACAGGCCCTGTGAATATTGGTAATCCAGGAGAGTATACAATATTGGATTTAGCTGAGAGAATCATTAAGATGACCGGATCTAAATCCCGAATTGTACATAAACCCTTCCCAGCAGATGATCCAGTGAGGCGTAGACCAGATATTATGTTAGCTAAAAGGATGTTAAGATGGTCGCCTCAGATAGATTTAGAGCAAGGGTTGAAGAAAACAATTGATTATTTTAGAGGTTTGATATAATAAAGTTTATGTTGGAATATGATTTGATTATCGTTGGAGCTGGGCTTTATGGTTCAGTTTTAGCTTATCGGGCGAAGGAGAGAGGTTTGCGTGTCTTGGTTTTGGAAAAGAGAACCCATGTGGGAGGTAATGTGCGCGATGAGCAACGTGAAGGAATAAATATACATTGTTATGGGCCTCACATTTTCCATACTAAGTACGATGAGGTATGGCGCTTTGCCAAGCGTTTTATTTCTTTCAATCATTTCAGGTATATGCCTTTGGCACGTTATAAGGAATGTTTATATAACCTGCCATTTAATATGCATACGTTTTATCAGCTTTATGGAGTGCAAACGCCTGAGGAGGCAAAAATACGTTTGGAACATGAACGTTTGGAAGAGGGCATTACGGAACCTCATAATTTGGAAGAAAAAGCCATTTCACTTGTGGGACGCACTTTGTATGAACGTTTGATTAAGGGGTATACCGAGAAACAATGGGGATGTAAGGCTACAGAGTTGCCTTCTTTTATAATAGAACGGTTACCGGTGAGGTTTACTTATGATAATAATTATTTCAATGACCCTTATCAAGGGATTCCTGTGGAGGGATATACGTTGTGGGTAAATAAAATGTTAGATGGGGTGGAAGTCAGATTAGGGGTGGATTTTTTGCATGATAAGGGGTATTGGTTATCGCAATGTAAGAGGTTGGTTTATAGCGGCTCTGTAGATGCTCTTTATGATTATCAATTGGGAGAACTGGCTTATAGGAGTTTACGTTTTGAGGATACCCTATATGATATGGAGAATGTACAGGGATGTGCTGTTATCAATGAGACGGACATTACAGTTCCTTATACCCGTAGTATCGAGCATAAACATTTTAATTTTGGTCGTCAACCTTGTTCTATTGTAACCCGAGAGTATCCACAAGAATGGGATCGGACTAAGGAGGCATTTTATCCGGTCGACAACGAGAGTAACCGGAATCTGTATTTGCGTTACAAGGAATTGAACGGCAGGATGAATCCCAAAATATCTTTGGGGGGCCGGTTAGGGGATTATCGTTATTATAATATGGATGAAGTGATTAAAAAGGCTCTTGAGTTTAAAATATAGAATATAAATGATATAAAGGAATGGTATACAAACAACCATTCTTTTATATCCAATTTCTCCCCTAAAGTGCTTGATGCTTTGATAGATGGATTTTCGGTTTATTGGTTTTCATATTTTATCCATTCTTTACATTTTTCCATCATTTCTTTTTTACTGCAAGCTACATTGTCTAATAATTCGTTCATCATTTTATTGGATTGCGGTTTGGAACGTAGTTGCCCATTTATGTCTCTTGGATGGGTTAAATGGAATAATTCTCCTTTGGAACGGTATATTTTGTAGTCTAATGCTTTCCAACGATAATAACGTTCTCCGTCTTCTGGGCCCCATCCATAAAAATTTTCATTTTCGAATCCGGATTGTGCATATTTTTCACGGTTTACGAAGATAGCTCCTCCTAACATGATTTCTCCGTACAGTAAACACATTTTGGCCTTATGTCTTTCTAAAACAGAAATCTGCTTTTTTTGCAGATAAAGTTCACGTATAATAAATCCTGTGTCAAGGAAACTTTTTTCGTATGGATAAGCTATATCATATTCTTTTGAACGTAAATGTGTTATACTGTCTATAATCTGTTGTTGGTGGATGATGACATCTGAATCCCAAATTCCGATATAAGGAGTGTTTGTAGATGTACTCATGTAGTTCAGATATTTGGTCCGGTAAAAAACCTTGTCTCTGTCTTCAATGAAAATATACTTGACATCTTTGCTAAGTATTTTAGGAATAAATCCATTACTATAGTTCGATGCTTCCAGAATAGTGATGTTCGTATCAAAACACTTGCGTAAATGTTTGACGGTCGCTATCAAGTTCTCTAACCTTATGATGGAGTCTAATCTTATTGGAATGATGAAGGTGACATCTTTTAAATCTGTTTTCATATAACTAATAGTTTATTTGTAAGCCATTAAAATTCCTGTATAACCGTGCATTAATCCTAAATGCTGTTGAAGATATTCAGGATCGTTTCTCATTAGATTCCATGCTTGTGAGTTATAAATTTTATGGTCAAACATGGTCTTGTCTATATTGAAATGGTAAGGAGTGTTGAGTTTGTTGATTTGTTTCATTAACCAGTAAGCTCCTACAGCTCCATTATCAAAAAATATATGTTGGTCTTTAAGCTCTTTTGTGAGCATTTTATTAATATCAATATGGTGGTATAATAATTCAATATATTCTCTCCACAAGGAGTACGTCCTTTTATTATTAATAGATAACATACCCCATAATAAGGCAATTTTGTTGAATTCACTTTTTGGTAAGAAAGAAATAATTTCTGTCGTTAACTCCACTAACATTCGTTCAGCTTTATAGCTTAACATTTTATCATGAAGAAAAATCCCGAGTATATGGAGTAACGATGGAAGTTTATATTCTAAGATGGAATGTTGATAGGGTTCTCTAAGGTATTCTGAGTCTATTGTGGTATGTATAAAATTGAGAAATTCCATACACAAATTATAATATAGTGTTTTATCTTCATTTTTTAATTCAGTATCTGTTAATCGTTTCTGAAAATAAAAAAGGATCTGGGTCAGTGTGTAAATTTCAAATCCATTTTTAAGTTGATTAATCTTTTTATAAATTGCGACATCAAATTCATGAAGTATCTTATTTAGGTTTCCAATAATAAAGCCTTTCTTTACTAGATAGAGAAAGCCAAATGCACAGCCTGCAAGACCGTTTTCAATATCAATGCTTTTTATTTTGGAAAGGTTACAAGTTATGTCGTCTAATATATGATTGGCTAAAGTTTCTAAATAGTGGTCTTGCTTTAGTCGACTTTGGTTGTATAGTGAAATACATATTCCCATTTTTCCATGTGCTAACCCATATGGATATTTATTTATAAGATATGATGAAATACTATTGTCTAATAATTTATATGTTAAATCTATCATGATGAATTTTTTATTAGAAAGGAGATACGTTATTTGTTCTTCCTTATAACGTATCTTCTCTCACATTTGTAAATTAGATTGAGATTGATCCGGAAACAGCAACACTGCTTTTTCTGACAGAGATGCTGCTAAAACTAATCCCTTTTGTAGAGGATTCCTCCCCACCTAAAAGCATACTAGCTTCTTCGTTGGTCAATTTGTCTAATTTCTTCATTTCATCCATTAAATTTCTTAGTTTAATAGAGTTTATATCGAATAATTGATTAAAGCGTTCTTTGACTTATCTTTGTGGTCTAAAAAGTTCAATTG
>OJMG01004196.1_pt1 | contig 10210 bp, 10 predicted proteins | sample 1597141 | NCBI WGS metagenome assembly OJMG01 (sample SAMEA2452119, study PRJEB22498) | human gut metagenome | biome: human feces; feature: human gut; material: feces | place: Australia | collected 2012
AGTCAATTGTTCGAAAATGGGCCGTAATTTCTCTTGTTCTTCCGGTCCGAAAGCCAGTTTTATATATGTCTCGGTTTTAGGACGATATTTTCGTTTTATCTGTTCTGTAATGAATAAGGCCTTTTTGTCGAGCAGAGTACGGATAACGGGTAAAATATTGCGTAACCCGCTCTCTTTTTCCAGATCTTGTACTGAGATTTTGGGATACTTGCTTAGTGTGTCTAATAATATTGACTCCCTTTCTGTCAGTCGATTGTCCGGATTTTCTTCATAATCAGAGTTAGGAGAAACCAAGGTTTCGCTTTCTAATTTTAACCCCGACGGTAATGCCGCTTTATACACATCGCCGACAGAACAGAAATAATATCCGGCAATCCATTCCCAAAATTTGAGTTGAGGACGCCGTAAAATAGGTTCATTGTCTAATAAAGAGATGATCTCTTTTGTCTCATAATCGGTAGGTGCATGATTGTGAGTAAAAATGACGATAGCCGTATAATATTTTTTTCGTCCGAAGGGGACGATAACCCGGCTTCCGGTAGATAAATTTTCTTTTAATTCCGCAGGAATACGGTATGTATAATATTTATGTAACGGAAGAGGTAATATGACATCGGCAAATTGGGACACGACTGATACGGATTTAGAATTGTCAGACAAAAATAGTAAAATGCCCCGGATTTATAGTGCTCATCTCATTTATATTTTGCAAATTGAGAAACGTCAGTTTAAAACTTTGCTAAACTATTTTGTTGGAAAATTTAGATACTTTATAGATGTCTGTTATCCTTTAAAATGCGGGTTATGACGTTACACGAAATATGTTGTTTCATTTGATATTACGGAATAGAAATATTTTTATTATCACAAGAATTTCCCGACACTATTTTAGAATATACTGTTGGGGGGAAGGGGCGTCCTTCTGCTTGTTCGAATTCTAAAATATGCTATCCTGCGGATAAAGTAATGGTCCGAGTCTCGTTTGGAGAGATGTTTGATATTAGAGAGCCTCTTTCAGTGCAAATTTTATACGTATATTGTTCGTTATTTTTTACAGATACGTAAAATACTTTCTTCTTTTCGCATTCGGGGAAGTCCGGATCTTTTATGTTGATAATGTATTTTTCGCCTTGATTCCCAGGAACTTTTTCATCGTATGAATAAGTGTAAGGATAGTTTTTATAAGATATTTGAAATGATTTGTTCTTTGTAGAGATTTTTATGTTATTTGCTGTTTTGTTGGGATTTAAAGATATTATAACTCTGCCATCGCATTCAACATAGCAAGTGTAAGGTGTATAGTTATTTACAATAAGATAATATATGTCTTTTTCTTTAGAATTTTCTTCCTCGTATTGATAATTTATATCAAGCTCATGATCATCTTTTTGGTCGCATGATAAAATTAGAAAAAAGCAGATTATGTATAGTAATTTGTTCATATTATTGTTATTTGTTGTTTAATGAATAACAGTATAAATTGTTTTTTTAGGATAAAACTTTGTTTCTTAAATTTTTTATGTATTTATTCTGTTTTTTTATTTTACGCAAATATAGTAAAAAGAAAATAAATATGAATGCCTAACTTGATAAAAAAATGAGGTGACTCGATTCTCTTTGTTGATCATTTAGTTAAATAATTATAACGAATTTATCCTTAAAACAATAGAAAAATATTTGATTTATTTATCTATAAATATTTTATGATATAATAATCAGTGGATTATGATTATTCTTATAGATAAAATAAATAATATATATTAATTTGTATTTACTCTTATTAACTTTGTAAAAAATAGTTTTTCGTATTATATAGAAAACTCAGGACGAATAATACAATATCTCTTACTGATGTTGTTGTTCTGCTAAACAAATGCTATATTTGTAAAAGTCTCAGAGGAGACCTTACATATAGTGAAAGTGTTTCGCTTTATCTCCGCATAGGAAATCTGACAGTTTCAAAAGAGACGGGGAATGGCAATAACACTCATCGCTTGGGTAGTCGTATGTCCGTGCGGATATATACTAAACAAGTGTGGGGATATTGTTTATTCGTCTCTGGGTTTTGTCAGAACCTCCTATGCAATAAACGATCAACTCCACACTTTCTTTTTTTTAATCCTGTCATTTTGGAGTTGGGTGACAATAAATAAATTCAATATGAATGGATTAGAATTTATTAAGTCGAAGCAGCAAGATTGGGCGAGGAGAAAAGGCTTCGAATTAGTAGGAGGAACAATTCCAAACAAGGGAGAGAAAAATTACCTTTCCGATTTAGCGAACAATTTGTTCGAGCCTTTAACGGAAGAAAATGTAAAAAGTTTTGATTCGGGGGCTGGGAACGAGACAAAAGACTGCAAGACGAGACTGGCAAAAATGAAAGCTATCCACTCGTCCTCTGCCATTGTAGTTAATTTGTTTCAATATTGGCAAGAAAAAGACCCCTGTCCTCTTCTGAATGCTTGTAGACTTACCTCAAAAACCGATAGAATAGATGGTTATATGTTCAAAAACATAGGTTCAGATTCTCCGGTAGAAATTCGTATACCTAATATTGAAATTAGATTTGAAGAGCAATTCGAAATTTGCAAGGATAAACACTTGTTTCCTCGCGTTCCTAATATCGATGTAATCATTTATTCACGATATGCCGATATTGCCATCGAATCTAAGTTTTTAGAGCCATACGATAATAGAAAGCACAAAGGATTAAAACAAAAATATATTGATGATATTTCTTTTTGGGACGGTTTGCCTAATTTGTATGAATTGGCAAAAGATATATCTCCCGATAATAACAAATTTCGATATTTAGACGCTGCGCAACTTATCAAACATATTTTGGGGCTGAAGAAGAAATACAGCAATACTCCTCATATTGCCGAAACACAAGGAATACGAAAACTCAGAATTACTTCACTACACAAAAGCTTTTGTCTCTTGTATTTATGGTACGATGTATTGGGTAAGGACGGATTCAAACATCGGGAAGAAATAGAACAGTTTGCAAAAGTTGCGGAAAAAGACAATATCCGATTCAAACACATAACTTATCAGGAAGTGATCGCAAAATTGTCCAAAGATTTCTATCAAGGGAATGAAGGCTATTGTAATTATTTGACAGATAGATATTTATAGTGCGCAATCAAAAATCAAATGCGATGAAAACATTAAAAACTCATTAATGCTGTTCTGAGTAATTCAGAGGCCAGATTGCTTAAATTAGATAGTTAGAAAACTTACGATGATGACAGATTAGACAGGTTATAAAGGTAAGATAAATTATAATGATTTACAGTAAAAAAGATAAAATTTGATTTGCAATTTTACTTTGCGATACCTTGATATTTAATATTTATTTAGAATAAAATTAGTAATTATGGATATAAAAGAAATGATGAGGGCAATGATAATATTGGCCTCAGATAAAGAACCAAGTGTAGGTATCTTTTGGTTTCTTCCAGAAAAGCATGATTTATTTGAAGTTCATTCAGAAAGACCTCCAAAAACAAAAGAAATATACACAACTCCTAAACTACATCGAGATGTATGGAAGAAAGCTAAGTTTAGAGCAAAAGTTCGTGGTGAAAAAGATTCAATCTATTATCAGGACTATACCAAAATACCAAGGGGCAGGGTTTTCTATAACAAAGGTAAATTTACAGTAGCTGTAGGTTCTTGGTATAAGAAATATGAGGAAGAATTAACTAATCTATTAAAAGATTATTTTGATTTAGAAGAGTTCGATTTCGAAGTAATAGAATATTTTGAATTAGGTCATAATGGAGGAGAGGAAGAGTTTCTGTATAATAAATTTATTTAATAATTATTCTTATGAAATACGTTTATAATTTTTATTACTATTCAAGATTTCACATGGTTAGAATTTAAATAATTGAGTTATGATTGTTACCAAAATTGAGATACCATTCAGAGAGTTTCTGGAAAGTCTCAAAATACCATCTGCCCCACGTATCAAGGGTGGTAAAATTTTTAGCCCGGATGAAATAAATTATCTTACAAGATATTCGACCCCCTCTGTTTATGAATTTACACAAGAAATAGGAAATGAAACCGATAGGGAATTTTATGAAATGTTTATAAAATGGTTGCAAGAGGAAGATTTAGCTTATGGTTATGTTGATGTTTATATGATCTTTTATTTACGTTATGGTCAAAATTTGACAAACGATGAGTTTGAGTATTTGCAACGAAATATTCCGGAACGTTTTGAGAAAGGGCATGTATGGCTTTATGAAATAAACTATCGCAAGCGTTTTCGTTTACGTGTTCGATTAATTTATTGTTTAAAAAATGATTTTCAAAGAATCATCCGAAAAAATATTAGGAAACATCTGTAATACATTAGCAGCTATTGTGGAAATGAGATATTCTCATTTATGTTTGTTATAATGGCTTCTGTATCATAGATATTGGCGATTATTTTAGCTATTTTGAATAAAATTGTGGTTAATGCACACTACCAAGGTTAGGAATATTCTCCATTTCAAGGAGCTCTTATTATGAGTAAAAATAATTCGTTTCCTTTATTTAGGAATTTAGAGTAAACACATGAAGTTGATATTAAATTTAGATCGATATGAAAAAGTTATTATTGTTTTTAATGTTGTGTACGGTTTTATTTTCTTGTTCGCCAGGAGAAAAAAGGTTTAATTGGGGATTTTGCCATGAAAAAGTGGATTCTCTTAAAAATCGTATAACAGGAAGGTCGCTTAAATTTGGATTTACCCCAAAGAAAGATAATTCTCTTTATGATTATATAGCATTCTTAGAACACAAAAATGATAGTCTGCAGAAAATAGCCACTCGTTGGGAATATGGAAGAGAGTTTGCTATTAACGAACAGATAGATTATGAAGATAGAATGGGTGGTAATGCCACTTCGTGGGATACTTATCTGTCTGCTACAGAGTTGAAGTTCGACCCAAATCTTCTGGATTCAAAAAAAATTGAGATGTCAGAAAAAAGTCCGTGGAGACTGGGATATACTGAAATAGATCACCTTATAAATGCTATGACATCTTCTCCTGTTTATCTTGGATCTTTAGACCCAACCTTTGAAGCCGATAGGTGTAACTATTTATATTCTGTAATGATGGTCAATGCCATGAATGAATTGGTAAGTATACGGGCAGTAAGAGAACTTCGTGGAAAATATGAGAATTTATCACGAGTAGAGTCTGATAACTTAAGATATTATTATGAAGGATTGATATACAAATCAATATATGAAAAACTTTATACACTATACAATGAACATCCCACATTGGAAATACTAATACCAGAACTTTTGCAACCGTTGTATTGAACATTGAAAAGAGTGAAATTCTGGATATAGGACAAAAAAGGATAAAGTCAAAATTAACAATTCTAGTTAACAATGAAAAATAAAGAAAATAAAGAAACGGAAAAGAATAGGACCGTAATTAATAATCCGTCACCTAAAGATGTATATTATGAAAAATTGAAACGAATCGAAGAAACTCAAGCGGGATTTAATCCCGATTATCAAGAATCTACAAAATACGATCATAAAGAAAATTTGAAAAATTCATTTGAGGATGTAAAAGTTGAGCCTCTTCAAGGCAGACGTAAGCAGATATTGGAGAGGCCCTTAAAAGAGCTAAAACGAACCTCGCTGGATATTTATAAAGAACGTCTTGGGCATCGATTTTGGTTATTTGCGTTCGGATTTGTTCTATTTTTAGCTGCGTTGTCTTTATCTGATGAATTATTTTTTATGTCGAGAATATTATTTGGAATCTCTTCCTTTTTCTTTTTAAGAATGTTTTTTCTCGAGATAGGAAAAAACTTGAGGCAACAGAGACGGTTAAGGGCTTCACGAATAATTTTATATACCATTTTCATGGGGGCACAAATTGTTGCGATATGTGCATATTACATTGGAGGTTATTATAAAATTGGAGAGAACGAGATTCTCTATATTCTTTATCATACAGAAGATGCAATTTTAGCTTCTGTGCTTATGATAATAGTTTTGGTATTATGGATATTAGCGATTATTTTAGCTATTTTGAATAAAATCATGGTTAATGTACACAATCAAGATTAAGAATACATGTTTATTTCAGAAGACTTTTACTCTTTTGAAAACAGAAGAAAAGAATTTGAATAATCTATCAATTCTAAAGTTGTAGATAACTATTTCAGTTTCAACAATAACATTTATTCTGATTTATCTTCAATTGAGAAAATGAATGTAGTATAAGCTAAATAAGTGATGTAATTAAATAATAAATTTGTGTTCCAAACGTGTTCCATTAAAAATGAATCAGCCATTTACTTATTTGTAAGTGGCTGATTTTCAATGTCGGGGTGACTGGATTCGAACCAGCGACCACACGCCCCCCAGACGTGTACTCTAACCGGACTGAGCTACGCCCCGATTAATTGTGAGGCAAAAGTAGTATATTTATTTTTACCAGCAAAATTTTTCTATAAAATTTAGGGAAATACGGCTTATTCTGTGCGGAAAGCTATTTCTTTATAGATGAAAAAGATCTCGGTACAGATCAAAAGCGGTACATATTTCCTCTTTTGTTGCTGTTTGGTTGATTTCCACTATGCCGACATCTTTCAGCAATGTGAAATTGACACTATCCGATTCATTTTTTTTGTCGTGGGTCATCTTTTCATATAAAGAGTCGTAATCTTCACACGTAATTGGAAAAGCACCGTAATTATCAGCAATGAAAGTCGATAATTGACGAATACGCTCTACCGGAAATCCTAAATGCATGTGTGATAATAGCAGTTCGCAAATCAGTCCCCAAGCTACGGCATATCCGTGTTGTATCGGAGATTTGCGTTCGTGCGATAAACTTTCGAATGCATGCCCTACCGTATGGCCGAGATTTAAAGATTTTCGGATATTCTTTTCAAAAGGATCAACTTCCACTATGTGTTCTTTTACTTTTACCGATTCTTCCAGTAGTCCCAGCAATTTGTCTAAATCGAGATCGGAGAAATCCAATGTCAATAATTTGTTATATGTGTCGGGAGTGCTAATCAGTCCGTGTTTAAGCATTTCTGCATAGCCCGAAAGGAGATGTTCTCGAGATAATGTTTTAAAAAAAACAGTAGAAATCAATACCGATTCGGCCGGATTAAATACTCCGATTTCATTTTTTAGTCCGTTGAAGTTGATTCCGGTTTTCCCGCCTACAGCAGCATCTACCGCACCTAATAATGTTGTGGGAATATTGATATAACGAATACCTCGTTTGAATGTTGATGCTGCAAATCCTCCCAGATCAGTTACCATGCCACCTCCCAGATTGATCATAAAAGAACGGCGGGTAGCATGTTTATCACTTAAAATTTTCCATACGGAGGTTAAAGCCTCCAAGTTTTTATGCGTGTCGTCCGCTTCGATGATGATCTGTTCGGCGTTACTGCATAACTTACTGTTTTCAAGTAAAGGGAATGCAAATTTGAAAGTGTTCCGGTCTGTTAATACAAACAACTTATCATAGGAATAACGAGATAGTATCTCATCGATACTTTCAGATATATTTTGTGTGAAAATAACGGGTTGTTTCGACATGGACTTATTGTTTTAGTGCAGTATATATTTCTTCGAATCGATCGGCTAAGGTCTGCATATCCGGAACAAGCATGTTTGCTCCGGCAGATAGAAGAACCTCGTCATCTAATGGTCCGGTATTTACTCCGATCGTAAAGATCCCTGCGGCAACTCCGGCTTCTACACCTAATGGGGCGTTTTCGATGACAATTGCCTGATTCGGCTTTGCTTTGGCTTTTTGCAATCCTATTAAATATGGTTCGGGATGAGGTTTTCCATATTTGACGTCAAAAGCGGTTACCATTGTTGCCGGGGTAAAGATTCCGGGGTATTCGTGGTCTAATTTATCAAGAAGTGATGTTTGTCCTGATCCGGTTACCAAAACCGGAGTTAATCCGGCTGCTTTTATCTTTTTTAGAAATTCGGCCGCTCCCGGCATGGCTTCGGCTTTTGGTTGGCGGTTAAAACTTTCGGTTTTCTTTGCATAGATTTCGTGGATCTCTTTTTCGGTAGCCGGCCGGTTGAATGCTCGTTGGAATAGTAGGTTGATTGTCGAAGCACCGGTTCTACCTTCATATAAATAAAATTCACGGGGTGTAGAATCTATGCCTAAAGCCGAAATCGTTTCATACCACGCATTCGCGTGATTTTTCATCGAATCATACAAAACACCGTCCATATCGATAAGTACGGCTTTCAGATCGATTTTGTCATATCCATGCTTATCTAAAAAAGTCTGTATTTCCGGATTCGTCATCTTGTCTTTTTTTTAGTTTTGCAAAAATACAAAGTATTTGTTACTTATAGTTGCAAAATTTACTTTTGAATGAAAAACTTTATTTGAGTAGGGAAAATTTGAAGATATGAGTCACCGTAACTCGGAATATAGATTTTTAGTGGCATAACTTCTTGAGGATATCGGCCGAATTGGTGTGATATTTTTAGGCATTAATAAGACTTGTTATGAATGTGTATGTAAAGTAAAGGCATACGATAAATTTTAATGCAGTTCCCAGTAAGAATCCGACTAAAGACCCCAACCCTGATTTTATAGCATGAGAAAGTTCTTTTTGCCCTAATAATTCGCCGATAACAGCCCCAAAGAAAGGACCGGCTATTATTCCCCAAGGTAAAAAGAAGAGCCCGACGATCGTTCCGATTAGGCAACCTCGGTTTCCCCATTTACTTCCACCGCTATATTTGCTGCCCAGCATCGGGATGAAATAATCTAAGACTAATGTGATGATGACGATAAGCAACCAAATCAGCAATTGTGTGCCGGAATATTGTACTTTGTCGGTGAAGTGTAAGAAAAGAATGCCTAAATAGGCAACTGGCGGTCCCGGAAGAACCGGAAGAAAACATCCGGCTATTCCTGTAATGAGGCAAATTATTCCTAAAATAATCAATATGGTATCCATATTTTATTTTTTGACTTATAAGGTTGTAAATATATTCTTTTTTGTACAAAATAAGTGTGTTTTCGGTAAATAAAAATTGAATATAAGTAATAGGTGAAAGGCGTAAATATCGGTGTGTTTTTTATAGAGTATTGTAAAAAAACGAAAAGGCGACAAACTTTGATTTGTCGCCTTTCGTACCCGGAGCGGGACTTGAACCCGCACAGCTGCAATAGCCAAAGGATTTTAAGTCCTTCGTGTCTACCATTCCACCATCCGGGCGGCCTGGAGCGAAAAACGGGACTCGAACCCGCGACCCTAACCTTGGCAAGGTTATGCTCTACCAACTGAGCTATTTTCGCATTTGCGACTGCAAATATAGAATTGTTTTTTGTTTTTACAAAAGATTTATAGTCGAAAAGCAGGATAAACTTAAAAAAATATGATTTTATAAGTTTATAGAGATGTGATTTTATATTAATATTTAGCCTATTAATGTTTGATTTTTAGTTTGTTATATAGTATAACCCGTTTGCTATGCCGACTTGATAACTTCGTAACATATATTTATGTTCTCGAGCTGTTCCGCTTAAAGGCGAACCTGTCCCTTCAAAAACATCGAATGTCGATTTGCATTGTGGGCAATAAGCGTGATATGTCTCTTCATCTATATCGATTCTGACAGAGGGGTCTCGTTCTACTGGACATGTCAGGTCGTATGCATATAATTGATTAGAATACCCGCAAACCAGTAATACTCCTCCATAGCCTGTTGCAGAAGATACATTATAAAACTCTTTATTGGGAATTTTGTTAAGAATGAATTTCTGATAGTCGGGAAACGCATGTACACCGTATTGACTCCATAAAGCAGAGCTCCTGAACTCGATTCTTACAGTCGTTACCGGAATACGGTATTCATCATTTTTATCGCATCCGGAGAAAAGAATAATTAGAAATAGATATAATATGAATGGATATTTGAACATTGCAGGCATTTAATATATAAAACGCAGAGATATTCTTTTTTGGTATATCTCTGCGTGTGAAGAATTTATTTTTTTCTTTAAAAATCTTTGATCTTTTGTCAAGATTTCCCTAAAAGAGCAGCTTCAGCCGTTTCGATTTTATTAAAATCAAATCCGTCTATAACTTGCTGTTTTAGTAAGGATATGCGGTCGTTGCAGAGATTACCGATACTGCCTTCATGTGTATGTTGCACATGTTTATCGGGTTCAAATGT
>OJMG01004200.1_pt1 | contig 10201 bp, 10 predicted proteins | sample 1597141 | NCBI WGS metagenome assembly OJMG01 (sample SAMEA2452119, study PRJEB22498) | human gut metagenome | biome: human feces; feature: human gut; material: feces | place: Australia | collected 2012
GGGCATGGGCGTGATGCGCCGCTGGAAAAAGCAGGGCTGAACGTAAAGCCTTGACAAATTTATAAAAAGTAACTATACTACAAATAGAAAAGGCACTGCGACAAGCGGTTAGCCCTGAAGGGTTTTAGCTATCTATTTGCATAGAAAACCGTCACCGGCCAGGGTGGCGGTTTTCGCTTTTCACCTTGATGGTAAATACCAGTCCAAAAATATGGAACGTCAAAGTAATAGGCATCGCTCTCACCTCCTTCCGGAAGTGTGGGCTAACCGCCTGCCGTTATGTGCAGTACCTTTTCGCATTTAATTTTAACACATCTTTCGACCGAATGCAACGAAAAAGCTCCCGTGATGGGAGCTTTTTCGTTTTTCCGTTACCCATAGGGATCGTACAGGTCATATTCTTCTGCCTCCTGATGCTGCTCCTCCAGCACCCGGATGGCCTGTTCCAGCTGGCTCTGGGAAGCGCCGCTCTCGCTGGCAAGGGCGCGGACCGCTTCGGGCAGGCTGCCGCCGAACAGGGTGTCCATCCGCTGGCGCATGGCCGCAACGCAATAGGCCCGGCGGGTGACCGTGGGCAGATAGGTGTTCTGGCTCCCCGCCTTGCCGCCCTTGACCCAGCCCTTTTCCTCCAGACGGTACAAAAAGTTGAGCACCGTGGCCGGAGCCCAGCCGGTGGCGGTCAGCTTTTCGCTGTTTCCAACAGAAATCGAAGCTTCCGCCTTGTTAAGCGTGATTTGGGAAACAGGGACGATCTCGGGCGTGACGGTGCGGACGTAGCCGCAGATGTTGCAGGTCGTATCCGCATCATCGTCGTAGACGTGCGCCGCTTTGTCCTTGATGCTTTCGGACTGATTCGGGCACGCCGCGTCGGTACATTCGTGCCAGTGGTTCGTACCGTCCTTGCTCCAATCGCCGTAGCGGTGCTCATGGGCGGGCGGCGTGATGGTGCGCTCGTAACCGCAGGTGTCGCAGGTCGTATCCGCGTCATCGGTGTAGACGTGAGCGGCTTTGTCCTTGATGCTTTCTTCTCTATTCGGGCAGTCAGCATCCGTGCATTCGTGCCAGTGGCTCGTGCCGTCCTTGCTCCAGTCGCCGTAGCTGTGAGTATGCTCACCGCCGCCGGTTGCCGGGATGGTTTCGGTTGCCATCGTATAACCGCAGACGGTGCATTTCTTATGCTTTGTGCCGCTTGTGGTAGCTGTTGCTGGGGTGTCGATGATCCATTCACCGGCGGTATGCGCCGCCTTGCTGTCCTCGATGATCACGCCGCAGCCGACAACGGTGCACTCTTTCCAGTGATCGGTATTATCGTACTTCCAGTCGGAAACGCTATGACCTGTTGCCGCAAGGATTACGCTTGTCTTGTCGGTAATTTCGGATGCACCGGTTGCATCCTCAAACCACTTGTCACAGCCGTTGCAGGTGTAATATGCCGTGTTGCCTTTCTCCGTGCAAGTAGGAGCCTTTGCGGGAACGAGGGTCAGATTGTGCGTATGCGGTACGGTCTTGTCATATCCACAGGTGTCGCAGATGTTATCGCTGCCGTAATCGTGAGCCGCCTCGTCCTTCTTTTCGTGGCAACGAGAGCATTCTTTCCAATGATTGTCTGTGTCCTTGCTCCAATCGCTTGCCCATGCGTGCCCGAGCTGTGTACCGGCTGCCGTAAAGGTTTCTGTTGTGCTGATCTCTCCGCAGGAGCAGCTCTTGAAATATACTGCATCGTTGGTGCAGTCGGCAGCCGACTTGAGGGTTTCCGGCTTCTGAATTTCCTGATCGTAGGTATGGGTATGGGGAATTGCCTTGTAAGTCGCTTTCACGCTGACTTCACTGTCAGGCATTATGAAAGTAGTGGTTTCACTGTTCGCATCTTCAAGAGTAGCGCTGCCGCTTTCTACTACCCACTTATCAAACACCTTACCGTCAGGAGCCGCATTTGCGGTCAGAGTAATGGGTGTGCCTTGCGCCGCTTTACTGATTTCGTTTCCTGCACCGATTGTCGCTTTGCCGTCTGTTACGATGATGGAATACTCTTTACTCTCCCAGATTGCATAGAAGGTAGTATCCGAGCTTACTTCATAGGTCGTGCCGGAAATAACCGAACCGTCGGCACTGGTTGACCAGCCCTTGAATTGCTTGCCTTCCGGTTCAGTAAAACCGCAGGCGGGCAGGGTGTAGCTGCCGGAAACGCCGGTAACATCTGCCATTGTGCCGCCGCCACCGTTGGCATTGAATCTGACGGTATACTCGGTGGGCGCAGGCGGCGTGACGGTGCGCTCGTAGCCGCAGGTGTTGCAGATCATATCTGCATCGTCGTCATAGCTGTGTGCTTCCGTTACCCGGCCCTTGTCATCAGAGGTGCAATTCTCATCTGTGCAGACACGGTAATGGCCGGTTTCGCCGTCGGCAGTCCAGTCACCGTAGCTGTGCTCATGGTGCCGCCTGTATATTCTGACTGTCGCCCTAGTCTCATTTCCCGCGTTGTCAGTTGCGACCACGGTATATTCCGCTCCCGCGTCATTGTTGCCGCCATCCGGCGCGGGGAGATGATAAGTGGGGCCGTCTTGCGGCTCACCGTTGATGGTCACGGATCTGACGCCGGAGGACGTCTCTCCCGATGCAGCCGGGTCGCTCACGGTGAAGGTGTACGCGCCGGGCTTTCCATCGAGGGTATCCTCGACGGTGTAGCTTTCACCGTCCGTCAGAGTTTCCATAACCGGGGCTTTCGTGTCCCTCTCAAGCACATGATCGCACACAGTGCAGAGCTGCTTCTGATTGCTCCAGTCGTCGGGAATGTGTTTGGCGTTTTGTTTGGACATTTCCGCGGCGGGGTCTCGTGCGCCGCACTTCATGCAGGCCCAGATGTGGCAGCCGTCCCTGTTCGCCCAGCCAAATTCATGGTTACATGTGCTTTCCTCGCAGCGCAGCTCCAGCTTGCTGATTACTCTGCCGTAATTGTAGGCATACGGCAGGCTCAGCCGCTGCAGGTCCACGCGCCCATTTTCGTTGGGTATGAGAAGCTCCGTCGTGGTGCCCCAGTCCTTCTCATACGGTCCCTGGCTGCGGCGCCACTGCCACCCTGTCGCACTCAGCCGCACGGACTTCCCGTCCGAGGCTCCGATTTTGATGTTCTCTTCTATAGTCATTGCAAATTCCTGATCTTGCATCACTACCCAGTAGTGCGCCCGGTTTGAGCCTCTTCCGACCGCGACTGCAGGACCACCTCTAATGGCGTCGTCTTCATAATAATGGGGGTCCGGATAAAGCGGAATGGACTGCGCAGTCAGCGTTGTGTCCTTGATCAGAATGTTCCCGCTGTTGCCGTTCATGCCGCCGCCGATGCCCGCGCCCCAGTAGCCCTGCGCCCTCACCACGCCGCCGGTGATGGAAATGTCACAGCCCGAACCGCCTCTTCCGCCACCGATTCCTGCGCCGGCAAAGTTACTCCAAGCTTCGACCGTTCCACCGGAAATCTCGATATGATGCGCGTCTTCCGACTTGTTCTGTCCGTCTTGATCGCCGCTGCCGATTCCTGCTCCGCCTGACTCGCTGCCGGCATTCACCGTGCCGCCCTTGATATAAATAAAGCGTCCGGGGCCGCCCTGACCGCCACCGATCCCTGCGCCTTCCGAAACGGACCGCACCGTCAGCTTGCCGGAATACACATAAATCTGCTCGCCGACGCCGCCCTGACCGCCGCCGATACCCGCACCGTATACGCCGCTGATCGCAAGAATCTCACCGCCATAGATATTCGTCGCCAGAGAGCCGAAATGAAGGTTCACGCCGTGTCCCTCCGAGAATTTCTTGATTCCGACCTTTGAGCCTCCGATGCCAGCGCCATACTTGCCGCCTTCACACGTGAGCTTTGTCCCCGTCTGCACCAGAACACGGAGATAACCATCGGTTTTGTTTTTCTGCAGCGCAGCGAAGTTCTCCGCGCCGATCAGCTCGCTGTCGTTGCCGATAAAGTACAGACAGGCGGAGGCACCGCCGTAAAGCTCGATGGCAGGGCCATCATTGGGTGCCTTAATGCGGACGCCGTCCAGAAAGATGTGCGGCGTATTGTTTTTGCCATCAATTTTGATCCGGTGTTGAAAATACCAGTTCGGATCTGCGGAGCCCTTAATCAGATAGGTCTTGCTGTCCTTGATTTTCAATTCTCCCTTCTGCTTTGTAAGCTCCACTGTCTTGTCAAACTTCGTTGGGACGGAAAGCTTGACATCCGGTAGCTTACCCGCAGCAAAGGCCGCTGTCGGCAGCAGCGTCAGCACCATGCAGCATAGGAGCAGTATGCTGAGTATTCGTTTCTTCATTGGCTTTTCTCCTCCTGTTCGTGTCGGTTCGGTTTGTCCGCCCCGCCTTTTTTCTGGTTTTCTCTGTTTCTGAGCCGGAAGCACAGCGCGGTGATCGCCGCTGCCGCGGCAAAGGAGACGACGGCCACCAGCACATAGCCGCCCGCGTCCTCCCGCAGCAGCATCGCGCCGAACACGCCCCATGCTTCCGGTTGCCCCGGCCCGACGACCGTGCCCGCCGTCTGCATCAGCGCCGCGCACAGCAGCATACACGCTGCGGAGAGGCTTATTGCCTCGCGCCGCTGCCTCCGGCGGGTGTTTTCCCGCACCCGCTGCTTGACGAGTGCGACCCGTCTTGCGGTATCGTACATATCGTTTGAACCTCCTCTCTGGATTTTTTGAAATGCGGCTTAAAAACCCCTTCACTTATATAGGTACAAAAAATCGAAAAAACTCTCACCCAAAACGCAAAATTTTTCAAAAAAATTTGAGAGCCGCCAAAAAGCAGCTCTCAGGGAGTGGATATTCGGTTATTGCTTCCGTGATAATCGGAAAACGGATAGCCTTCCTACCGCCACCAGCAGCACCGGCAGGGCGTAGGCGATGTACTGCGCCGCGCCGCCGTAGGCAATGAGCAAATTGTAGATGGCGTGGAGGGTGATGGCCGCGCCCAGCAGTCCGCAGGTGCCAGCTATTTTAAGCCACGTCCGCCGCCATGTGTATGCAAGCCCGCCTCCTACGATCAAGCCGCAGAGGACGTGCATAGCTCCTGTGCCGAAGCCCCGGAAAAAGATAAAGGAAAAGCGGTCCGCGCCGTTCTGAATGAGATAGCATACGTTTTCAAAGGTGGCAAAGGCGAGGGCTACGGTGATGGCGGCAGCCTTGATTTTATCGCCCTCCGGCTCGAACACCAGCAGATAGAACACCAGCGGCAGCAGCTTCATCATTTCCTCCACCACCGGCGCGATCTCCGCCGTGGCGGCAAGGGCGTCCGCCTGACATACCGCCGCGAGGAAGGTGTTGATATAGGCCGAAAGCAGGCACACCCCCATCCCGGCAATGCAGAACAGGAAGAAGCGGAGCTGCCGCCTACCCATGCACAGGGCGGCCACCAGCAGTGGGGACACCATGCACAGGAAGATGTTTTCGATGTAGGTCATGCGTCCACCGCCTTTCTCGTGGCGGGCAGCAGCCCCAGAATCGCAAACGTCAGCAGCAGATCGCACCAGAAGGTGGGGCTTGCAGGAGAGGTGTTCGGCCAAAAGCAGCCCACCGTCCAGAGCAGATACTCCGCAAACACAAAGCACAGCACACCAATGTGGAAATACCGCATATTCCGCGCCGCGCCCGTCTGCCCATTGGCGTAGACCAGCCCACGAATGGCGCAGAAGGAGAGCCATATCATCATGCCGCACCAGATCAGGTTGGAGAGAATATCCCCGAAGATGCAGTAGAACGCCAGCAGCGGCACGCCGAACGCAGGCGCAAGCCATGCTCTGCGGCAGAAGAAGCTGCGCTCGTCCTGACTGGTGAGCGTGGCCTGCAAAATGCGCAGGAAAATTACGCTCGCCACCCAGCCGAACTCCGACACATAAAAGACCCGCGGCGTGGTATCGAACAGCAGCAGATACAGCGTCCAGTAGAGCGCGCCGAGGGCAAAGCAGCCGTAGAAGCACAGCAGCAGAAAATACGCCTGCCTGCGACTTTTCCGGTAGGATATGCCCGAAAGCAGCGCGCCCACGAACGTGACCAGCAGTTGCAGCAGGTTCTCAATCAGCTCCATGCGCATCCTCACTTTCCCTGTCCTGTCCGTCCTCGCGGTTCATCTGCCGCAGCCGGAAGCACAGAACGGTCACGCACACGCCGAGTAAAAACGCCAGCAGCCCGATGACGATGTATCCCAAGGCAGCGCCGCCGTGAAAGATGCTTGCCGCCGTTTCAAAGCCGGAATAATCGCCGGTCTGGATGCTTGCGGCAATGCCGGGCATGGCGAGGGACGCGCCGATGAGCAGCGCAAGGCACGCCGCCACAGCGGAGATCATCGTGATCTTATCGCGCCGCAGCCGTTTCTCCCGCTCAATTTTGGCGATGCGCCGCTTGGTCTCCACGACCCGTTCCTCATGACTGCGCATTTGTGATCCCCTCCCGTTCCAACAGCCTTCGCAGGCTCTCTTTTCCGCGATACACCATGTTGGTGATCTGTTTTACCGTTTTTCCCGTGACCTCCGCCGCCTGCGCGTAGCTCATATCCTCAAAATAGGTGAGATAGAGGACTTCCCGATAGTCCGGGTTCATTTCATCCATGCAGAAATGCAGGATGCGGTTTCGCTCCTCCGTCCGGATGACCTCCTCCGCCAGCAGCCGGCCGTCCGGCTCGCCGGTCAGCGCATCGAGGCTGAACAAGGGCTTGCGTTTACTCCTATGGCGCAGCGCCATGTGCCGCGCCGCCTTATAGAGATACGCCTTGAAGCCGCCGTCCCGAATGCGGGGCTTCTTCGTGAACAGATAGGCGAAAACATCCAGCATCAGTTCCTCCGCCTCGTGAACGTCGTGCAGATAGCCGTCAATATACAGGGTCAGGGGGTCACCGTATTTCTTCATCAGGGCCTCCAGCCCCGCGTCGTCGCCGCTTAGATATTGGCGGTATAAGCTCTCGTCGCACGCCATGCCGTTCACTTCCTTTTTGCGGATGCTTCCAATGCAGAGGGGTATCCGTCAGGTGCTTGCCCTGCCGGAATCGCGGCGCTGTTCCTGAAAGCGCGGGTCAGACGGCTTTTCCGCGTTTTCCGGGATCGCCCATGAGCGCCCGAACCGGGACGCGCCGGGGATCCGCCCCTCGGCGCAATATTGGTTGACCCGCCGCTCTGACACACCCCAACGGTAGGACGCCTCCCGAATGGAGATATAGCCCTTGATCCCGTTCATACCGCACCTCCGCATGGATAATACTCAACACGATACATTATATACGAATATCCGAAGAAATACAAGGCGTCTGGTGAAGTGGGCAGCGAAAAGTTACGGATAGGAGCGACATTTTTTGAAAAAGTCCTCCAAAACTGGCCAAAACGCCCTGTTCGGATTGTAGTATGGGTAGAGGGGGAAATACTGGGGTACGAAGTGGTCAGCAAGCACAGCAAGCGAGTACCCGCTTGCTGTGCTTGCGCTGTTCAGGTCCCCTGCCCGAACAGTCAAAATTGCTTGCTGGGGCGCAGGAACTCAATGAGCAGATCTGCGGCAACTGTTACGATCACGAGTATGATGGCTTTGTGTATGTGGACGAGCTGGGCGAGCGGATGCGGGCCAATTATTTGACCTCGGCATTCCCAAAATTCTTGGAGAGCCACGGCCTGCGCCGGATGCGCTTTCACGATCTGCGTCACAGATGCGCCAGCTTGCTGCTGGCCAACGGCGTGCCTCTCAAGCACATTCAGGAGTGGCTGGGACACAGCGACTTCACCACCACGGCGAACATCTACGCCCACTTGGATTACAAGTCCAAGATCACCTCGGCACAGGCGATGGAGACAGGGCTTGTTCTGCCGGAGAGCGGCGACTTCGGAAGCCGTTGGAGGGAGGGCTAAGCCGAAAATTCGGAGAGAAAAACAAAAGTCTGCTTTGATCACTTACTCTTAAAAAAAGGTATAAGAAAAAAGCCCATAATCGGCTTGATTACAGGCTTTTTCGGTGGCGGAGATGGAGAGATTCGAACTCTCGCGTCGGTTTGAGCCGACCTACCGCATTTCGAGTGCGGACCCTTCAACCGCTTGGGTACATCTCCGTATATTTCCGCCTGTTTTTAACTCGCAAAATCTTTTGGAGAGAAAAGCAGGAGAGAAAACATAAAAGTATTCGATTTGAAATTTTGAAAACCCGGAATTAGCAGGAGTTTTCGAGGGGACAAAAATCACAGGTCCAGCCGAAATTTCGAGTCAGCCCCGTTATGACCACTTCGATACCGCTGCTTGTCACGGGGTGTATCATACCATACTTTCCGCTGGGGTGCAACTTCTTTTTCTGCGGGGTATATTTTGACGCGGCGGCGCATGTACTGATGGGAGAGGGGGGACGGCTATGGAGAAGCGGGTGCTGATCTGGGATGATGGACTAAATTATGTAAACTACATGGAAGCGCTGCGAGCAGTGGACCTGATGCCGGTGGTAGGGCGCGAGGCGGCCGGCCCGTGTGCTGCGCTGCTGCTTCCCGGCGGTGGGGATATCGCGGATCGGCTGCCGGAGGATGAGATCCGGACGATCAGAGCCTATGCGGCAGCGGAGAAGCCGATTTTGGGTATCTGCCGGGGAATGCAGGCGCTGAACGTGTTTTTCGGCGGGACACTGTATGCACGTGTGCCGGGACACCAGGTCAAGGCGGGCGATATTCTGCATGATACACGGGCGGTGGGTGAACTGGCGGAGCTGGTGGGTACCACGCCGCGGGTCAACAGCAACCACCACCAGGCCATCTGCCGCCTGGGGCGGGGGCTGGGTGTGCGGCAGTGGGCGGCGGATGGCGTGATCGAAGGGATATGTCACAGCCGCCTGCCGGTGCTGGGGGTACAGTGGCACCCGGAGCGCCAGAGCTTTGCCCACCGGCGGCGGGACGCCGATGACGGCGCGCCGGTGTTCCGCTGGCTCGGGGACGCATTGACAAACGGCGGTCCGACCTTATATAATGAGGTATAGGAGCCCGCATTCACGGGCCAACGACATACAAATGAGGTATAGAAGCATGGAAAAGATACGGGCGTTTCTGCGCCGTAAGGACATCGTTTTCTCCGCAAAGCGCTATTTCATCGACGCCATGGGTGCTATGGCACAGGGGTTGTTCTGCACGCTGCTGGTGGGAACCATTCTCAACACCATCGGCCAGCAGTTCCACATCGAGTTCCTGAACGCCGTCATCGTCACCATTGGCAAGGGCGACGGCGCGGTGCACTACACCATTGGCGGGCTGTGCTCGGCTATGGTAGGCCCCGGTATGGCTGTGGCCATCGCCCGGGCGCTGAACGCGCCGCCGCTGGTGCTGTTCTCACTGATCCCCGTGGGTTTTGCCACCAACTACATGGGCGACGCGGGCGGCCCTCTGGCGGTGCTGTTCGTGGCCATTGTTGCCGCGGAGCTGGGCAAGGCCGTCAGCAAGGAGACGAAGATCGACATTCTGGTGACGCCCATCGTCACCGTGCTGGCCGGCGTCGGCCTCTCGGCGCTGATCGCCGCGCCGGTGGGCAATGCTGCCGCCGCCGTGGGACAGGCCATCATGTGGGCAACGGAGCTGCAGCCCTTCTTCATGGGTATTCTGGTGTCCGTCATCATCGGCATCGCCCTGACGCTGCCCATCTCCTCCGCCGCCATCTGCTTTGCGCTGGGCCTGACAGGGCTGGCCGGCGGCGCCGCCGTGGCGGGCTGCTGCGCCCAGATGGTGGGCTTCGCTGTCATGAGTTTTCCGGAGAACCGCTGGGGCGGTCTGGCCGCCCAGGGACTGGGCACCAGTATGCTGCAGATGGGCAACATCGTCCGCAACCCGCGGATATGGATCCCGCCCACGCTGGCCTCCGCCATCACCGGCCCCATCGCCACCTGCATCTTCAAGCTCCAGATGAACGGCGCGCCGGTGTCCTCCGGCATGGGCACCTGCGGCTTTGTCGGGCAGATCGGCGTTTACACGGGCTGGATCAACGATATTGCCAGCGGCGCAAAGACGGCCATCACCGCCATGGACTGGACGGGCATGGCGCTGATCTGCTTCGTTCTTCCGGCGGTGCTGAGCTGGGTTTTCTGCCTGATCCTCCGGAAATGGGGCTGGATCGGGGAAAACGACCTGAATTTGGAGCTGTGAAGAATTCCCCCGCCGCATCGGAACATACGTGCGGCGGGGGAATTTTGATTGCTTTACGCGCCGAACACCT
>OJMG01004219.1_pt1 | contig 10165 bp, 4 predicted proteins | sample 1597141 | NCBI WGS metagenome assembly OJMG01 (sample SAMEA2452119, study PRJEB22498) | human gut metagenome | biome: human feces; feature: human gut; material: feces | place: Australia | collected 2012
GGAAACATGGAAAAAGCGGCTGCCGGCTGAAAGTGTTCCGAATGTACAACAGGAAGAGGATACAGAGAAAGCACAGCAAGAAAAACAGGAAAATGGAAAAACAAGCAAGGCAGGTAATTTCCACATCACTGACGAACAGCTTGGAACAGGTACTTTGAAAGAAAAGTATCGGAGAAATGTAGAAGCAATTCAACTGTTGAAACAATTGGAAGAAGAAAACCGTCAGGCGGACAGATTTGAACAGGAAACACTTTCAAATTATGTCGGATGGGGAGGTCTTTCGGATGTTTTTGATGCAAATAAACAGAACTGGACAGAGGAATATAATGAGCTGAAGGAACTTCTCACAGATGCAGAGTATAAAGCGGCAAGGGAATCTGTTCTCAATGCACATTTCACACAGCCAGTCATCATAGAAAGCATCTATAAAGCTTTAGAACAAATGGGATTTAGGAATGGGAACGTTTTAGAACCATCCATGGGAATTGGAAACTTTTTCGGAGTTATGCCGGAGTCTATGCGTGGATCAAAACTGTATGGTGTGGAATTAGATGATATCAGTGGCCGGATTGCAAGACAGCTCTATCCGGATGCAGAAATCCAGATCACAGGGTATGAAAATTCCGGTTATCCGGATGATTTCTTCGATGTTGCAGTGGGAAATGTACCGTTTGGCAATTACCAAATCTATGACCGCAGATATGAACGTCAGCATTTCATGATACATGATTATTTTCTTGCTAAAACACTAGATCAGCTACGAAGCGGTGGAGTGGCTGCGTTTATCACGTCGAAGGGCACGATGGATAAGAAAAGTGATACCGTCCGCTTGTATTTATCTCAAAGAGCCGAGCTTTTGGGTGCAATTCGACTTCCGAATACGGCATTCAAAGCAAATGCAGGAACAGAAGTAACATCGGACATTTTGTTTTTCCAAAAGCGGGAAGGAATCTCTTATGATTCTCCGGAATGGCTGCAAATCGGAGTAAATGAGGAGGGCATTGAGCTGAATCAATACTTCATTAACCATCCTGAAATGGTTCTTGGACATATGGAAGAAATCAGCGGACCCTATGGGAAAGATACTGCATGTGTGCCAATCGAAGGTGCAGATTTAAAGGAACAACTGGAACAGGCGATCAGGAATATTCATGGTGAAATATTTGTAGAAGCAAGCCCAGAAGCTGTATTTGAAGACAATAAGGAAGAGATTCCAGCAGATCCGGATGTGAAAAATTACTCTTACACACTTGTAAAGAATCAGCTCTATTACAGGGAAAATTCCAGGATGTATCCGGTTGATCTTCCGAAAGCTACAGAAGAACGGGTTCGGGGAATGCTTGCAATCCGGGAATCTGTAAGAAAACTGATTACATTACAAATGGATGAAAATGGTACAGATGAGGAGATTAAGGAAGAACAAAAACAACTGAACGATGTCTATGATGAGTTCTATAAAAAACATGGTGTGATAAGCAGTAAGGGAAATAAGAGAGCATTTTCCTCAGATGCTTCGTATTGCCTGTTATGTTCACTGGAAATATTGGATGAAAATGGAGAACTGGAACGAAAAGCGGATATGTTTTCCAAACGGACAATCAGCAGAGCAGTGCCGGTTACGAAAGTAGACACAGCAGTAGAAGCACTGGCAGTATCGATGAGCGAATATGCAAGGATTAATCTTTCCTATATGGCTCAATTAACAGATCGCAGCGAAGAAACAATTATAGAAGAGCTTCGAGGAGTTATTTTCTTCGATCCGGAGACGCAACAATGGGAAAGTAATGACGAATATCTTTCAGGAAACGTCCGAAACAAATTAGCGGTTGCAAGAGAATATGCTAAAGAGAATCCAAGATATCAGGAAAATGTCCATGCCTTGGAAGAAATACAGCCGAAAGATCTGGATGCATCTGAAATAGAAGTACGGATCGGTGCAACCTGGTTAGATCCGGAGATTTATGAACGATTTATGGAAGAAGTGTTTCATACACCTAGATATCATCTTAACAGCAAGAGGATTGCGGTATATTTTTCCAAGACGACAGGAGAATGGAGAATCAAAGGAAAACGTTTGGATAGTTCTTCCAATACAATTGCCTACAATACTTATGGAACAGAAAGAATCAATGCATATGAGATTCTTGAAGCAACATTAAACTTACATGATGCAAGAGTCTATGACCGGGTGGAGCGTGACGGACAGGTCAGATATGTCCTGAATAAAACAGAAACAATGTATGCAGCACAGCGTCAGGATGCTATGAAGGAGGCTTTTCAAGAATGGATTTATAAGGATCAAAAAAGGAGAGAAGTAATCTGTAAAACGTATAATGAAAGATTTAATTCAGTACGTCCACGGGAATATGATGGAAGCCATTTAATATTTCCTGGAATGAATCCGGAAATCGAGTTAAAACCGCATCAGAAAAATGCGGTCGCACATCAGCTTTATGGGAAAAATACTCTGCTTGCACACTGCGTGGGGGCAGGAAAAACTTTTGAGATGGTTGCGGCGGCAATGGAATCGAAAAGACTTGGTTTATCGCAAAAGGCACTGTTTGTTGTTCCAAACCATCTGACAGAACAGTGGGGAGCGGAATTCCTACAGCTATATCCAGGTGCGAATATTTTAGTTGCAACAAAAAAAGATTTTCAACCGATGAATCGGAAGAAGTTCTGTGCCAGGATTGCATTGGGAAATTATGATGCAGTAATCATTGGGCACAGTCAGTTTGAGAAAATTCCATTAAGTGACGAACGTCTGAAGAAAATGCTGGAAAATCAGATTGATGATATTCTTTCAGCAATTGAAGTGGCAAAAGAAAGTAATGCAGAGAATTTCACCATTAAGCAGATGGAAAAGACTAGAAAACAACTGGTTGTAAAGCTGGAAAATTTGAATAAGAAGGAAAGAAAAGATAATATTGTTACATTCGAGGAACTTGGAGTAGACAGGCTGTTCGTGGATGAGAGCCATTATTATAAAAACCTCTATCTGTATACGAAGATGAGAAATGTTGCTGGTGTATCACAGACTGAAGCACAAAAGTCAACAGATATGTTTAACAAATGCCAATATATCAATGAAGTAAATGGTGGGAAAGGAATTACTTATGCAACAGGAACTCCAATCAGCAATAGTATGACAGAGTTGTTTACAATACAGCGTTATTTGCAAATGGAGAAACTGCAGGAGATTGGACTGACACAATTTGACAGCTGGGCGGCTACTTTCGGTGAGACGGTAACGGCAATTGAATTAGCACCGGAAGGAACGGGATATCGGACAAAGACTCGATTTTCCCGCTTTTTCAATGTCCCGGAGCTTATGAGTATGGTGAAAGAGGTTGCAGATATTAAAACATCAGACCAACTGAATCTGCCAGTTCCGGAAGTAGACTATAAAACAATTGTCATTAAACCAACCGAAGAACAGAAAGAGTATGTAGCAGATCTGGGTGAACGTGCAGAACAGGTCAGAAATGGCGGTGTGGATTCTTCCATTGATAATATGCTCAAGATAGTGCGCTGCTAAGCGCAAAAGTATATCTCCCCCGCAGGGGGACATTATTAAAAGTGAATAATGGGAACAACCAACCTACCTGGCGAGGAAACTCAAAGGGGACAATCGCATGTTGGTAAAGCGGATAAGGAGTTAATCGCAATACTTCGATGCTCCGCAAGTTCCGTATCCTATGGTTAAAGCTATACTGCCTGAACCTTAGTTCCGACTTGGTGCAAAGCATCGCCCATCGGAAAGCGATTGATACCGATGTCATTGTATGCTCGTTGTTGTTGATTTTGGACGAGTAACTTTTTGCAATGAAAGAGCGCACAGTGAGTGCGAATAAAGGGACGAACAAGGAACCTAAGGGATACTCGATACGTATACTTTTGACGAATAGCAGGATTACCTAAAGGGGGAGACCCCCATGGTAACGGAGTCACCATAGTAGTCCGAGCAAGGGAAAGCCTTGTACATGGCGAAGGGTGACAGGTAATTTCGATTAGTTAGAAAGGAGTAGGTGCGTGAGATGCGTACAGCCAAAACTGTTTTAACGGTCATTCAAGAACGTGGAAAACAAAAGAAACCTATTGAAAGAGTTTACAAGCTCTTATTTAACCGTGAATTATATCTGAATGCCTATGCTAAGTTATACCCGAATAACGGAGCAATGACAAAGGGTGTTACAGATGAAACGGTAGATGGAATGTCCATTCAGAAAATAGACAGAATGATTGAAATACTCCGTGAGGAGAAATATCAATGGAAACCAGCAAGACGGGAATATATCAAAAAGAAAAATGGTAAGAAGCGTCCGCTGGGGATTCCTGTATGGGGAGATAAAGTATTGCAGGAAGTAATGCGTCAGATTTTAGAAGCGTATTATGAGCCACAGTTTAGTGAACATTCCCATGGTTTTCGTCCAAACAGAGGATGTCATACAGCACTACAAGAAATACAGGTATGGAAAGGAACTCGCTGGTTTATTGAGGGAGACATTTCTCAATACTTTGATACAATCGACCATAAAATTTTACTGGAAATACTTGCAAGAAATATTCATGATGGAAGATTTATCCGTCTGGTATCGAATATGTTAGAAGCTGGATACTTGGAAGAATGGAAATTCAATCAGACAATCAGCGGTGTGCCTCAGGGCGGAGTTATCAGTCCGATACTGGCTAATATTTATCTCAACGAATTTGATAATTGGATTGAAGAAGTCTTAATCCCAAAATACACAAAAGGAAAAAGGCAGAAATCTAATCCAGAATATAACAAGTTGACCGCTGAAATCCAAAAACTCAGAAAGGAGGGAGATGCAAAAGCCCATCAGCTTGTGGTTGAACGCAGAAAAATACCTTCTGTTAATACGCAAGATGAGAATTATCGCAGATTGCGCTATGTGAGATATGCGGATGATTTTCTACTTGGATTCACTGGCTCTAAAGCAGATGCAGAAGAAATAAAAGCAGAAATAGGAAGATTTCTAAAAGAGAAATTAAATCTGATAATGTCAGAAGAAAAGACTCTAATAACAAATGCAGGCAGTCAGGCGGCAAAGTTTCTTGGATATGAAATCAAAGCACAAAGGGTCAATGACTATATTGACCCAAAGGGGCGCAGAGGAGCAAATGGAGCAATCGCACTATTAGTCCCTGCAAAAGTAATTGAAGAAAAATGCAAGAAATATATGAAACGTGGAAAAGCAACTCACAGGAATAATCTTTTGCAAGATGATGATTTTTCTATTGTACAGACATATCAGCAAGAGTACAGAGGACTGGTGCAGTATTATATTCTCGCACAAAATTTGTCTTGGTTCTCGAAGTTGTACTGGTATATGGAAACTTCATTATTGAAAACTCTTGCGTGTAAACACAGGTCATCTATCAATAAGCAAAAGGCTAAGTATAAAACAACTACAACAAGTACAAGTGGAAAAACAGTTCCGTGTCTGCAAGTTGTAGTAGAACGTCCTAATAAAAAGCCATTAGTTGCGACATGGGGAGGAATTTCCCTTGTGCATAAACGAAAAGCTGTTATAGAAGATATACCATACAAGGTATATGGTGGGCGAACAGAATTAGTTAAAAGACTGTTGGCAGAGAAGTGTGAATTATGTGGAAGTACTGAAAATATAGAGGTACATCATATAAGAAAACTTGCAGATTTAAAGAAGAAAGGACAGGCAGAAGTACCTAAATGGGTACAGATAATGTCTGCCAGAAAAAGAAAAACGCTTGTGGTATGTCGGGAATGCCATGTAGCAATCCACAATGGTAATATAACCAAAAGTTCTTGAAATGGAATTACTGGGGAGCCGGATGATGCGAAAGTATCACGTCCGGTTCTGAGGGGGGATAACGGAAAAGGAGCTATTGCTACCTCGCCGGTATTCTACCCGACACGAATGATGGTCGTAAATTGGCATTGGATCAGCGTTTGATTGATGCTTCTTTCCCGGATGCTCCGGATGGAAAAGTAGCAGAGTGTGCAAGACAGTGTTATCAGATATGGAAAGATACAAAAGAAAAAAAGTCGGCACAGTTAATATTCTGTGATTTATCAACACCGAAAAATGATGGTACATTTAATGTGTATGATGATCTGAAAAGAAAATTGATGGATATGGGTGTACCAGAAAGAGAAATAGCCTATATTCATAATGCAAATACAGATATAAAAAAAGCGGAACTGTTCACAAAAGTAAGAAATGGACAGGTTCGTTTTTTATTGGGGTCTACAGCCAAAATGGGAGCTGGAACGAATGTACAGGACAGACTGATTGCGTTACATCATTTGGACGTCCCTTGGAAACCATCAGATATTGAACAGCAGGAAGGTCGTATCCTACGGCAGGGGAATCAGAATCAAAAAGTGCAGATTTTTCGGTATGTGACGGAAGGTACATTTGATAGCTATATGTGGCAATTGCTGGAGAATAAACAGAAATTCATCGGTCAAATTATGACCTCTAAGTCACCAGTGCGAAGTTGTGAAGATGTGGATGAAGCAGTATTGTCCTTTGCAGAGATCAAGGCACTTGCAACGGGAAATCCATATATCAAGGAAAAGATGGAACTGGATATTGAGGTCGCAAAACTAAAAGTACTAAAAGCTAACCATAATGCCAATATTTACAGGTTAGAGAATCAGATTGTGCATGAATATCCACTGAAAATTTCAACAGAAAAATCAACAATCCAGTATCTGAAGGAAGATTGGAACTATTATCAATTGAACCAGATAAGAGATCCGGAGCATTTTGATATGGTAGTGGAAGATGTACATTATAACGAGAAAGAGTCGGCAGGTAAGGCGGTTTTGATGGCTGCGAAGAAGGTAAAATCCAAGATGTCAAGGGAAAGCGTTGAAATTGGAAGTTACCAGGGCTTTACAATGGCGGTGAGGTACAACCATCTTACGGAAACTTATAATGTGAAACTGCAGCATCGGATGTCCTATCTTACAGAAATCGGAGAGAATGGAGTTGGAAATATTATTCGTATCAATAATGTATTGGATAATATCCCTAAGCGTATTGCAAGGTCAGAACAAAATCTGCAGACAGTGGAATCACAGTTGGAAGATGCAAAAGTGGAAGTACAGAAACCATTTTCTAAAGAAGCAGATTTGAAAGAAAAAAATGAACGATTATCCGAGCTTAATGCGTTACTTAACATGGATGAGACAAATAGTCCGGTTATTGAAGAAGAGCAAATTGAGGAGCAGCAGATAGTGGAAGGAATCAATAAACTACAGTCAAGAGATAATGTACCGAAATTCGGTACACGGTAAGGAGAGGAAGGTAAAACCATGAATGAGGACAACAGAGAATTAGAACAGATGAAATCAGAAATCAGATTAGAAATGAAGGAAATCCGTAGGATGTTGGAGGAGATTAAGAGTAATACAGCGTATTTTCGAGAATTTATGGAAAAGTATAATATACCGATGCAGGAAGAAGTGGCGAAAGAACAAAAGGAGGTAACTCCAACATCAGAGCAAAAAACTGATGTCCGTCAGAAAAAGGAAAAGGAGATTACAAAAAAACTGTGATTGTACCGAAATTCGGTACAAAGGAAAATGGTTGTAAGTTTCAGAATAAGCAAGGATACGAGGAGTGAAATAGATGACAGATGAATACAGAGATACAGAAGAGGTCTTGATGATCATAAGAAAGGCAGCTATGTTTGTTGATCCGATCATGAAGATCAGTGCAAGAGGACTTGCTAAAATGATACAGTTTCTTGCGAGAATGGCAAAAGAGAAGATTATTGACAAAAGAGAGTTTAAAGATTTCCAGGATTTTGTTAAACGGACAGAGGGAGAGTTTGATGTAATTAACATCCCAGTAGAACATAAAAAAGGATTTGATGAAAATGCATTTGTAGTAAGAGAATTTGCAGATTTGAAGGAAAATGGGGTACGTTTTTATGAAATGCCGGACTTAAATATGGAAGATAACTATGTGCAGCTTGCTGTCAGTAGAGAAGATAAAGAACTCTTTTCAGCATGGTATACAAGGTATCTGAATAATAAAATGTCCAGAGGTGGTGTAAAGACGGTAGAAAGCCTGAAAGCGTTTACGGATGGCAAAGTGAGTATTTTCAGTGTACCACTGGAAGGGAAAGAAGAGATTTTTCAAGAGGATTTTGCAGCATTAAAGGTCAATTATACGGTATTGCCAGATTTAAAGGTCGGAGATGGTCAGATTCAAATAATGGTTGCAAACAGCGATGCAGCCAAAGTAGAACAGTGGTATAAATTATATCAGACAGATATGTTGAAAAAGGGAAAAGAAATTCCAGATCTTAATTTGATTGATATGTCGACTTATCAGAAAACAGGAGAGATGTCAACAGATGAATATATTAATACTGGAGATAAAAAAGTCGCTGAAGCAAACCAAAAGTATGAAAAATCATCAACGAATAAGATTCCATTAGCCGAAGAGGAAAAAGGATATGAATTTTATGAAGGCAATAAACTGTATCAAAAAATTACAATTGACAAAGCTACATTAGTAGAATCATTAAAGAAAGATGATGCTGTAGAGAGTCAAATGATAGATACAGACAAAAAAGGTTTTTTTATGAGCAGAATTCCAGGAACTTATGGAAAGGATGTGCAATATCTTTTGATTCCGAAAGAATGTGTATTTTTATCTGAGGATAGAAAAACTTATACAGCATTTCTTAGCAAAATTTCCAAACCTATGGTTTTTGATGGTAATTTGGAGACAGTACATGTAGAAGATCGATTAAATACAAATGAATTATTCAGGAAACATTATGACCTGTCAGAAAAAGAGCAGAAAGCAACAGAAAGAGCTCAGAGGAAAGTTAAAAAAGCCACTGGAAAAACACTACCAAAAAAATCTGTAAAAGCACCAGCACCACCAATGAAATCAAAATAAGTAAGAAGGTGACAATAGATGATTGAAAAAAGGAAAACTCCCTGGGGTGTCTTTCTCATAGTGCTTATAATTATGATGATCGCAGCATATTTTGGCTGCGGTCTTTTTAAATTGGATGATGTTACAATAAACAATTATCAGGAAAAATTATTGTATATCGTCAGTCACCCGTTTCGGAGTTGGTGGACAGATAAAACGCCTGCTTTTATAGGTTTAGTATTTGTGGCATGGATTATGTTTATTGCATACTATCTGGATCAGAATCGAAATTATCATTTCGGAGTCGAAAATGGTTCGGAACAATGGGCTGACGTAAAGAAATTAAGTAAAACATTAAGGGATTCCAAGAACGAACAGAATAATACTTATCTTAGTGAGCACATTGCTGTATCCAATCACGCCTTATCCAATATGAATATGCTTGTGATAGGAGGTTCTGGATCATATAAAACAACGTCCGTACTAACACCCAATATTTTACTGGCAGGTATGACAAATGTAATCTTGGATATTAAGGGAGATTTGCTGCGAAAACATGGAAATTATCTGAAGGCTCATGGAATTACTGTAAAATCCTTTAATTTAATTAATCCAGAAGAATCTGATAGATATAATCCAATGTATTATCTTGAAAAGGAAACAGATGTAATTCGACTGATTACAAATATGCAGGCATCAGTCAAACCGCCGGATGCGATGAAAGGAGATCCATTTTGGGATGACGGTGTTGCATTGTATCTTCAGGCAATGTTCTTTCATGAGTGGTTAACAGCAAAAGAAGAAAAACGAAAACCAACGCTTAATAATATTCTAAAACTTGTAAATATGGAATCAAAGAAAGTGGGCAGCGAGGAGGATGAGAAGACAGAATTACAAATTGAAATGGACAGGCTTGCAGGAATTCATGGGGATGATTACCCACCAGTACGGGATTACCGAAAACTGAAAGAAGGGGCGTCAGAGACGGTTCGTTCTATTATCATTATGGTGAATGCAATGCTGCGATTGTGCGAAACTGCCGCATTGAAGAGGCTCTTTGAGGATGATGATATTGATATCCCAAGTTTAGGATTAGGTGCAGATGGGAATCCGAATAAGAAGACAGCATTATTTTTAGTCATGCCAGACAATGATCAGTCTTTCAACTTTTTGATTTCTATGTTCTACACACAGTTATTTGATGTTCTGATCAGAATCGCAGACCATAAATGTAATGGCAGTCTTCCGATTCATGT
>OJMG01004227.1_pt1 | contig 10136 bp, 10 predicted proteins | sample 1597141 | NCBI WGS metagenome assembly OJMG01 (sample SAMEA2452119, study PRJEB22498) | human gut metagenome | biome: human feces; feature: human gut; material: feces | place: Australia | collected 2012
AGCTATGGCAAGTACGCGTATGGCTTGTCCGGATATGACGCTGGAACAAAACGTGTTGTCTGCTTTGGGACAAGTGAAGAAGTATAAAAAGTTAGGTAAGGAGAACATCGCTTTGTGCGGTTCATCCAATCGTCCTATTATTGTATTACAAAAGAAAGCTTCTACAGTGAAACTATCAGATTTGAGTGGTAAGTGGATTATTTCCGAAGCCGGTGGTCAGTCCATTCCCGAAGGTATGGAGAAACAGCCGTTTATTGAGTTCAATCTTTCTGAAAAGAGAATACACGGCAATGCCGGTTGTAATCTTATAAATGGCGGATTTGTTGCAGACAACGAGAACAGTTCTGCAATTTCTTTCCCGCAACTTATCAGCACTATGATGGCTTGTCCGGATATGGAAGTAGAAGGTCGTGTGATGAAAGCACTGAATGAAGTGAAGTCTTTCGGTAAACTGGCCGGTGGTGGCATCGGGTTTTATGATGCGGATAATACACTGGTGATGGTACTGGTAAAGAAGTAATCCAGATAATTCAGAATATAGAAAAACAGGATGTCAATATCAATTGGCATCCTGTTTTTTTGCTTTAATGAGATACTGCTTTCAAACCGATAATCGAACCTATCAGCGTTGCAATAAAAAATAACCTCCATATAGTGGAAGGTTCCTTGAAAATTAGTATGCCCGCCAATACGGTTCCTACCGCACCTATTCCTGTCCATACAGCATAAGCCGTACCAATAGGCAGGGCTTGCGTTGCCTTTATCAGCAAAAACATGCTGATACTCATAGAAATAATGAAACCGGTGAACCACCAGTACATTTCACTGCCGGTTGTTTCTTTAACTTTGCCCATACAGGAGGTAAACGCTACTTCGAACAATCCGGCCACAATCAAATATATCCAACTCATAACTTTTATTTTTTGTGTGCAAAGTTCATGAATTGGTTTGACTTCTTATTTAACAAATGATAAAAAGTGATTTATCTGAATTTTGCCCGAATACGGCTTAAACTGACCTGTGTAATACCAAGATAGGAAGCGATATAGCCTAATTGTACTCTTTGCAAAAGATCCGGAGTATGATTCATCAGGTCTCTATAACGTTCCAGGGATGTCTTGAACTGTCGGCCGATAAACCTTTCTTCTGTTTTGAGCAATTCCTTTTCTGCAAATTCTCTTCCCCAGTTGGCGATGTGTATATCCTTGCAGAATAATTCATGTAAGGCTCGTTTCCTGACTTCATATAGTTCACATTCTTCCAGAAGTTCTATATTTTCATAGCCTCTTTGGTTGGACACATAGCTTTTCATGGATACCACCGTATCGCCTTCGCGTCCGAACCAGAATGTTATTTCGTTGTCAGCTAACTCGGTATAGGCACGTACAATGCCTTTCTTGATGAAGTATACTTTGGTTTCTATTTTGTCCGCCCTGAATAGGATATGTCCTTTGGGGTGAGTGACTTCAGAGATGATCTCCTTCAGCGCATTCTTTGACGGCTCCGGCAGCTTGCCTATATTATCGATAATCTGATCTAAATCCATGTTGAGTACTGTATTATGTATCTTTCTTATGGTATTTGCACGGCATTATCTCTGTACTATCTCCGTAGCATTTCCGTGCTATCTCCGTACCGCCTCCGTATCTGCTCCGTACCATCTCCATAATTATAGGTATAGGTTTGGTACGGAGTAGATACGGAGCAGATACGGAGCTGACAGATTGTGAAGCATAGATTCTGAAAAGGGAATGGATGTATTGGGATGATTTATTTCCTTCTCTTCAGCCCTGCCCGTATTCTGCTCAAAGATTGTGGTGTAATATATAAATACGATGCTAAATGTTTTAACGGAACATATTGCAACAGTTCCGGATTTTCTTCCATCAAGGTCAGATAACGCTCTTTGGCACTTGGGGTACCGTATGCCAATGTGTAGCTATCAATAAATAAAATTTCCTGTTCAAAGATTTTTCGGCCGAAGTTGGATAACTCTATAGAACTATTGAATAGTTCTTCTAAATCCGGTTTGGCAATACTATAGGCAATACTTTCATTTACAGATTCAATATTCACTTGTGAAACTTCATTATTGACATATCCCCAGGAGGAAAAAGCTATTTCTCCTGTTCCGGCAAACCAGAGGGAACTTTCAGTACCGTCTATCATATAATAAGCACGCCAGATACCCTTTTTCAAGATGTAGAAGTTACTGTTACGTTCTCCTTCTTTCACAATGGATTCCCCTTTACCGAAATGATATTCTGTCATGTGTGACAAAAGTTCATGCAGGCTTTTTTCCGGGAGTCTGTATCTTTGGCAGAATTTCTTTATCATCATTTCCATGCTGCAAAGATACTATATTTTTTTTGTGCTTTCTTTTTGCTTTTATATAAATAGTAAGTATGAAAAGGGTGGTCAGTAGTTCAGCCAGAGGGGTTGCCAACCAGATACCCGGATTACCAAAGAGTAGGGGAAGTCCGAAGAAGCACGCTGTCAGCAGGACGAAACCACGCAACAGGGTAATGATAGTGGCATAACGAGCCTGCTCCACACTTTGAAAATATCCGATGGAAACGATATTGACAGCGAAGAAAATAAAGCCGGTGGCATATAGAGGAAGTCCTTTGCTGGCTATTTCATAGGCCGGATAACTGCGGTCGATGAACATGGAAACAATCTCCGAACTGAAGAAGATGGTGACCAGAGCGAAGACAGTACCACAGCCGATGGCTGTTTTCAGTGCCAATAAATAGGCACGACGTACGCGGGTTTCTTCATGAAGTCCGTGATTGTAACTGATAATGGGTTGAGCGGATTGTGCAATGGCGTTGTACACCATAAATATAATAGGGAAGAAGTAACATGCAATGCTGAATGCAGCTACACCTTCTTCTTGTAAATAATGTATAAACACGATGTTTCCGACAAACATCATGCAGGCAATAGCTACTTCACACAGAAAAGCAGAAGACCCTAGCCGGCACATATAACCTATATTACGACGCGTCAGTTGCATGCTTTTGCGAGTGAATTTTACGGGGTAAAAGCGTAAAGCGCATTTGCGGCGGGAGAGGTAGATGATTATCATCAATGCTCCCACCGTAGTACCGATGGCACTGGCAATAGCTGCACCGAACATGCCCCAACCGAAAGGAAAGATGAACAGGTAATCGAGAATGATATTCAGGACGGCAGCTACTATATTGCACATCATGGCAAAGTTAGGTGACCCGTCCAGGCGCAGGAAGAACATCCCTGAGTTAAGCAGGGCGGTAAACACCGAGAACGGAACAAACCATACCATATACTCTACAGCCAGTGGAGTCAAACGCTCGGAACCGCCCAAAAGATGTACTACCTGTGGGGCGAACGAACAGAATAGCGTGGAGGTACCTATCAACAACAATGAAGATACAACTATAGACTGAGTAATATTGATGCGGGCAGCTTTTACTTTTCCATGTGACAAGTGGATGGAGGCTACAACAGATGCTCCTACACCAAACATCAGTCCGATGCCCGTAGAGAATAACCATAATGGCGCCACTATATTTACTGCTGCAAGTGCATCACTGCCAATACCTTTTCCTACGAATATTCCATCCGTAATGACAAATAATGCGGAAAATATCATTCCCAGTACAGTAGGGAGTAATAATTTGCGGAACAATGCCGCGATGTCTGTGTTTTTAAAATCAATGCTATCTCTTTCCATAATTATATTTAGTTACGAGCTACAAGCTACGAGTTACGAGTGGCTGCGCTATGATGCCGAAAGGTACTCGTAGCTTGTAGCCTGTAGCTCGTAGCTTGTACTCTACTGCTTTTTCGTCGGCAAAATTACTGCTTTTATGTGGGAGGACGATTAACAAATGGTAATTTTCGACAGAAAAACAAAGAAGAATTCTGCCAAACTGACAGCCTTTCTGCCAACCTATAAAATTACAACCTCCCTGAACATTTTGGCACGACGTTTGTCTTTTTATTGGCGTCTGCTGCTGATGCAGGCGACCGAAACTTGAATAATAACAAATAAAATATTCACTTTATCGAAAATCTCCTTACGGAAAATCGTCAATCCGGAGTTGTATAAAAACGGACTGACACATAATATTACCATAAGAAATGAAAAGAATCTATCCCAAGGCATAAAATAGTCCGGAATATAATTCACAAAAATCGAACAGACTATAGCTATTATAAAAAATAGCATGCAAACATTAATTTTTATATTCGGATGGTAAAATACCATTACAATGGCTATAAGCAAAAATATAGCATAATAAACCATCTGAGGGAGATTAGGTGTTTGCCATATTATCTGATTAACGCTCAAAATAGCTATAGCCCATGCAAAAAATTTCATAATTGGAAAATATTTATTTACGCTTATCCAATAATTCAGTTTAGTTTATAACATACTTTTTTCATCATGTAATATAAAAATTTATTTATCATAAATCTTTATTACATTCGCAGGAATACCTGCTACACAACAATAGGGAAAAACATCTTTTGTAACAACTGCTCCGGCTGCAACAACCGAATTTTTACCGATAACGACTCCCGGCAATAAGGTAGAACGAACACATAACCATGCCCCATCTTCAATTTTTATATTTCTGGATATACCCTCTCCTGCCGAATGCAAGCCATCGATATCGATACGATGCGTTCCGGTGCCTAAATAAACCATTGGAGCAATATCTACATAACTACCGATTTCTATTCGGGAAGTCGTCGATATAAAAACCTCATGACCGATCCACACATCGTCTCCGATTACCAATTCTCCGCACCCCATTATATGCACAGAAGAACAAATACGGACATTTTTTCCGATTTTTGCACCGGCAAGACGCAATAGTCCTCGTTTCAAAGCGAAACATGACGTCTCAGGCAATAAAGGAAATAAGAGACTATTAATATAATTTATAACCGGCTTCATTTCAGTAAATATTTAAAACAGTTTTTATATAATCTGTCTGTCATTACTATTTCAAAAGCGTTAATCACTTTGTTCAGAATCCTTACATACGAAACTTTATGATATAAGGCTGTATTATACAAATGAAAATGAACTACATTTTGAGAAGAAAAAGAACGTTGCATCAAACTTGTATTTTTTCTAAAAAGTTGTTCGAACGATAAGACTTGGCATTCTGGCGTTAAAGTTTTTTGATAGCTTTCTTTTGCTAAATCAGATATAGACACGATATTTTTTTTTGACAAATCTTCGATTATTCGTAAATACTCTCGAACCCGATTTTTTTTGACAATAAATCCATTTTTCCCTGATTTTATTAAATCAGGTATCGCAGATTTTACGTCATTACACAAAGGAATCACCCCTTGTGCTAATGCCTCTACCAAAAGAAGCGGACCGGTATCCATTCGTGTCGGAATCAAAATACAGTCTGAATTCCCCAATGTTTGTAAAAAAGACTCTCGAGATAACGCCCCATGAAAAACAAAACGCCGGTCACTTTCAAAATATTTTTTATATTTACCTGCCGGCAAACACCAATGAAACTCAAAATTCAAACTCGTATTTTTTAATTCCTTAGCTACATTATAAGCAATATCTGCCCCTTTTGAGTAAGAAGCTCCTCCTGCAAACAAAATAGAAAAACTGCTCTTCTCAAGTTTTTGGACTGGTACAAAATTCACAGTTTGATGTATACAACAAAATTTTTGTTCCGGTATATGATATTTTTTTGAAGCATCTGCAACCATAGCCTCATTTTGGCAAACAATATAATCGATATATTTCCAATTATATATTGCCATTTTTCCCTGAATGCCAAAATTAGACCAAGTAAACCCTTCTTTGAAACCATGCATTACGGATATGCGAATAATTTTCGTATCCAAAACCGACCATAAACCAGCAATATAAGACACGTCATTATTAATTATAACATCAGGATTTAACGCAAGAATCGATTTATAAATCTCTGAAACTAAAACAGATTCATCGCATCTTTTATTTGGAATTTGAAAAAAAGAATAGTCATATACACTTGCAGTAGGAAAAACAGGTTCAGACTGACGGACAAGATACACTGTCACCTTATATCCCTTATTTACAAAATTGGTTGCCAAATCATGAACATAAGAAGAAATACCACCCCCCTGACCGACAGATGACAGACCTGTAGTAGTTAAAAGAATTTTCTTTATATTTGATCGATCAAGTGATTCCATAATCCCATAATATTAAATATCAAACTTTCCTAATCTTAAAATATAAAATACCCCATATTTTTTCATTAAATATTTTTACGAATAGTCTATGTATTCTTTCTATTAAAGACAATGATTTCTGTCCTTTTTTATCCCGCCAGCTTCCATTAAACAAATGAATTGCATAAGTAGATCTTCGTATATCTCCCCTTAAATGAGAAAAAACATAAGGAGGATATATCGAAAAAACTCCATCCTTCAACTCAATAGGAGAACTCTGGTATACCCCTCTTTTAAATCCATATTTATTTTCTGCAATATCCGCGATAATATGACAAACTATCGATTCGTCAAAAGAACCGTCTTCTTTTATAAAATCTCTATCCTGATAATAATCTAAACAATCTTTTATAAAAGGATTGCCTTTTTCTGAAGCAATCATAGCAGCATCTATCCAAAAATCATATTTTTCTCCCGGTTTTGCTTGATATAAATAAGATTCAACAGAAGCAAAACCCGAATTATGTAAAAATGTATCGAAACGGCGAAAAACTAAAACATCCGAATCCAAATATATTCCTCCACACGTGTAAAGAGCATAAAGCCGAATATAGTCTGCTGCAAACGCCCATTTTTTCATCGAACACGCTTGTTCTACAAAACGAACCGAATGTATATCGAAGCTATTCATATCCCAACACCTCAATTCATAGTCCGGCATAATCCGTTTCCATGTCTGAATACACTCTTTCAATTTTGCAGGCATTTCTTCTCCACTCAACCAACAAAAATGAATAATTTTAGGTATTTTATTTCTTTGTTCCATTCTACTAAAAAGCTAATTCTTTATCTTCGTTAACAGATCTTGCCACAAAAATGAAATATCTTCTATATCATATTTCCTCGAAGAAGAAACGGCATTCATAGACATAGACTCTTGTATATTCACATTTTTTATAAAATTGGAGATAGTTGTAGCATAAGCCGATATATCAAAAGCTTTTACCAAAAAACCATTTTTATCATTCGATATCAAATCGGATGCTCCACCAAAACTATCAAAAACAATAGGTACACAACCATATTGCATTCCTTCGATAAGTACCATCGGATATCCTTCATGATTGGATGTCAAACATATCATTTTTGCCTGTCGGTAATAAATTTCGGGAGACTGATATCCTCGAAAAAACACCCTCTTCAACTTATATTTAACAGCAATTTGTTCTAATCTTTTCCGGTCGTCACCATCACCGACAATATTCAAACTCCAAGTAGGAAAATTTTTGTAAATTTTTTTCCATACTTTCAAAAGACGGTCTATACGTTTTTCTGAATAACTCAATCGACCGACAAACAGAATTTCATCCTTTTTTTCGGACCAATTAACAGAGTCTTTTAACTCAAAAGAATTCGGATTCGGGATTACATACAAATTGCGTCTGTCTTTCAAGCATCCTATCTTAACCATATCATCGACATACTGCGGTGCTAAAAGAACAATTGCATCCATATTATCTTGTAAATAACGGTATCGGATTTTCTTCTGTTTATATGCTTTATATTTATTGTACGGCATTTTTATATACCTTACAAAATCGCTCAATAAAGCAACCGGAGTACGGTGTAAAAACAGAGGTTGCATTGCAGAGAAAAAATTCAGTCCTTGATAAACCGAAAAATGCAATACCGAAATAATTTTTGTCTTAGTATTTAACGCTTTATGAGATAATAAATATATATCATCGCCATTAGCCCCTTGATTTATCAAAAAATCTATTTTTTCTTCACGCAGAAAATTTTCTAACCAAGAAATATTTTCATCAGAAACAACAGATCCGTTATCGGGTAAAAAGAATGTTTTAATAGAAGCATCCGCCTCCTCCACTTTATGTTTTGCCAGATACATAACCCGATTGCCTTTTCCCTGAAAATAATGTGCCAAATTATAAGTTACACGCTCAGTTCCTCCTCGTTCAGGATTTATTTGCCGATCAAAATAAAATAGAATATTCATAAAAATATCCCTCCTATTTTTATCCAATACATAAACATAGAAACCCAACATTTCCATGAACGCCTAAAGACTATTTTTTGAACTTTCCAATTGTACAAAAAGTGCTTTTTATATAATGGGGCAATAGATGAAATATTCTGTTTTACTAAGAAACTCTCTGGGAATAAATTTACAGTAATCTCATCACAAATCAGTTTTGATAACAATATTTGCTCATCTTTTGGAAGCCTATTACAATTTTCATCTCCAAACCGGTCTAATGCAGTACATAAATCAACATAGTAACGAAACTTTGTCTCAACTTGCTCATATCCACCCTCCGGTCTCATTACCGACCCAGATCTCTGTCTGTAAAAATAAGTTTTATGGTTAACAAAAACTCCCCGTTCAATATTAAAAGATAAATAAAGCAAAGTCAATAAATCCTCGCCAATCCTTGTATTCGGATCTACATGAATATTTACATATTTATCTTTTCTTATCAAATAATTCCACATGGCGCCCAGCCCTGATGAAAGATAATCGACAAAGTCTTTTCTATTCAAAAAACGCAAAGTTGTATTATTCCGTTCCAATATATATCCGTCTTCATCTACTTCGTCGTATTCACCTCTCACAAAGTCTGCATCATATTTAACTATTTCTCCATATAAGATTTCAATTGCATTTTCCGATAAGTAATCATCTGCATCTAAAAAAAATATATATGAACCTTTTGCTCTGCGAACACCTTCATTTCTCGCAATAACTACACCCTCATTTACTTTTGATATAGATTTTACCCTACTATCAATTAAGGCATATTTATCAATAAGCAATTGGCTGTTATCTGAAGATCCATCATTTATACAAATAATCTCAATATCACCGAATGTCTGGTTTACACACGAGCTCAAACACTTATCTAAGTATTTTTCAACGTTATATATCGGAATTATTATAGAAACTGCCGGCATATTAAATTATTTTATGACAGAGATAACCTGATCTTGGTATTCCGGATCTGATAAATCTGAAACTTCCCGATTATCTACTTCATTAACATACTTATTTTTTATAATGCATTTATCTAAGGCCGATTGCAAAAACCATTCATACTCTACATCCAAGTGCCCTATATCAATGGCTTGATAACCCTGTTTACTAAGATCATACGCCAATACTGTTGCAGTAGGACCTAATGCAATTAATATTAACCGGGATTTATCGACTTTTGACACTTCTTCCAAAATTTGAGAATATGCAGAAAAAGCATTCTCTGACGGACATAAAATTCTCTTAAGACTGCTTACATTGCTGAACAGATCATTACCATAACCCATTCTACTTTTTTCGCCTTCGACCAATATGACATCACGAAAATTCCATATCTGCTTTAATTTATCAATAATCAAATACGATTGGGTTTTATCTTTACGATCGATATAAAAGCGTGAGATTTGAGTATCATAATACAACTTCCGTGTATTTATATATTTATGCCATATAACGTAATTATGTAATAAATGTCTTTTCCAAAAAATACGGGCTTTATCGGTATAAATATTTAAACCATTGAACACATTAGGCAGACAAACAATATGCCCCGGAAACTCGGAACGGATAATCTCTTGAAGCCGCAGAGACAATGCTATATCTTCTTTTTGGAAACCGATATGCCAACCTTGCATTATAAGAAATTCTCCATCACCAAACCGACTGACAGAACATTTATTTTGTAATATATAATCTATCGTATCCAAAGAGTTTTTTACCTTCGGGACAGAAAAACGAAGCAGAATAAAACTTCGGCACATTTTTATTCCTTCCAAAAAAAACACATACAGACTTCGTATAAGCTTTCTCATATTATCCCATATTAAATAAACATAGATTTTTCAATATAAGGAGTTTCATCTTCTACTCCGGTATATGTAAAATAAGAATCTTC
>OJMG01004228.1_pt1 | contig 10135 bp, 6 predicted proteins | sample 1597141 | NCBI WGS metagenome assembly OJMG01 (sample SAMEA2452119, study PRJEB22498) | human gut metagenome | biome: human feces; feature: human gut; material: feces | place: Australia | collected 2012
TAGAATACGATTTCATCCAAACGGTTCAGGAACTCTGGACGGAACTGCTGTTTCAGCAGTGCGTCCACTTCTTTTCTGGCATCTTCAGAAATATTTCCGTTTGCATCCATGCCGTCCAGAATAATCGGAGAGCCAAGGTTTGAAGTCAAGATAATAATGGTGTTTTTGAAGTCAACTGTTCTGCCCTGCGAATCGGTGATTCTGCCGTCATCCAGTACTTGCAGCAGGATGTTAAAGACATCCGGATGTGCTTTTTCCACTTCGTCCAAGAGGACAACGGAATAGGGTTTCCGGCGAACTGCCTCGGTCAGCTGACCGCCTTCTTCGTAGCCAACATATCCGGGAGGCGCTCCGATCAGACGGCTCACGCTGAATTTCTCCATGTATTCGCTCATGTCGATACGCACCATGTTCTTCTCGTCGTCAAACAGCGCCTGTGCAAGGGCTTTTGCCAGCTCGGTCTTGCCGACGCCGGTCGGGCCGAGGAACAGGAAGCTGCCCAACGGACGGTTCGGGTCTTGGATGCCCGCACGGGAGCGCAGGATGGCTTCGCTCACGCGTTTGACGGCTTCATCCTGCCCGATGACGCGCTGATGCAGCGTGTCCTCAAGGTGGAGCAGCTTCTCGCGTTCGCCCTCCATCAGCTTTGCGACCGGGATACCCGTCCAGCGGCCGACGATTCGGGCGATTTCCTCCTCCGTCACCTTGTCGCGCAGCAGGCTGTCCTCGCCCTTGGACTTCTCGGCGATGGCTTCCTCCGCCGCCAGTTCCTTCTTGAGCTTCGGCAGTTCGCCGTACTTCAGTTCTGCTGCCTTGTTCAGGTCATACTGACGCTCGGCGCGCTCCATTTCGGCGTTCACGCGCTCGATTTCCTCGCGCAGCTTGTTCACCTTCGTGATGGCGTTCTTTTCGCTTTCCCACTTCGCCTTCATCTGGTTGAATTCGTCGCGCTGCTCCGCCAGCTCCTTCTGCACCTCTGCCAGACGCGCCTTGGTCAGCTCGTCGTCGTCCTTCTTCAGTGCCGCTTCCTCAATTTCCAGCTGCATGATGTGGCGGTTGATGTCGTCCATCTCTGTCGGCATGGAGTCGATTTCGGTACGAATCATGGCGCACGCTTCATCCACAAGGTCAATCGCCTTGTCGGGCAGGAAGCGGTCGGTGATATAGCGGTTGGAGAGCGTTGCGGCGGCAATCAGGGCGTTGTCCTGAATTTTCACGCCGTGGAACACTTCGTAGCGCTCCTTGAGGCCGCGCAGGATGGCAATCGTGTCTTCAACAGACGGTTCGCCCACCATGACCGGCTGGAAACGGCGCTCCAAAGCGGCGTCCTTCTCGATATACTGGCGGTATTCATTCAGCGTCGTCGCACCGATGCAGTGCAGCTCGCCGCGCGCCAGCATCGGCTTCAAAAGGTTGCCGGCGTCCATTGCGCCGTCCGCCTTGCCTGCGCCGACAATCGTGTGCAGCTCATCAATGAACAGCAGGATGCGCCCTTCGCTGCGCTTGATTTCCGCAAGCACCGCCTTCAAGCGCTCCTCGAACTCGCCGCGGAACTTCGCGCCGGCAATCAGGCTGCCCATATCCAGCGAGAAAATGGTCTTGTCTTTCAGCGAATCCGGCACGTCGCCGCGCACGATTCGCTGCGCCAGCCCTTCGGCGATAGCGGTCTTGCCGACGCCCGGTTCGCCAATCAGCACCGGGTTATTCTTCGTCTTCCGGCTCAAAATACGGATGACGTTGCGGATCTCGCTGTCGCGGCCAATGACCGGGTCGAGCTTATGCTGCCGCGCCATCTCCACAAGGTCAGAGCCGTACTTCTTCAGCGCGTCATACGTTTCCTCCGGGTTGTCGGTGGTCACACGGGTTGCGCCGCGGACGGCGGAAAGCTCCTTCAGGAACTTCTTCTCGTCGTAGCCCATGCGGGTCAGGATTTCTTTGACGTGGGCGTTCGGCTTCGACGCGATACCGAGGAAAACATGCTCAACGGAGAGGTACTCGTCCTTCATCTGCTTGGCGCGGTTTTCCGCCTCCAGCAGGGCTTTCTCGAAGTCCGGGGAAATATAAACCTTGTCTGCCTCGCGGCCGGGGCCGGACACGCGCGGAATCCGGGACAGCGCATCATTCAGCGCGGCACGGAAAGCATCCACGCTGATGCCGCACCGGGTCAGCAGCTGCGGGATGAGCGCCTTCGCATCTTCCGTCAGGGAGAGCAGCATATGCTCCTCATCCACCTGCATGTGCTGATATTCCACCGCGATTTGTTGGGCGCGCTGGAGAGCTTCCATCGTTTTCTGGGTGAACTGGTTCGTGTTCATAACCAAACCTCCTTCCGAGGGTTTGACTTTCTTTGACTTTCGTCAGACTCTATTGTATTCATTTTCTCCCGTTTGTCAAGAGGTTTTTTTGAAAACTTTTTGTGAACATGTGAGAGCGTCGTTCTGTGTGATAATAGAATAGGGCAGATACTTCTGCTTAAGCCGTTTGCGATTACAAACCGCAAAAATGCATGATTTTCGAGAGCTTTGCGATAGTAATCCTAAAAAAATCCAAATTTCTCACATTTGACACGCCCCCTTCAATGCGCTATAATCATCTCCGAAACCATCTTGCAGGAGGTCAACCCATGATTCGACGGGCGACGGAGGCGGATCTGCCGGAAATGCGGCGCGTGTTTGATGCCGCGCGCGCGTATATGGCAGCGCAGGGGAATCCGAACCAGTGGGAGCCGGGGTATCCGACGGACGAGGTGCTTCGCGGCGATATGGCGCGCGGCGGACTGCATGTGCTGGCGGATGATACGGGGATTTACGGCGCGTTCGCGTTCCTGACCGGGGATGACCCGACGTATGCGGAGATTGACGGCGCGTGGCTGTCTGACCGCCCGTATGCGACGATTCATCGCGTTGCGTCGGACGGGACACATCGGGGCGTGTTTGCCGAGGTGATGGCGTTCGCGATGGCGATGCAGCCGCACTTGCGAATTGACACCCATGCGCTCAATCTTCCGATGCAGCGGCAGATTGAGCGGTTCGGGTTTCGGTACTGCGGCGTGATTCAGTGCCGGAATGGGGCGCGAATGGCGTTTGAGCGCCTATCGGAAAAAAAGTGATTTTGCACTGCGCAGAAAAAACCGCCGCATGTTTATTCTCTTTTTTACCCCAGCAAGTCCTTTAACCAGCCGATTGCCTCGGTTTCCTTGTGCACATCCGCGCGCAGTTTCTTCTTCTCCATGTCAATTGCATCCCGATACACCCGAATTTCCTTCGCAAAATCCCCGCCTATCTCCGCACGCCGCTGATACACGCTCCTTGACGCTTCCTCAACTTCCGCCTTATCAAAGTTAATATTTGTCCCAAAGTACAAATTATCCTGATTTCCCGCGCCCCAGTTCATATCATTCAGCGTATCAATCACCGCGGGCGAGAAATAAATGGAGTAGCTTTCCAGACAGTTATTAACCGTCGCAACATATTGGTCAACAGCCGTTGCCGGGTCGTGGCGCACCAAGCAGTCAATGATGTGCTGGCACAGGGCAATGGTTTCCTGCGGGGCTTGATGCGGCACAATCGGGCGCTCGTACATCAAGCCCAAGAGGTACTTCTGGCAGTAACGGAAGGCGTTCAGCACCTTGCGAATCAGCGGGCGGCCCGCCTGACGCAGGCGAGCCATTTCGGCGATATCACCGGTTTCATCCGCGGCAAGATAGCGCGCGTTCAGGGTGTCGATGCGCGCTTTCAATGCCTGTGCGGGCGGCAGAAGGGATTCGACAACGCTGCGGTACAAAGCAGCATCCGCGCCGGATTGCGCGAAGATGTCCGCATCCAGCGCATCTTTCAGGCGTGTATATTGCGCGGTGAAATCCAGCTGCAAGGCGGGCATCTGGTCGATGTAAATCGCCAGTGCGCCGTAATAGCGCAGGTTGAACGCCATCACCGCGTCGTTGTAGGTGTCTGGTGTATCATACTGCGTATGGTAATAGTCGATGTAGAACGGGTGAACGTGCTCCATGTCCTTTTGCAGCAGGAAGCCGTTGACCGTGGACGGAACGCCCGCCGCGTAGTAGGAAAAATCATCGGAATAGGTATAGGTCTGATAGCCTTCGGTCAGCACGCCGTCCGGGAAGCAGCCCTGCGGTTTGGGCGCGTAGGGATAGCGCGTGGTGAAGTCGCGCAGGAGCGAGAACATTTCCGGCGCGGAATAGGTTGTGGTGTACGTCGCGAACTCATACGCGGGCAGCTCGAAATTCAGGAACGCCAGCGTTTTGCCGACCCACTCCGGGTGCAGGGTGTTAATCATTTCCCACGCGCCGACCGTCCAGTCGAACTGCGTGTAGCTCGATCCCCATTCCTCTGCGCCGTGCAGGCAGAACACGATGTCATTTTCCGGCTCGAAACCGATGTCCAGCATGGCTTTTGCGGCGGCCAACACCAGCCCGACGGCACAGCAGTCATCCTGAAAGCCCCAGAAGTGCGTGTCATAGTGACCGCCGAGGAGAATCTGGAATTCGGAGGACTTGCCGCGGATGCGCCCGGTGACGTTGTAGGTCGTCCCCTTGCCGATTTCAACGGTGTTATCCACCTTCAGTGTCCCCAGCACAGTGCCGTGCGGCAATTGCGCGCGGATTTCACGGCTTGCGCGAACGCCGATGGAGCAGGTTGGGATGCTCGTCGGGCCGCAGATATCCTGACTGTTCAGCGCGTCGTCCGCAACCTGCCCGAAACCGCCGACGTTCGCCGCGAGAATCGCAGCCGCGCCCTGATGTTCCGCTTCCAGCATGGGGTAGGTAATCCACCAGTCTGCGCGCTGGTCAATATCCACCAGCACGATTTTGCCCTTGACATCCACACCCTCATAGTCATACATTGTGCCGCGCCCCACATAGACAATCGGGGCGGTGATGCCTTCGGGGACGGTGGATGCCGTGGCGTAGGTATAAACAGGGTATTCCGTGCCGTTCACGGTGAAGGATGCGCCATTGAACTGCCACTTATCGCACTTCGCCGCCGCCTTTTCGACGTCGGACAGCCCGATTCGGCGCATTTCGTCCGCGAGATAATCCGCCGCGGCGTGTTCCGCGTCGCTGCCTGCCTGACGACCGCCGTAGGTGGCGTTATTATGGAGATGGAGGTCAGTGGCGAGGCGGTGCGCGATGGAATAGGCGTACTGAGAATTGGCGGCGCTGCTGAACGCGTCGTGGAGGGACTGCAAAGAGTGTCGCTGATGCACGGCGGGGGCTTCGTCGGCGCGGGCGCACGAGGGCAGCAGCAGGATGCAGACAAACAGGATGAGCAGGAAAATGAACATCGTAAATCCCTCCTAATGCAATGAAATCGCAGGGGTTTCGCGCCTGCGGGCGCGACAAGGGGGCAATGAAAACAGACGAAGTCTGCGGGCACCCCCTTGACCCCTTCGCATTCCCTCCCATGTTCCTGTGCAGTAGTGTTTATGGGGGAACGAAGGGGTACACAAACTAAATCAAAGAAACAATAAAAATCTACTATGTAAGAGGGCACCGAAGCAGTCCAGAGGGCGATCGGAAAGCCCTCTGGTCGCCTCCGCAGAGGCGAAACCCTGCATAAACACGCGAGAACAGTAAGTAGATGCAACTAACTCAATCGCGCGAAAGGGTCAAGGGAGGAACTCCCTTGTATGAAAAATGCGACTGCCAGCGCAGCCGCATGATACGTTGGTCAGATGTAGTCGGAAATATAGGGGGCTTCATGCAGCAGCGCGTGGTCAAGACGGGCAATCGCTTCGTCAGAGCCTGTGATGCGCCCGATGCGCGCTAACTTCGCGGCGGTCTTGTAGCCGATGAGCAGGGTCGAGAGCGTCGCGATGCTCATGCGCAGCTCGTAATCCGGGTCGCGGTCGGTCAGCGTGCAGTTCCCGCCCTCGAACCAGACGCGGAACGGGCGGTTGTTCCACGGCAGAAAGGCATCATCAATATCCAAATCGAAGCAGACGCCCTTTTCCTCCGGCGAACAGTGGTATAGATGTAGAAACTCTTCCACATCGACGATGCGCCCCATGATGTACGGGCGAATCATCTCGCGGATATCGCCGTCATCCATCTCAAAGGCAATCGGCTCGTTGAAGTAGGAATTGCCGCGCACCTCGTCAATCATCGAGTCATGCGCGCGAATATACTCCCACAGGCCTTCATGCGCCTCACGGTTGATGTAAATCATTTCCTTGATGTGCATGATATCATCCTTGATGAGATAAACCATGTAGCCCATCGGGGTAGCGTGCTGGTCGTAGTAGACGGCGACGACGGTGTCATCCTCGTCCCAGCGCCAGTATTCCTCCCACGCCAGCGAGTTGCGGAATAAACACCCGTGGGTGCTGCTGGCAAAGCGCGTGTGGAGGTTCATAAAATCCTTGTTCTCCCAGTTGACGCGGCGGACATAGCCGGGCGCTTTTGCCTTGGATGGGATTTGCCTGTCCTTGACGGTGAAGGAGATTTTGTTGGAGATGATTTCCCAGCCGAAGCGGCGGTAGAGCGGGATGGAGTAAGGGAACAGCATCCCGAAGGGCTGTTTGCGCTCCCGCATGTGTACCAGCGCCTGGTACATCAGGCGCTTCATGATGCCGTGCCCGGTGTATTCCGGGTAGGTGCAGACGCTGGTGACGAACCCGATGGGGTACACCGAGTCGTAGATATTCGCCTTCAAGGGGTAGACGGCAATCTGTGAAATGAGGGTTTCGCGGTCAAAACAGCCCAGCACGTCCGCGCGCTTGAGCACGGGGCACTTGGACTGCTTGATTTCCTCGTCCTTCCAGCCGGTGTCGAACAGTTCTTGCTCCGTCACCTGAAAGGCATAACGAAGCAGGGCGTTGTACTGGTCAAGGTCGTCGGTCGTCAGCGGTCGTATCTGATAGCCCTGCGGCAAATCCATGCTTTGTTCCATGTAGGGAAACACCTCCTGCGTTACACTGAAATTGTAACGCGAAACGCCGGTGAAGTCAAGGGGAAAAGCGCTGCCGGACTTTTTCAAAATGCGAAGGTTGCACAAATGCGCTTCCTATGCTATAATAAAATGTCCACGGAATGTTCATTAGCGGACATTCCGCGTTCGGACACTTTGCGAATATACCGGGGCGCGCAGGCTGCTCCGTTTTGAAACATTGCAGCAGGAGGTGAGCCGGCACTATGCCGGATACCATGTTCATGAAAGAACGAATGCTCATCACGGGCGGTCACGCGCTTCAGGGAACGGTACACATCAGCGGCGGTAAAAACACGGCGGTGGCGGTCATTCCCGCGACGCTGCTGTGCGACGAGCCCTGCACCATTGAGAATCTGCCGGATATTTCGGATGTTCATGCGCTGGTGGATATTCTTTGCAGCCTTGGCGCGAAGGTGAATTACGAGCCGAACCGCTTCATGACCGTTGACCCGCGCCCGGCGGAAGGCTGGCAGGTCTCCTACCGCGATTCGCAGCGCCTGCGCGCAAGCTACTACCTGCTGGGTGCGCTGCTGGGGCGGCGTGGTCAGGCGGAGGTATACCAGCCCGGCGGATGCGAAATCGGGTCGCGCCCGATTGACCAGCACCTCAAGGGCTTCCGGATGCTGGGCGCAAATGTAGAACAAATGGGCGGGCGCATCAAGGCGAAAGCGGACGTGCTGACGGGCACGGACGTTGTTTTTGACTGCGTATCTGTCGGCGCGACGATTAACGTGATGCTCGCCGCTGCCAAGGCACACGGCACGACCATTATCTACAATGCCGCCAAGGAGCCGCATGTTGTGGATTTGGCGAACTTCCTGAACTCGATGGGCGCGCGCGTCAAGGGCGCGGGCACGGATGTTATCCGCATCTTCGGGCGCGATTATCTCCACGGCGCAAACTACACCGTCATCCCTGACCAGATTGAGACGGGGACGCTGATGATTGCGGCGGCGGCGACGCACGGCGACGTGGAACTGACAGGCTGCATTCCGACGCATATGGAAGCGCTGTCGGCAAAGCTGCTGGAAATGGGCGCGCGCGTGACGGAGTCCGACGATACCTTGCGTGTGCGCGGAACGCTGTGCGGCTACCGCGGCGTGAACATCAAGACGCAGGTGTATCCGGGCTTCCCGACTGACCTGCAGCAGCCGATGAGTACCCTGCTGACAACAGCGATGGGACAGTCCATCGTCCGCGAAACTATCTTTGAATCGCGGCTGAAGCATCTGACCGAAATTGGGCATATGGGCGCACATGTTCAATTCGTGGACAACGCGACGGCGATTATCGAGGGCGTGCCGGAGCTGTACGGCGCACCGGTAACAGCCACCGACCTGCGCGCGGGCGCGGCGCTGGTGATTGCGGGCCTGATGGCGCGCGGCGTGACAGAAATCTACGAGCCGGAGTACATCGACCGCGGCTATGAGCATCTGGAGGACAAGCTGTGCTCGCTGGGCGCGGAAATCCGGCGCGAGAAGTTCGAGTGACGGGGTTCCGAAGGATGACCATGAACTGTTCAAAATTCATGGCTTCGGATATTGATATATGCCAGGCAGCATCACATCCCTTGCTGTTGGATGCGCTGACTGCGACGGCTCCATGAATCAGGCGCTTGGCTGCTGATTCCGTGGGACAACCTGCGTGCCTTCAAGTAAATTAGAGTGTGTTTCTAAATTCACCCGGCAGCATTTTCGGCATCTTTTCTTGCACTTCTGCGTCTTCAAACCTCGATTTACCGCCAGTAAACCTTCGGTTTTCATCCTTGAATTGCAAGAAAATCTGCTCGAAACTGCACCGGTCTCATTTTAGAAACACACTCTTAGGATAGCAAAACAGCCGCAGAGCAAACAGGAGGTGTTGGCGATGCGGAATCCATTTGGCGTATTGGGGTTGGAAGCGTCTGCCGACGCGGATCAGGTGCGCGCAGCATATCGCAAATTGGTAAAAACTTGCCATCCCGATAAATTTCAGGACGAAACGGAACGAAAAGCCGCGCAGGAAAAAATGATTACGCTGAATCTGGCGTACGAGGAAGCGATGAAGCTCGCGGTCAACCGGACGACGGCATCCGCTGCCTTCAATCGCGAACTTGACCAGCAGGATGCGCTGACACTGGCGGCAAAGATGCTCCGGCAGGACAATCCTGAAGCGGCATTGCGGCAGCTCCTGCGCGCATCTACCCGCGACAGCGCGTGGTACGCCATGCAGGGGAAAGTGCTCATGGCGCTGGAACAGTATGAATCAGCGCACCAGTCCTACCGCGAGGCGATTCGCCGCGAGCCGAACAACAACCTGTACCGGCAGGGGGCGCTGGACGCGGCGGTGGCGCTGAAAAAGTCGCGGACACCGTGGGGGCGCATTCAGAAGCTGATTCGCCGCTGGAAAAAGGAACACGGAGGGGAAAAAAGATGAAAAGGCTGCTGTCGCTGCTGCTATGCGCGGTACTGGCGCTGTTCTGCGCGACGACCGCACAGGCGGCCGGCGTGTCCATCACACTTACGGCATCGGAATACGCGCTGCATTATGCCTTTGATGCGGGCGCGCAAGACCCGTTCGTCATCCTCGAATACACAACGCCCGCCGAAAAAGGCTGGATGATGCTGTACAGCGCGGACGGGCGCTTTGAAGGGGATATCGCCCTTGCCTACTCCGGCGCGGGCGGCAAAACGAGCGTTGCGCTGACCTCGGCGCGCACGACGGGCAGCATCGGCAAAGCATCGACGACGCTTCCGAAGGCTGTGGATTATCAGAAGCCGACCGGGAAGAGCAACGCGAAAGTGATGGATTTTGTGCTGACGGAAACGCCGGAAGGCTTCCACTACGCGTTCAACGCCGCCGGGACGGACTACATGCTCCTCTACTGGCGAAGCAAGGAACAGACCGTCACCCAGCCGGTTTACCCGGACGAAAACGGGCATTACGAGGGCGACGTCATCAGTGAATTGACCTTCGCGCGGACGCAGTTCACCGTGCAGGTGAAAAGCGGATCGGGCAGCATGAAGAAGGAAGCAACCGTGCGCAAGGGCTACCAGGCGCCGGAAGCGCCGCAGCGGCAGGAGGGGCGCTTGAGCGGCGTGACCGTCTGCATTGACGCGGGACATCAGGAAAACGGGCGCTTCGTCAATGAGCCGATTGGGTGCTCTGGAACCAGACTCATGCGCTGATTAAGCGCGCACGGTTTG
>OJMG01004236.1_pt1 | contig 10121 bp, 9 predicted proteins | sample 1597141 | NCBI WGS metagenome assembly OJMG01 (sample SAMEA2452119, study PRJEB22498) | human gut metagenome | biome: human feces; feature: human gut; material: feces | place: Australia | collected 2012
GAAACACAAAAACAAATTTTGCAAATATTATTAAAGTACTTAAAAAAAGATAAGATTATAAATGGATATTATGTCCAAATGAAAGCATCTGAAGTAAGATTTTGTTTTAAAGGACGAAGGGTTAGAAATCTAGCAAATACATTTTATATAACTGTTGATAAAAGAAAAGAAAAATAATTTTAATAACATGTATTTAATTGAAAGGAAAAGGTAATTTAAATTGGATATATATCAAACGGTTATTTCTCATTATCCTCATTGGAGTAAAATTGAATTAATTGCTGTAGTTATAGTAATGATTATAAGTTTTATTATTTTAGATAGATTTTATAAAAAAGATAAAATAAATAGAATACAAATGTTTTTTTGTATTTTATTTATTATCTATTTATTACATGTTTATGGATCTACTGTTTTTTCTAGATTACCAAGTAAAAGAATATGTAAGTTAGAAGTATTTTGGTCATGGAAAGAGATTATTCATCCTATAGGGAGATTAGGAACAGCTTCTAGATATGATTTGTTGTTGGAAAATATATTAAATATTGTTATGCTTTTACCAATTGGTATCTTTTTACCATTAACATATGGTAAAAAGATAGATTGGAAGGTAGGATTATTAATAGGTTTTTGTATTTCTTTTTCTATTGAGTTGATGCAATTGGTTTTATGTAGAGGAATGTTTGATGTTGATGATATTATTCATAATAGTTTAGGTTTTTTAATAGGTATATTGATAAGTAATAGAATATTAAGAAAAAGTTGTAAATAAAAGTAAATATATGTCGTTCACGCACGAAAAGTAGCCGTTCGTGAACGAAAACAGTAAATAGATAACACAAGTTGTATAATAATATGTGTTATCTATTTATTTTTTTATAGGTTTTATGGGAATGAAATGAAACATAAAGAAGGATAGTAGATAATGCAAAATAATATTTATAAAGAAGATATTAGATTATTAAGAAAAGTTAAAAGTGAAAATAGATTGATTATGTTTGTGGAAGTAAATATTTCTAAAAAGATTATTTAACATATCAAATTGAACAATGGAAAATATTATGCGGTAGTGATAAAAAGTACAATAATATGGTATATAACAAATATTCGAGTATGTTGATTAGTACGCTTAAAGTAATTTGGCTAGTGAATTTAATTCAAAACTATATTTGAGATTTAATACAAAATTTAAACATGACGAATTGCTCAGCAGTAGAGCTTATATATTCTGGAGAAATAGAAAAATTATGTTTATTTCAAAAAGAAATGAAACAACGGAGAATTAGATATAGTAACTATTTTATTTAAAATAATATAAATAAGTTATATAAGAAGTAGAACAAAAAATTATTATTTATATATGTTCTTTATAATTTATAATATTTTTGGTAGTAAGGAAAAATTACGGATTATGATTATTGTTTTAAGCTAATTAGAAAAAATAAGTTAAAGGAAGTGATGAATTATAAAAGATCATTTATTCCAAATATTCTTTATCAACATTATTGATTGGATGAAAATGAAAAAAATATATAAGTAATGCCGAATTGTATTAGAATAATAATTATTTAAAATTACATAAAAGAGGGAGAAATGCTAAGTGAGATATTCTTTTGTAAGAAATATTAGGGAAAAAAGAAAAAAGGAAATTAATAATTATGAATTAAAAGGATATATTCTTAATAAAAATAATTACGTAACAAATGATATTTTACAAATAAATATCAATGGAATCATTTTTAAATACGGTATAAGAATAAATGGAAATGATGTATATTTCTATATTTTGAAAGAAGGTTGTCAAATATATTTAAAAATTTATGATATTTATTTGATATTATGGAAACTTTATTATAAAGAAAATAATAAACAAATTATAGATTTTCTAGAATATTATGAAAATAATAATCAAGAGATATCATTTTCATATGAAGGTGTTAATTACTTTGTACATCAGTTACCAAAAATAGACGAAAATACAAAAATAGGGGTATTAGACTCAGATGTAGAAATAACATTAGAAGAATTATTTCTTTTAATATATTTAATACAGGATAAAAGTAATTATTTGATAAGTTTAGGCAAGAAAACAGAATATATTAATGGTATCATAAGAATGCTAAAGACACTTTTGAAATGTAATAATAAAAATGATGTACTTGAGACAATCGGGTGGCTTTTTGATCATGAAAAATGTTATTATATTCTTAATAGTAAAGACTTTTTATCTGAAAAAAAGAAAAGGATGAACTATTTGACAGAGTATGAGGAAAGCCTTATACTCTAAGTAAGAATCCTAGTTTTTCGTTAATGACGGAGTTTTTATAAGAAGTTTTGAGCAGACAATCATGCTTGTTATTAAAGAGTCTTACTCTACTCGCTAGCATACGCTCCTAGAGTGCAACACTTTAATAACAACCCTTCTTATCCACTGTAGGATTCTTTTAATATATGGAGATAAAATATGGTATATGCATTAAATGATAAAATTAAAATTGAAAGACCGATAGTATTTTTATGCGGGCCTTATTATAAAAGTGGAGATGTGAGTGATCGAAGAAGAATTTTAAATAAAGTTTTATTAGATGAGTACAAATGTCTACCACTTATAATTGATAATTTTTTAACGCCTGATAATATCGGTGATGATACAATTAGTATTCAATTGTTAGAGGAAATTTTTGCAGGTATTTCATTTAAAACATATATTTTTTTAGATACAATGTCATCAGCGGTTGAACTTGGGTTATTTACTAATAATGTATACAATAACTCTATTTCGGTTTTTGTTCCACATTTGGAAGATAGAAATTGTGGAACAATAGGTGTGTTTGTAAATGATAATGTACTAACAAATAATAAAAATGTTAAAAAGATATGTTATCATCCTAAAATTGAACGAGTTGCATTTTCTACAGATTATGTTGGTGAGTATTATAAATTTGTAAATAATCAACTTCCTACGGTTATAAAAAATAGTATTGATCAAGATTTTGAAGAAATTGGTGATAGAGAATTCAAAATTAAACTAAAGTGCTTTAATGATTATCCAAAAGATGATTTTGTCATTAATTATCGGTTTAATGAAAAGGAAAATACTTTAATAGTATTTATTTCAGTAAAATTATTATTCTACATTGTCGGTGATATTATTTATGCAGAATATTCAAATAATTTAGCAAGTAAGAAAAATTTAAGAATCACTTCTGATCATATTCGTCTTGTAATGGCACAATTAAATAGTCTCATTAGAATTCTATTTTTAAAAAATTCGCTCGTAGCAATTAATGGTAAAACAAATATAGTAATACAAACAGTATTAAAAAGAAATATAGATGAAGTTGTTAAACATATTGTTTCTTTTATTTTTACATATCACATAAATAGAAGAGTTAAAGGGTATTATCTTACACATCATGGCGATATTTTAAAAGAATTAAACTTAAAATTATCACCACAGGATATTTTTAAATTTAATGATATTGATATTGATTTAATAAGAAAAATTGATAAAAGTTTTTACAAGGAGTTTGAAATAAAATCATCAAGAAAAAAAAGAAAAATTGTTACTTATAATGATGATGAAAATGGAAAAAAACTACGAGAATTGCATAAAAAGATGGCTTTAAATTTACAAAAGAAATATAAATTTAGTGAATATTCATATGCTTACCAAAAAGGTAAATCAGTTGTGAATTGTATAGAAAGACATATAAATAGTGTTCATTTTTTAAAATTTGATATTCATAAATTTTTTAATTCCATTGATATACATAGATTATCAAAACAAATTAGTAATTTGTATCAACTAGATAAATTTTATGAAAAACAACTACTCGAAATTTTAAAGACTTGTTTTAATGATGAAAAGATGCCTATCGGGTTAATAACTTCTCCAATTCTCTCAGATGTATTTATGCATGATTTTGACGTGGAATTTGCTTCAAAATTAAATAAGGATTATGTTTATACTCGTTATGCGGATGATATTTTAATATCGTGTTCACACGCAATTTCACAAGATGAGCTAGATAACATAATACTTATTTTGAAAATTATGTTAAATAGAAAAGGATTAAGTTTGAATGAAAAAAAAACTGCAAATGTACTTTTAAAAGATAAAGGTGATTATATTAAGTACTTAGGATTAAATATAGTTAAATGTGAGAAATCTAATAGAATTACAGTAGGAAAAAAATATAAAAATGATATTGCTAAGGATTATATGAAATACATTATTATGAAGAACGGTAAAGAAAAGTTTTATTTTGGAAAGAAAATAGCTGGTTATTTGAGCTTTGTTAAAATGGTTGAAGGACAAGAAGGATTAAATAAAGTATATAAGAGAATTGAAAAAAATTCACGAGGTTCTATAATAATTAATGATAAAATAAATTGTTTATAAAAAGAAATGTATTTATAATAATGTATATATAACTTATTAAAAAAGGAGAGGGAAGGTTATGGAAAGAATGAATCAATATTTGATTAATAAAGTTTTTACAGTTCCGTACATTGATAGATTGGTTGATACTAGAAATGTACCCGATTCCCTTTGTCAATGTATACAGCGTTATGTTAAAAGTGGTGATTTAACATATGGAAATGCTATATCACAGATATATAGTTATATGAATAACAATTATAGAAATGAATATTATTATAAAAATACAATCTTTAATAAATTGTTGATAGAAAAACATGATTTATATAATACTGCGGCACTAACGGAATTGCCAATTTCTAATTCGAAAGCGGATTTTGTTATGATAAATGGGAAAGGTGTTGTCTATGAAATAAAGACAGATTTGGATAATTTTATAAGATTGCAAAACCAAATTGATGATTATTATAAAGTTTTCAGTTATGTTTATGTCGTTGTCAGCAAGAAACAAATAGAAAAAGTAAAAGAAGCACTGGAAACATCTACTGTTGGAATTTATGAACTTACAAAAAAGGGAAATTTAATCTGTAGAAAAAAAGCAATGTGTAATAGAAATAATTTATCTCATGAAGTGATGTTTCAATTATTGAGAAAGCAAGAGTTCGAAAAGATTATTATGGATTATTATAAAGTACTACCAGATGTTAATGCTTTTCAATATTACAGAGAATGTTTAAAATGGATAAAAAAAATTAATTTAATTACTTTTCAAAAAAAGGTAATGGAATGTTTAAAACAAAGAACATTATTAGTTATTGATGACATTGAAGTCAAGGACATACCATATGAATTAAGATTTTATATATATTTTTCAAAAAAATATCGTAATAAAAGTAAAAAAATAAATGACTTTTTAAGTCAGAAAGTTGAGGTATAGAATATGTACTACCCATATTTGCGAGGAAGACAAAATGAGCTTTTATGTTTGAGAGAGTTATTAGAGAATGATGTGATTGGTAAAAAGATTGTTCCTATAATTGAACCGGTGAGATTTAATAGCACATATATTTCTGTTATAAAAAAATTTGTTGAAAAGCATAGGAATCTTATTATTATTATGAATCCAAAAGTAGGAAAATTTAAGGAGGAATATGATACTTCTCAAGCAAATATATTTAATGAAGAAAATGAAAAAAGAAAAGAAAATTTAAAAAATAATATTGAAAAATACATGGAATGTTTAAATTCACCTTATGTATTAAGGGCATATTTAGTTGATAATGAAATTATTTCTAAATGTATGGAAGGAAAAATAAATTCTAAAGATGTTATATTGATTAATGTAGGAAAAGATAATGTATCTAGTTATGAAAAATATGGTGAAGAATTAAGTGCAAAGTATACAGTAATTCCTAATGACCAATATTTTAATGGACTAATAAAAGGAAAAACTATTGTTTTAGAAGATGGTTTTAAAAAAGCTAGAAGAAATTCAGAATACTTAAAGGAAAATGATCAAATGTTTAGTTACAATCATTTATTTTTTGATAAAAGTGGTTATGATGGTTTCTCTGATTATTCTATAGTTGGTCAATCATTTGATGAGAGTGGATTTGCACCTTTAGCGTTAGCAATTCATATTGTTTATTTTGATGATGGTAAGCATTTGAAAGTTCATCATTTTGTATCAAAATCGAATGAGAGTATTAATGACCCTGCTAGAAAATTTCAAGAAGCAATGGAAGATATGCTCGATTGGGATAAAAGTAATTTTTTAGTAGAAACTAAAGGACTTAATTCTTTAAAGGATTATTATTTTAATGGTAAATTTCCAGGGCTAGGAGTTATAAAAAAATATTCAATTATGCATCATATTGAATTGATGAGTAAATTTTTAGAGGAAAAATAGATGATTTGTTGTAATAAATGCTTTGAGGATCCAGAAATTCAAGCATCAATAATTTCATTAGGACATAAAGGAAATTGCCCAAGTTGCAAAAGTGATGATGTATACCTTTATGATTTTGAAAATAATAGTAACTCGATAGGTTTGGAAGAACATTTAAATTCCATTTTAGAAATATATTGTCCTAATACACTTTTGCCGGATAATTATCCTGAAAATGAGAAAAAGGCTATAGAAGATAGAGTGTTACATGATTGGAATATTTTTAAGAATGATATAAAAATTGTAAAAAAAATAATTAAGATTATTGTTGAAAAATCGTTTAATTTAGATGATAGAATTTTGATTGAAAAAGTTGGAATACCAGAGTTATTTGATGAAGAATATCTATCAAAAAATTCTTGTATGGGAAAATATAACTGGGAGGAATTTAAGAAAAATTTAAGAAATGGAAATAGATTTCATAACCATTATGCAAATTTGGAAGTATTAAGAGAAATTTTAAAAGATGCTGAAATTACTATATATGCGGATGAAAAATATTATCGTTCTCGTGTAGCTAATGAAAAAGGAAAAGTAGGATTTAAAAGAAAAGAAATGGGTGCTCCACCGGATGATGTTGCTTCTGCAGGTAGGGCAAACTCCAAAGGACAAAGTTGTTTGTATTTGTCAAATAAAAAAGAAACAACTGTAAAAGAAATAAGAGCACATGCTTTTGATTATGTTACTATTGCTACCTTTAAATTAATTAAAGATATAAAAGTTTTAGATTTAACGTCAATAACTCATAATTCGCCTTTTTATAATGATGGTGATAAAATTGTATATTTAATTAATGAAAAAATATTAAAATTAATTGAGAAAGATCTTGCGAAGCCCTTGAGCAGATATGATAGTGAATTAGATTATTTACCAACACAGTATATAAGTGATTTTGCAAAGTTTTTGGGGTATGACGGTGTAAAATATTATAGTACCTTTGATAAGGATTCGTATAATTTAGCATTGTTCAATTCAGATGTTTGTAAATGTGTTTATCGGAAAAATTATCTCATAGGTCATCTTGATTATGAATTAGAACTAATTTAAATAAATATCATTAATGTTTCAAGGTTATAAACTCTCTATATTGGTAACTAAATAATTTAAAGGATAACTTAAGACTTGAAAAAAGTTCTATTAAAACGAGGGGTTTCTCATATTTTAAATTACCAATTGATATAATAATCAATTTAGTCGGCTTTTATTTTAAATTCTTCTTTTATTTCTTCACTCCATGGTAAGAACCAATCCAGTCTTTCTGGATCTTCAACCAGATTTTGTTGAGGTAAATAATCCAGGATGAATTCAATATAATCGTATGGATTAAGTTTATTGGATTTAGATGTTTCAATCAGGCTGAATACTGCTCCACTTGCTTTGGCTCCATTGGTGCTGTTTGAAAACAGAAAATTTTTTCTATTATGTTCTATAGCACATAATCGAAATTATGTGCTCAATTCATTTATGTGCTTATACAACGAATATAGCTATATGTAATGATTATATTCGCTGCAATTATAAGCACATAAATAATTTTATAATTTAGATAAAAATTCTAATAAATCATTAGACGGTTTGTATTTTGATACCGAATTATCAATTATTCCAGCTTTTTCCACTGCTTTTCTCTTAATTTCTAAATCAGCTACCATATATTTATGTGTTGTTTCTATACTGTTATGGCCTAACCATATCGCAATTGTTGATATATCAACACCGGCTTGTAATAAATTCATTGCTACAGAATGTCGAAAAGTATGAACTGAAATATTCTTTTCTAATAATGATGGGCATTCATGGCTTGCCATCAATAAAAGTTTTTCAATTCTAAATCTTACACCTGACCTTGTAAGTGCACTGTTATTTTTGTTTATGAAAATTGTTGTTTTATTTTGTAGTTGATATGTATGGACATATTCTTTTACTAGTTCAGTCGTAGATTTCCATAGAGGTAAAGTTCTTTCCTTTCTTCCCTTACCAGTTACAAATAAATATGTACTCTTATTATTTTCAATTTCTTTAAATGATTTCCAATTTAAACTAATTAGTTCAGAAACCCTTATTCCAGTATTATATAAAATCATGAGCATCACCTTATCACGTAGTCCTAAATAAGTGCTATCATCAGATTGGTTGATCATTGCTTTAAATTCTTCTTTGGAGATATATTCAATTATTTTAGTTTCTTGTTTTTTAAATGGAATCATAATCGTTTTTTTCGCAATATTACTGTATTCAGGCGCTTGTTCTGCAACATATTTCATAAATGTATGAATAACAGATAATCTATTATTTAATGTTATGGGTTTATTATTTCTATTTTCTTCAAGATATTTTAAAAATAATAGAACTTTATCTTGACTGAAATCAGAAATATCTATATTCTCAACTGAAATATTAAACATTTCTTGTAAATACTTGATATATATTTTAAATGTGTCTCTATATGATTCAATTGTACGTGAAGTAACACAGCGTTGCTGTATCAACCGTTCTAAAAAGAAATTTTGTATCAAAGTTTGTATAGATGTGACTTTATTTTTACTATAACTCATTTTAAATCACCAACCATTTTTTCATATCTGTTGCTTACAAGATTCATTAGTAATATTGATGATGATAAATACCAATACGTGTCTTCAGGTTTTGAATGACTAAGATAACATGACAATATGTATAATTTCGCATTAACATCTTCTTTGTTATTTAACCATTGATAAATAGTCCTAGATGCAAAACTATGTCTAAAATCATATAACCTCACATTAGTATAATCACTGTCTTAATGAGTAATGCCACATCTAATTAATTTGAAAGTATATTGTATTTTATTTAATGAAAAAGGTTTTGATTAGTAGTATAAAATAAAGCATAATTTTCGTCTGGATATATTTTATGATCATTTAAAAATAAGATATATTCTTTTATTTTAATTGACACACTTTCATGAATAGGGATAGTTCTATCTTTATGTAATTTTGTATCATGAATCTTAATTAGATTGTTTTCAATATCAAAATCCTTATATTTAAGTGAAGCAACTTCATTTGGTCCCATTCCAGTTGACCATAATAAGCCTAAAACTGTTTGCATCTATTTTATTCTTAACTGATCTGGTGAATATAATTCTTTACATTTTTCTATTAATATAAGAACTTCTTCTTCAGTATAAATATGTGGGTTTGGCCTTTTTCTAACGTTTGGGAAAATTTGATATTATCTCATTATTTTCATTTTTAATATGTGCAAACTGTAAAAAAGGTCGAAGCATTTCCAAACGTCTTCCTTTTGTTTTTGAAGAATCTGTACCCATACAGCACCATTTTAGTGCAATATCTTTTGAAATATATCCAGTATAGTCCAGACTTCTTGTGTATGATGCAAATGAACGTAATCGTCGAGCACAAATTTTTAGTTCAAATCCCAATCCTTTTTTAAAATCAATATAATCTTCAACCAAAATAGAGATATAGTTATTATCAATCATGTACTTCACCACAATATCCAGGCCATGGAGAAGTAATTGAACGTAGTAATTCAAAATCTACTCTTACATAACTTGTCGTTGAATCTATAGATTCATGCCCCAATATATCACTGACTATTTTAAAACTATGTAAGCATCAAATAAAATAGTGTATTTAAAAAAGTCGATTGAATTGATACAATGATCAATTTAGTCGGCTTTTATTTCAAATTCTTCTTTTATCTCTTCACTCCATGGTAAGAACCAGTCCAGTCTTTCTGGATCTTCAACCAGATTTTGTTGAGGTAAATAATCCAGGATGA
>OJMG01004239.1_pt1 | contig 10115 bp, 8 predicted proteins | sample 1597141 | NCBI WGS metagenome assembly OJMG01 (sample SAMEA2452119, study PRJEB22498) | human gut metagenome | biome: human feces; feature: human gut; material: feces | place: Australia | collected 2012
CCTCCATCAGATGCCGCAGCATGGTGTATTTTCCGACCTGACGCGGGCCGGTCAGCAGCACACAAGCATACTCCTCGCTTACCGCTATAAACTTCTTTTCAAGCTGTCTCTCAATATACATTGCTCCGCCTCCTTTAGGCTAAAATACGATGCACCTTTATTATAGCCTAAGTGAGAGGAAAAATCAATAGATTTTAGGCTAAAATACGATGCACTTGTATTTTAGCCTATATGGGCAGCAATTATGCGTGTCTGCACAGGCTTTCACCATTCATGTAAAAGTCGCCCGATTTCAAATCAGGCGACTGAGCAGACGGCACTTGTTATTCCCCCCATCAAAGAGCGTCGGGATTTTCTTCATGGTACCTTGCATCTCCTTCTATAATCTCATCCAGTGTTCTCGGCGTATAGTCCATATACGGCATCATGCAACCGACATTGATGAAGTTACCGTTCGGCGTGCCGTAACCGGTGGAATTTGCCTTTACCTCACGGCGCAGCTTTGCGATATACTCATATTCAATCGTCTGATGGACATGCCCGTAGAGCATGAACGCTGTCGAAGCGAAGCTGGCACGGAAGAAAGGAATCGGATAATGACACATCACAACATGCTTGCCGCTGTCCTTGATTTCCTTCAAGTCCGTAATTTCTTGGAACATACGCTTTGTGGAAGCGCTGAATTGCTTGGGATCGTGATTGCCCCGTATCAGCACCTTGTTGCCGCCAAGCGAACCAACAATAGACGGCCACTCGCTTTCCTTTGCCCAGATGAAATCGCCAAGAATGTATACCGTGTCATCGCTGCGTACTCTGGCGTTCCAGTTTTCTATGAGCTTGTTATTCATCTCATTGACATCCGCAAATGGCCTGTTATCAAACCGCAGAATATTTTCATGCCCGATATGCAAATCAGAAATATAGTAATTCATTGCGTTCCTTTCTGTTGTGTCTTTGAATGCCATAAAAAGCCTCCGTATTCTTGCGATGGCCACAATAATACGGAGGCTTCATTGTTCTTTCAGATATGCAATATGGTTAGTTATTCATCTTCATCATCGTCGTTTGGCCAAGATGAGATCATGTGAATATCACCGGTATCCATATCCATTGCCATATTGTTACCCATTCTCATCATAAGGTCACCGTCAGAATCCATTGCCATATTATCTGAAATCGAAAAAGCAAAATCTCCGTCTTCAAAGTCAAAAAAATGTTTTCCCATCAGAATATCTCCTTATCTGAAGTATTTGTAATAGATTTCGTTGACCGCTTCAACATATACGATAAAAGAAGGATGTGTGTTGTCTTGGCGAGAAAGATACATGCTCTTCAACTCAACATACCTATCTCTGGCCTCTTGCCATAGTCCCTCTGCTTTTATTGCATCGGCTTTTTCCTTTACATCGTGAGATTTTGGGACTTCATTCCATGTGTATTGATCGTAGCCAACACAGAAAGCGTTTTTATTATGAATGAGTCTCATATAATCTCCGTTGCGATTTTTAGTTAGAATTGCAACATCGAAGCTGAATTCAACATTTGGCGAATCATTGAAATGTAAAAGCGTGGTTAAGCAGGATCTTGAATCCATAGCATCCGAAAAGAAATTCTTTCTCTCAGCCTTATTAAGCGCATTCCGAACTGTATTTTTCAGTAGCCGTAAGTCTTTCCAATATCTTTCGTCCGCTTTTATGACAACGAGGTTGTAGTCAAGATCGTAAGGTCCATTTCCATTCCTTGTTATCAAGTTTTTTGCACCGCTTCCGACAAGCGAAAACTGAGCAATAATATTCTTGCTCTTTAGTATCTCACAAGTCTTAGTCAGAACGGAGGCGCAATCGGAACGATATCGCTTCGATTCGGATTCACAAACAATTTCATAGGCCATAACATTCTCCTTTTTCTCCCACGCCGCCCATTTATGATCTAGCATAAATCATATCATTATACTCCTGATTATATAGTTGTCAAGATAGAAGTTCAATTTTTTACAACAAATCTCGAAAAGTCTCGAGCATTCTTGGGAGAAGGCATGAAATTCCTCTACCTCATTTCATCACCTTGATAATCAGCTCGTTCACATCCTCTGTCGGTTTTCCGGCAGAAAGAAGCTTGTTGCGAAAAGCAAGAAGCGCTCCCCGCAACAGCCGCGCCTCGTCAGGGGACAGCTCAACCATTCGTGTCTCTGCTTTACGGCGGAAATCTGCTTCAGAAGGCAATTACTTATGCTATGGCTACACTGGAAACGAATGCCTCCATGGGGCTGATCGTGGCCTCTCCTACTGCCGGTTCTGCCGGAATCGTACCGGGGCTGATGCTGGCAATGCAGGAACATTATCAATTCTCTGATGAAGAGATTATACGGGCATTATTTAACGCAAGTGCCATTGGTTATCTGGCAATGCGAAATGCAACTGTTGCAGGTGCGGTAGGCGGATGCCAGGCCGAGGTAGGGGTTGCATCTGCAATGGCTGCATCTGCTGCTGTAGAGCTGATGGGAGGTTCACCGAAAGAATGTACTTTTGCTGCATCTACTATTGCACTACTCATTGATAAAATTTCATTTTCTGTTAAATTCATCCACATTGTAGTTTCTGATGGTGTTCCGTCAACTTCTGGTATTTCAACATCTTTTTTTGCTACTACTATGTAATCTTGACCGTTTGGTAAGCTTAGTCTTATATCTACATAATCTCCTGTTTGTATTTGTGTTGGTAATACTACTACATTGTATTCTTGTCTTCTTACATCATCTGATGTTGTGTTATTTCCCTTTGATATTGTATCTCTTGTAAGTACTGCATTTTTCTTTAATGATACTTTTGCTACTACTGGTACTGTATTTAATTGAATATATTCTTTATTATTATTTCTATATTTTATATGGGTTGTACAAGTGGAAAGCCATTTCAATATAGAGAGGAAGTTGCTAGGCAAATGTCACTCGCTTTGCAACAGAAAGATGTGTATAATCAAATGAAATTGAATGATATAGATTCTATCCGGAACTTCTTGAATACTAATTCGAACAGGATGACATGTGAAGAAAAGTTTCAGGTCAATGTAGATTTGTATAATGAATTTAAGTTATATTCTTTTGATTCGGCCTTTCATTATGCTACCCAGTTGTGTAGGATAGCTAATGATATAGACAGCTCCGCATATAGAGTAGATGCCAGAACCCGATTGGGATATATTTTAGCGCGAGGAGGCTTTTTTAAAGAAGCTATCGATTCGCTTTCCTCTATTCGAATTGATAAAGAAGTACTGCCTGCAAAGGTCTTATCAGACTATTATATTAGCTTTGGACGTGTTTACCACGATTTGGCAGATTATACTAAGGACAATGTGTTTTCATCCAGGTATAATCAAATAGGGAATGAACTTTTGATGGAAAGTTTGCCTTATCTTTCCGATTCGTCGACAATCTATTATGTAAGAGGAAAAGTAGCTCTGAAAGAAGATAAGTTAGCTAAATCCAAACAACTTTATCAACGAGCTTTGGAACTATGTGATACTACTGATGCGGAAACACTTTCTGTTCTTTTGTCCACGATGGCGTATGTCAACCGTAAATTGGGACTGAATGATGAGGCTATTCACTATTATGTGAAGGCGGCTGTAAATGATATCCGTAGTGCCACAAAAGAATCAGTGTCTATGAGAGGACTGGCGACTATGCTATACTACTATAAAAATGATGTGAATCTTGCTTCCGAATATATAAATGAGGCTTTTGAAGACGCAACTTTTTATGGAACGCGTCACAGGATTAACGTTATCGGAACATTGTTCCCTGTTTTTGTTGGGGAAAAACTGGGTATAGAGCAGGTTAAACGGCAGACTTTTCAAGATAGTTTTATTTTAAGTTCTGTTTTTGCGGTTGTATTAATAATAGCTATCATTTACATTTTGATGCAGATGAAGCATCTGCGACGTTCTCGCCAATTATTGGAAAAGTTGAATTTGAAATTGTCGGAAGCAAACCGGATTAAGAACTCTTATATAGGACATTATCTGGATGCTACTTTTAAACTGGTCAACCAGCTCGATAATTTTGTATTAGTAGGACAGCAAAAACTGGATAGCAAACAGTATGATTCTCTTTCCTCGATGATTCATAATCTGAATTCGGATTTTAACAGGAAAAGTGCATTTGCCGATTTTGACCGGACATTTTTGTCTCTGTTCCCGACATTCGTCGAGAGCTTCAATTCATTGCTTCAACCAGATGATAAGTTTGTTCTGGAAAATAAAGGTGCATTAAATTCTACCTTGCGTATTTTTGCCTTGATCCGGTTGGGAATTACAGAATCTGAACAGATTTCGGAGATTTTGGGGTATTCTGTGAATACAGTTTATAATTACAGAGTTCGCACTCGAAATAAAGCAGTTGATCCTGCAAATTTTGAAAAAGATGTCAGAAAAATAGGTCTTTAGGGTTATATAAGGATGTGCGAATCCCTATATTTTCACCCTTGTTGTGAAATGATAAATAATTGATTAATAGTGCTATATGGGTTATAAAACCCTATATTTTTATTATACAGCGGGTGTAACCTTATACTTTTCGGTAGGTAATTTCTAATTTTGCCTATGCTTCGATTAACGAAGAATGTAAATGGCTTAAATCAACAAAGAACCGTGAAAAGTATGAAGAACTACAGCAGATTATTCTTATTACATCTAATTGCTTTATTTGGGGTTTCCATCCCGTCTCTGGCAATAGATACAAATTCCTCTTTAAAGCTGCAGAAAGGAAATTTCAAGATTCTACTATCCAAGAACGAAATGGAGCCAGTAAAATTGGCAGCAAAAACTTTATGCAAAGATTTTGAGAAGGTGATGCATTATAAACCTGAAATCTTTCAGAATACTGATGATACACAGCAAATCGATATTGTTATTATAAATGAGGCGGTGGATAACCCTTTGTTTCAGTCACGATTTATCCGTCCTTTGGATGGTTTTGAATCTCACAGGGTATATTGTAGCCCGGAAGAAAAGCGCATTTATCTTCATGGAAAGGATATGCGTGGAGCTATTTATGCCATTTATACTTTTAGCGAGTTATTTTTAGGAGTGCCGCCCTTATGGTATTTTTGCTCGTGGGAACCACAGTATAAGAAACAGGTAGAGATAAAATCGAGCTTTGACTATTTTAAGAAGTCACCACAAGTCAGGTATCGCGCATGGTTTCCTAATGATACAGATTTGTTCAAACCTTGGAGGCGGTTGTCAAAAGAGAATGATGAGCTGTGGCTTGAAACGATGCTTCGGTTAAAACTGAATACGGTAGAATTAGAGGCAACGGTTACTTATCCTGATTATAAACTGAATAGTCAGGCTGCTTTATTACGCAAATATGGACTTGTACTAACTTCTCACCATCATGTTGCTTGCAACAATAATTTAATGAATTGGGCAGGATATTGGCGAAAAGTACGTGGCGTCGAACCACCGGAGCTACTTTTGTCGAATGAGAAAGCTTTGATTGAGTTTTGGCAATATAGTATAGAGACGGTATGTCGCAACAAACAGGAAAACTTGTGGCAGATTGCTTTTCGTGGTGTAAATGACCAACCTTTTTGGGCCGCCTTCTCTGATGCGCCGAAAGATGATAAGGAACGTGCAGATATTATTAACCGTATGATCCGTATACAGCTGGCTATGATAAAAAAAGCAACCGGTGAAGAGGATCCTTTCGTGCGAATGACCTTTTATGATGAGCTTTCTGATTTGTTGGCTAAAGGTTATTTACAACCTCCAACTGGTAAAAATATGCTCTGGACTTTTGTTGCAGGACGGAGAGATCATTATCCTTATGATGATTTGGTCTCATTCGATACGACGAAACAAGTGAAGCTAGGTTATTATATGAATCTCCAATTTACTTCAACCGGCGCCCATCTGGCTCCTGCAGAAGGCCCTTGGAAAATGGAAGCCAATTATCGTTATGTGAATACCCGCGGTCCGCTAACTTTTTCGGTGGTTAATGCCGGTAATTTAAGGGAGTTTGTGATGGAAATGTCCGCTAATGCTCGTATGATGTGGGATATGCAAGCATATAATACAGATTCTTTCTTGATTGATTTTTGTTCTCAATATTTTGGACAAAAATATGCTGAAGAAGTAGCCAAGCTTTATCACGACTATTACTATGCTTATTGGCAGCAGAAACCGTCTGAATTTCCGGGAATGGAACGTCAGTTTATATTCCAGGATTTGCGTTATTCCCGTGTTTTCGATCAGATAGGTAAACGTTTTAGCGATTTTTCTCCGAATCCGCTCTATGACATAGGATTTGAACGGGTTCCCGGACGTTCATTCCGCATTGATGGCAATAACCAAGTTGATTCATTGATTGCAGGTATGAAAAAGACAGCTGTGCGTTTTGAGGAAGTCTCTCAACGTTGTGAGAATCTTTTAAAACGTTTGCCAAAGCAAGACCAACGTTTTTTTAGGGATAATTTGGCTGCTCCTTGTCATTATATGGCAGCATTGAGCCATTCATTATATCATTTTGTCTCTGCTTATAAAGAAAAAGAAAGTAGTAAGCGCGCAGAAAACCTGGATATTGCTATCCGGCGATTGGAAGAGGCGCGTGATGCACTATATGATACCCAAGAAGGAGTGTTCTCAACTTGGTATGCCGGCGACTCGGCAGATGGTAAATTTAATATTCCAGCCAAGCTTAAACTATTAAGAGAACTGCGTAACAAAATATAATAAGGCAAATCTTTATCATATTCTTTCTCTCCTTGGGAAAGAATATGATGAGGTCATTGATTGAATGATATATTTTAATAGGCGAAAGGCGTAATATATTAAAATGCTAATTCGCTTCATAATAAATTTGTTAATTAAATAGAATCACTATGAGACATCAAAGCATGAAACTAAAGTGGATGTGCCTGCTTTTTCTGTCCCTGTTGCTTTCTCCTCCTTTGCTTTGGGGACAAAATCACAGCATCAAAGGGCAAATAGTAGACGCAAAAAGTAATGAGCCTTTGATCGGTGTGAATATCACCGTTGAGGGAACTTCGAATGGAACCATTTCCGATGTGGATGGTCATTTTACATTAACGGCGACTCCCGATGCTGTGCTAAAGATTTCTTATATCGGATATAGGGAGATACTTTTAAAGGTAGCTGACTTGAAAAAGGATGCTATTATCTCTCTGGAAGAGGATAGTAAGCAATTGGAGGAAGTTGTAGTGGTGGGTTATGGAGTGCAGAAGAAAGTCACCAGCGTAGGTTCCATCACGCAAACCGGTGGTAACGAACTGATGAAAGGTGGTAGTGTAAACTCGGTATCCGAAGCGCTGCAAGGAAAGCTTAATGGAGTGGTAGCCATCAATTCGTCGGGCATGCCGGGCGACAATGAGGTTAAAATGTATATTCGTGGGAAAAGTACTTGGGACAATACCGATCCGTTGGTGTTAGTGGATGGCATCGAGCGTAACATGAATGATGTTGACATGAACGAAATCGAAAGTATCTCCGTGTTGAAAGATGCTTCGGCAACAGCTGTTTATGGTGTTCGTGGTGGTAATGGCGTTATCCTTATCACAACCAAGAGAGGTACTGATACGGCTCCGGTCATCAACTTTTCTGCCAATTACACTTTTAAATCACCGACCACAAGCATGAAGCTTGCTGATCACGTTACTGCCATGCAGGCCTATAACATGGCAATGGCCAACGATGCCAGTTGGGACAAGTTGATACCACAATCTACCATTGATGCATGGAGCAGAGCCTATGCAGAAGGCAACTATGGAGCTTACAACGATGTGTTTCCCTATGTTAACTGGTGGGATGAATTGATAACGGGCGGATTTACTCAAAACTATAATATCAACATACGTGGTGGAACCGACTATATGAAATATTTTGCTTCGGCGGGTTATCAGGGTGATGGAGATATTTACGACCTGAAAAAGAATGACGACTTTGATCCGCGGCATACCTACAAACGGTACAATTGGCGGTCGAATTTCGACTTCAACTTCACCAAGTCTACCAAGCTATCCATTAACATAGCCGGTAGCATGGGTTATCGTAACAAGTCGATTGATAACGACAGTCCCTTTAATCGTATTCTGACCGAATCCACTAGCGACCATCCGATTATGTATTCTGATGGCAATTGGGGTGATGATGAAGAAAAGAATCCGGTGGCCAACATGAATCTGGGAGGTGCCAAACTTCGTAAAACGTTTCAGGGGTGGTATGATGCATCTTTGGAGCAGAAACTGGATTTCATCACCAAAGGATTGAAAGTGGCTGCAAAAGTATCTTATTCGTCTTCGTCGACTACCAATACCGATGTTTATCGTGGAGGAGGCTCTGCCGATCAAGCCTTAAAATCCATTGTCCGGTATCACCGAGTCTATGATTATGCCAATCCGGTGGTCAATACCGATGGGACCATCACCTATCCGATGATAGAAGATAAAAGGCTTCCGACTTCCGAATCGGTGCCTCTGCCTCCCGGTGTGACTATGTGGGACGGATTGGATGCCTATACGCGTCGTTTCTATTATGAATTTTCTGTTGCTTATAATCGATCTTTCAACGATCATAATGTAAGTGCGCTTGCTTTGGTCAACCGTAAAATCTATGACGAAAGGTACACGGAGAACAATACCCAATATATGCGTTTCCCTAACTACAATGAAGACTGGGTGGGGCGTGTCACCTACAACTGGAAAGAGCGTTACCTTACGGAAATGAATATCTCGTATACTGGTTCCGAGAAGTTTGCCCGTGGAGAACGGTTTGGTTTGTTCCCTTCGTTCTCCTTGGGATGGCGGCTTTCGGAAGAACCGTTTATCAAGAAAAGTATAGGCAAGGTACTTACAAATGCCAAGTTCCGTTATTCGTGGGGTAAGGTAGGCTCCGATGCAGGTGCCAAGAGGTGGAACTATATACAGCAGTTTACTTCGGACGGCAACATCACGTTGGGTACAGATGCTTCCGGTCAGATTTGGGGGCCTTTGTATCATGAAGGAGATGTAGCCAACCTCAATTCCACGTGGGAGAAATCAACGAAACAAAATCTGGGTATTGAGATTGGATTGTGGAACAAGCTTGACATCACGCTCGATCTTTTTGACGAAAAACGTAAAGACATTCTGATGGAGCCTCAAACTACTTCTTTCATTACGGGAGCCAAGTTCAATGCATTAAACATTGGTTCCACCAAGAACCATGGATTTGAGTTAGAACTGCATTACAACGATAAAATAGGTTCCGATTTCCGTTATCATGTAGGTTTCACATTGGCCTCGAGCGAGAATAGGGTAGTATTTCGCGATGACCCTGTCAACGGTCCCAACCATTTGAAAGAGGCGGGAAAACCTATCGGGCATCAAAACCGCTACTTGGCGGTGGGTAATTATGAAACTATCGATGATGTATTTAATAATGCGCAGACCGGTTCCATCAATTCGGTAGCTCCCGGTCAGGTGGTGCCTGGCGACTTTATCTACATTGACTTCGATTCCAATGGAATTCTCAATGGTCAGGACAAAGTGGCAGTAGACGAGCTCAACTATCCGTTACACACGTATGGCTTGAATCTGGGCTTTGATTGGAAAGGGTTGAGTTTCAGTGCTATGTTTTATGCGCCTACCGGTGTTTATAAATTGGTAAATTCTGTTTATTCCGCTTCGTTTAAATCCGGGAAAATTAATGCGCAGCCTGATGTGATGAATGCGTGGACACCAGAAACAGCCAATACTAGCGGTGTGAGAGCACCCGCTTTGCACCTGACAAATGACGGTGCTTTTAATGGAACCGAAAGTACTTACCGCTATCAAAACTTCTCGTACTTGAGACTGAAAACCATGGAATTAGGATACAATCTGCCCAAGAAGTGGTTGAAAACGGTAGGGTTGAAGAGTTTGCAAGTTTACGTCACCGGAAACAATTTACTCACTTGGTGGGGCGGCGACGACCGTATTGACCCCGAGGGCGAACAAGCCAAATATCCTATCTTACGTTCGTTTACTTCGGGCGTGCGAGTTTCATTTTAATCTATTAAAACGATGAATTCAATGAAGAAAACATCTAAATACGCAGTGGTTGGACTACTCTTCCTGTTT
>OJMG01004243.1_pt1 | contig 10108 bp, 5 predicted proteins | sample 1597141 | NCBI WGS metagenome assembly OJMG01 (sample SAMEA2452119, study PRJEB22498) | human gut metagenome | biome: human feces; feature: human gut; material: feces | place: Australia | collected 2012
ACAAAAAACTCAAGGATGAGCTCGACCACATGCGTTCCGTCGAGCGTCCGGCGATTTCGGCGGCGATCGCCGAAGCGCGCGACAAGGGCGACCTTTCGGAGAATGCGGAGTACGATGCCGCCCGTGAGGCACAGGGGCTGCTGGAGATGCGTATCGCCAAACTGGAGGATACGATGGCCAACGCCCGCGTGATCGACGAGTCGAAGATCGACAAGGGCAAAGTGCAGATTTTGAGCAAGGTGACGCTTCTGAACCACAACAATCAGAAGCAGATGACCTACACGATCGTCGCCGAGCACGAGGCGAATCTGCGCGAAGGCAAACTGGCGATCGGCACGCCTATCGCGAAGGCGCTGCTGGGCCGCAAGAAGGGCGACCGTGTGGACGTGGAGGTTCCGGCCGGCACGATCCATTTCGAGATCCTCGACATCAGCATTTGAACCGCCCGGCTTTTTCCGGGGGTGTCCGCTTCCCCCGGGGAGTGCCGGACAGGACATACACCCTCATTTGTAGGTATTTTTGCAGGGGCCGCTTGTCGCGGTCCCTTTTTTTCGTATCTTCGCCACCGTGAAGACAATGCACCTCCGCCTCAAACAATGCCTCGCGGCCTTTATGCTGGCCGTTCTGCTCGCAGCCCATGCGGGTCAGAAGGTGCATATCTATTTGGAGGACCATGCCCATTTCGCGGCTTTCAGCGGCGATCTGGTTCCCGACAACGGCGCTGCCGAACAGGTCGTCGAATTCTGTGTCGTCGACGATTTCTATTTCTTCCCCTACCTGGCCGAGACCCAGCCTCCGCATGAATTCTACGCCGAGGTGCTGGCCGTGCTGCAACCCGAAGCCACGCGCTGCAAATGTGCGGTCGAGGTCCGGCGTTTCTCCCTGCGGGCGCCTCCGGCGGCGTAATTGCGTTTCGTAATATCGGCATGTCCGGCTGCATCGCGACAACTGCGGCGACAGGCGAGGGCCGACGATTTATCGTTTGCCGAGCCGTCAAAGCGGAAGCGGCGTGTGTTTTTACGCCGTAAGTCCCTTCCGAGGAGGGGATTCAGGGGTGGACCGGATTTGTAAACGCGGCCGGAAGCCGCAATCATCCGCATGCCGGAGCGGACTTACTTTCACCATTATTCAATACTTTCGTATGAAACGATATATTTTGTTGGCGCTGTCCGTGTGCCAGAGCCTTGTCGTGCTCGCGGCCGAAGCGCCGCGCAAAAGCACGGACGCGAATCTTTTCGGCCACGTCGTGGACCGTGAAACCCATGAACACATTCCCTACGCCTCGGTGGCCGTCGTCGGCACGGCTTTCGGTACGACGACCGACGCTTCGGGCCACTATTTCCTGAAAAACCTCCCTGTCGGCGAACTGACGCTCGAAGTCCGTGCGCTGGGCTATGCCTCCGGTCGGATGACCGTCGCTCTCGAACGGGGCGAGACCCGGGAACTCAACTTCGAGGTGGCGCAGAGCGGCATTTCGATGGACGAAGTGGTCGTCTCGGCCAGCCGTTCGGAGACGCTGCGGCGCGAAGCTCCGGCGCTGGTGAGCGTGCTGGACGCCGGCCTGTTCGAACGGGCCAACGCCTCGTGCCTGGCCCAGGGCCTTTCGTTCCAGCCCGGGGTGCGCGTCGAGGACGACTGCCAGAACTGCGGCTTCGCGCAGGTGCGCATCAACGGACTGGACGGTCCGTATACACAGATTCTTATCGATTCGCGTCCCATCTTCAGTGCCCTTTCCGGTGTTTACGGGTTGGAGCAGATTCCTGCCAATATGATTGAGCGCGTAGAGGTGATGCGAGGCGGAGGTTCTGCCCTGTTCGGTTCGTCCGCCATTGCCGGAACCATTAATATCATCACCAAGGAGCCACTGCGCAATTCGGGGCAGTTGGCACATACCCTTACTTCTATCGGAGGCAGCTCGTCTTTCGATAATAATACTTCGCTGAATGCATCGCTGGTGACCGATAATCATCGGGCGGGACTCTATGTGTTCGGGCAGAACCGTCATCGGGATGCGTACGATCATGATGGAGACGGTTATTCCGAAATGCCGAAACTTAAAAACCAGACAGTCGGCTTCCGTTCGTTCCTCAAGACAAGCACTTATTCTAAGTTGACATTCGAGTATCATCACTTACAGGAGTTCCGTCGTGGCGGAAACCTGCTGAACCGTCCGCCTCACGAGGCTGACATTGCCGAGCAGATTCAGCACTCTATCAACGGCGGCGGCTTGAAATTCGATTATTTTGCTCCGAATGAAAAACACCGCCTGACCGTTTATACTTCGGCACAGCATACGGACCGCGACAGTTATTATGGCAGCAAAAAAGACCAGAATGCCTATGGAAAGACAACGGACCTGACCTTTATCGGCGGTTCTCAATATGTGTACAGTTTCGGTAAATGCCTTTTCATGCCTGCCGACCTGACTGCGGGATTGGAGTATAACCGGGATAACCTGAAGGACGATATGTGGGGATACAACCGTTATACTAAGCAGACGGTAAATATCGGTAGTGCTTTTTTGCAGAATGAATGGAAAAACGAAAAATGGAGCATTCTGTTGGGCGGACGTCTGGATAAGCACAATCTAATCGACCATGTTATCTTTAGCCCTCGTGCCAATCTCCGTTTCAATCCTTCCGAGGACATTAATCTTCGCTTGAGTTATTCGTCGGGCTTCCGTGCCCCGCAGGCTTTCGACGAAGACCTGCATATTGAGAATGTAGGCGGAACGGTGTCGATGATTGAGCGTGCCAAGAATCTGAAAGAGGAAAAATCTCAGAGTTTCAGCGCCTCAGCCGATATGTATCACCGTTTCGGTGCTTTTCAGGTGAACTTCCTGGTTGAAGGTTTTTATACCAGACTGTCGGATGTATTTGTACTCGAGAACATCGGAGAACGGGACGGCATTCTTATCAAAGAGCGGCGTAACGGTTCGGGTGCCAAAGTATTGGGACTATCGATGGAGGGAAAAATGGCTTATCTCTCTTTGTTCCAGTTACAGGCAGGAGTCACCTTGCAACAGAGCCGTTATGACGAACCGGAAAAGTGGAGCGAAACGGCACCGGCCGAGAAGAAGATTTTCCGTACACCGAATACCTATGGGTACTTTACGGCAACGTATACACCGATCAAGCCTCTCTCATCATCCCTGTCGGGCACGTACACCGGCTCGATGCTGGTGCAGCACATGGCCGGTTATATCGACAAGGATGTGGCGGTGAATACACGCGATTTCTTCGATATGGGAGTCAAGGTGGCCTATGATTTCAAACTTTATAAGTCGGTGGACCTGCAATTGAGTGCAGGTGTGCAGAATGTGTTCAATGCTTATCAGAACGATTTCGATCAGGGAGTGGAGCGTGACTCCGGATATATTTACGGTCCGGCTGCTCCGCGAAGCTATTTCGCCGGAATAAAGATCAGCTATTAACTCCATTACATTTGAATGGAAACCGATCCGCTGTTCGGTCGAAATGAAAAAGAGCGTAATGAACGGCGTTTACGCCTGCTCATTACGCTCCGAAGTTATAAAATACTATTTACTGGTTTGAGGATATTGGTTGGGAAATGAATTTAGTTATGGTCATTCTTAGTTCCGTAACCATGGATATACCAATCGGCTATGCTTAACTTTCCGTCATTATCCAATGTTACGTAGATGCGGGCATCACCACCCCAACTGGCACTATATTCATCCATAAACTCTTCAGTCGTTGTCTTTTCCGAATCACTAGCATCCAGAACAACAGTTACGGCTCCTACTGTAGGAGTTGCTTCCGGATCAAAAGTTTCAAAGAAAGAAAGGGTCTTTACAAAATCATCAATATCACCTGGTTGTGCTTCACCAGCCCATTTTACCATATATACCCGTTTTGTATTGTTACCTTTCGTTACCTTCAAGTCAGCAGTATACATTCCTTCATCAGTCGTTCCGGTTCCTTCAAGACTCAAAGTAAGTGCACCGTTACCTGTCCAGTCTGTTGTTGACGGAACTTCCTCTACTGCTTTAGTCTTGATACCGCTACTACCCTTACCTGCCTTGTCTACCAAGTCAATTATCTCACTCAACTTACCATCCTTATCAACAGTTACAGCACGTAAATAATAGGTAGAGCCCGGAGAAGTAATATACAGACCGCCATTATTTTCTTCAGTCTTTAGCTTAGGCAAATCTGCCGTAGCATACTCATGCCAATGCACGTCTCTTGAATCTTCGTCTGCCATTATTGTTTTAAGGTCCAGAGAACCTGGTCCTGTACCCATATCCCACAATACGCGTACAAACTCTACTTTGTCATTGACACTAATATCCACAAGCAGTTTTTCCGGTGAAATCTGGTCGGGGAAAGTTACAGATGTAATCTCTCCGGTTCCATCGTAAACGGGAGTTCCCGTTGTAACGGACTTATAAACAACCTTGCCGATTTTTCCTTCTTTATCGATAGGAATAGCATATACGATGTATGAAGTATTCGGCTCCATATCCTTGCTGGCAAACTCTTTGGAGAACGCTCCGGTATAAGCCAAAGGAACTTCGGCACCCAAGCGGACGATGCTGGCGCAGATTTCCTCCTCAGTCATGTTATCAAAGGACTTACTGCCGCTTGCAATCAAGCCTGCACTCGATTGTCCCACATGTATCCTGCTACAATTGGCATCTGCCGTAAAGGTAGCCTCAAAGCTTCTCATCTTTATCTTGTCTTTAGGAACATCGATGGATACCGCTACCTGTCCGGTGATTTCCGGTTCGGGAATGGTAATCTCCTGTGTATAGACTTTGGAATTGCCTTCGGCATCCAGCGCATACACGGCGATAATCATTTTGATTTCGTCCACTTCCAGCGATCTCAGGATGATACCCTTGCTCTCGCTGATGTCTTTGTCTTTCAAGGCATATCTCGACAAAGTTCTCTCTGTGAAAGTGGCACTGACATCCGACCAGTTATAAGGCTGCATCGGATAGCTTTCGTCAGGATTCAAGGAAGTCTCGGCATTTTCAATAAAGGTAGCCTCCTTATAAATCTCTACGTATTCCTCTTCTCCGGTTGTGGTGTTTGTCCCCATATAGCCTTTCGGAGTCGCCCCGATTACATACTTGGCACATTTGGCGCTCTTCTTCACCACTACATCCATAGAGAAAGCGGAAAGGTTCTTGACTTCAAACTCCACCAGCTCGGTCATGACGTCCTCGCTCTTGAATGTGAATTCCTTTGAAACCTCCTTGCTCTTGCCCGTTTCATTCTCGGCATAAGCAGTCAGCGTATAAGTCACATCCATATCAATGGGAATTTCCAGCTTAGCTTCTTCCTTACCGGTAACAGCCGTATACGCGGCAGCGCTCTGCCCCTTGGGTTCGCATTTCCAATACCACTTTTCCGTTTCTTCGGAAGGTGTAACGGTTACTACAGCCTTGGCGTTGTCGGCGCTAAGGGCGGGTTCACTCACTGCGATGGTCGGTAAAGCAGGTTTGCCGGGTGTCGGATCGTCTTTGTCGTCCGAGCAACTTGCCCATACGCAAGCAGCCATTGCCAGTATGGGAAGCATCGTCTTAAAAATGTTTTTCATACATCATTAAATAATTAATTAATAAATAAAGAGAAATAATACAATCGAAAACAGGGGATAATAAGGGAAAAAAACAAAAGAGAGAAAGGGGTTATCACACTGTTATCTTTTTGCAAAATTATAAATTATTTATAAAAACAACATAGAATATATATTTTTTTTCAGAACTTTCTTTATATTTGTTGCAAATTTATCCAAAGAAAGTTTTAAACAGAGGGCTTTTTGTAAATAAAAAATTAACATTATTATAGCATCATTAAAAACAGAAAAACTACAAGGAACCCCGATGTTATCCTTTAATTGGACTAATATTACAGAAAAACGAAAGCAAACAAAACTGTAAAAAAAATAAAAGGACGGCAATATACACCTGGAAAATGTCTCTTTCCGCTCCAAACTAAAAAACAGAAACATTAAGTATTAATCAAACCATTAAAAGAACAAAAATGAGAAAAGCAATTCTCTTGTTTGTGCTTTTAACACAGTTCGGAATCCCGTACCTGCTGGCACAGGGAGGATTCCGGATAGCAGGACAAATCTTATCGGCGGAAGACAACCTCCCGGTAATCGGAGTATCTGTAGTTGAAAAAGGCACAGCAAACGGTGTAATTACCGATATTGACGGTAATTACAGTATCACGGTAAGCAAGTCTCCCGCCACCTTGCAGTATTCGTACGTAGGTATGAAAACAGTGGAAAAACTGTTTACGGCGGCAACCCGTTACAATGTAATTATGGAACCGAATACCGAAATGGTAGACGAAGTGGTAGTGGTAGCCTACGGCGTACGCAAGAAAGGAACCATAGCAGGTTCCGTATCTACCGTAAAAGCGGAAAAGATGGAAAATGTACCGGCAGCCGGGTTCGACCAGGCTTTGCAGGGACAGATTGCGGGTCTTGACATTGTGATGAATTCCGGTAACCTTGGTTCGGGTACTACGATGCGTTTGCGTGGTGTTACCAGTATCAATGGTAATCAGGAACCTCTTATTGTAGTTGATGGTAACATTCTTGAAAACTACAACTCTTCAGACATTGACCTTCAGGATATGGATAACAGCGAGCAGTTTGCTCAGTTGCTTTCTGTGAACCCTGAAGATATTCAAAGCATCAATGTATTGAAAGATGCTGCGGCTACCGCTATTTGGGGTGCACGTGGTGCTAATGGTGTGATTGAAATCAAAACCCGTCGCGGACACCGTGGTCCTGCACGTGTTGACTTCTCTTATCGTTTCTCGGGTTCATGGCAGCCCAAAGGCATGAAGATGCTTAATGGTGATGAATACACCATGATGCTTAAGGAGGCTTACTTCAATCCTTCACAGAGCAATATCGCATCCGACATTGTTGAGATTTCATACGACCGTAACCGTCCTATGTATTTCGGCAACTTTAACAAGAACACCGATTGGCGTGATGAAGTTACCCAGTTTGGCCAGACTCACAACTACAATGTAGTACTTTCCGGTGGTGGTGATAAAGCACAGTTCCGTATTTCCGGTAGCTACGACCACGAGACCGGTACTGTTATCAAGCAGGCTCTCGATCGTTTCTCAACACGTATGGCTCTTGACTACTACGTTAGTGATCGTATCAAATTCTCGTCAAACTTCTCTCTTACCTATACAAACAATAAGAAGAACTATGTAGGTATTTTGGATCGTGCATACAAGGCAATGCCTAACATGACACTTTATCGTTATGAGTATGACCCCGAAACCAGAGGCTACTACAATACTCACGAATATTTTAAGATGTTCCCCGCTGCAAGTGCAGCAGGTCAGGTGCGTGATGGTCTTAGCTCTTATTATTTGAGCGATATGGTTAGCAATGGTAACCCTGTTGCTATCGCAAATGGCTCTTGGATTAAAGAGAGCACATATACTATTGACCCGCAGTTCCAGATTGAGTACAAGTTCTTGGGTAAGGATGAAAATGCAACGCAACTCAACTATACCGGTGAGGTTTACATGAAGGCTTATACAAACACCAACAAGGCATACTATCCTGCTTCTCTTACCAGTAGCCACTGGTACGATTCGGGCGGTGTTAACCTTGCAAGCGATGGTGAATCAAAGAGTCTTACTTTCACCACTCGCCACACTCTTGTGTTTACTCCTAAGTTTAAGACTGACGATCACTTCCTTACTACTATGGCTCGTATGGAAATGTCTACAAACTCAAGCGATAACCAGAATATTTCTTCCAATGGTTTGGCAGGTGGTATTACCGACCCGAGCGTGTTGGCTTACCTCACAGGGGCATCAACAGGTGTAGGCAAAGGACACAGCATTGGTATTCTTGGTAGTGTACACTATTCATACAAATCAAAGTATGTAGCAGACTTCACTCTTCGTGCAGACGGAAGTACTCGTTTCGGTGCTGATAACCGTTGGGGTTTCTTCCCCGGTGTTTCCGGTCGTTGGAATATCAGTGATGAAGTTTTCATGAAGCCTCTTAAGAAGATTGTCAATATGCTTGCTTTCCGTCCGGGTTGGGGTATAAACGGTAACCAACCGAACGAAGAAGGTCTTATGTATAACACATACTCAAGCATTGGCTCTTACATTGGTCAGACTGCAATTGCTCCGCAGAACTTGCGTCTTACCGACCTTAAATGGGAAAAGACTTCTGCATGGAACTTAGGTTTTAACCTCAACATGTTGGAAGACCTTCTCCAGTTTGACTTGAACGTTTATCACAAATATACCAAGGATCTCTTGATGCAGAATGTAAGAATTCCTTCTTCTGTAGGTTTCAGCACTCTCGCATGGGCTAACGTTGGTAAAATGGAGAATAAGGGTTGGGAACTTAACTTCGTAACAAAGAAGATTGACATTCTCCCCAAGAAGTTCCAGATTGTTGGTAAGTTCAACATTGCTCAGAATGTTAATGAAATCACTCAGATGGATGCAAGTGTGCTTTCAAGTTTGAATGGCGACTTCAACTATAATAATGAAACTTGGATGAGCCGCGTTCAGATAGGTAATGCTCTTGGTGGTATCTATGGTTTCCGCTACAAAGGCGTATATCGTTTCGACTATGATCACAGCGGATATTTCGCAGATCAGTCAAAGAATACTATTTATGGTGAGCGTACCGCTGCTTATGCAGAGAAGTATGGTCTTAACGGCAGCTTCAATGCAACTTGCCCTGTTGCACGTGATGCTAATGGCAATATAATATATGACGCGAAGGGTAATCCTCTTCAGATGTATTATAACTATGGTGGTAGAAACTACACATTCGGTGGTGGTGATGCTATTTACGAAGATATCAACCATGATGGTCAGATCAACGAACTTGATATGGTTTACCTTGGCAGCTCCAATCCTAAGTTGAATGGTGGTTTCGGTATTGACCTTTACTACAAGCGTTGGAGTTTGAAGACCAGCTTCAACTTCCGTTATGGTAACAAGATCGTGAACCTTGCTCGCATGCAAGCAGAGGATATGCGTACCAACCGTAACCAAAGTACAGCTACTCGTTGGCGTTGGCGCAAGAATGGCGACATAACCACAATTCCTCGAGCTATGAATGAAAACGCAGGAACTTCATACAATGCTCTCTGTAGCGACCGTTATGTGGAACCCGGTGATTATATCCGCTTCCAGTACATGCAGCTTGCATATGATTTCGATTCCAAGAAGCTCAAACGCTACGGTCTCCGTTCCTTGCGTTTCGCTCTTTCAGGTAACAACCTAATCTTCTGGTCAAGATATTCTGGTGTTGACCCTGAACACTCACAGAGTGGTTGGTCTCCTTGCTTCGACAGTTCGCAGACACCGCGTTCTCGTTCGTTTACATTCAGCGTTAATGTAGGATTTTAAAGATTTCAACAAAGATGAAAAAGAGAAATATATATAAAGGTCTGCTCACATCTGCTTTTGCCTTGGTAATGCTTGGCACTACATCTTGTGATGACTTCCTTACGATTCACCCCTCTAATAAGATTACGGAGGAGGAGTTTTGGGAGGATCAAAACGACTTGCAGAGTGCTGTGCGTGGATGCTACAAGCAATTCATCGGAAGCGGCATAATGTCCAAGCTCGTTATATGGGGGGAATGCCGTTCTGATAACTTTGACCTCTTGTCTGAGAATTGGGATGACATGAAAGACCTCATGAATGCCAACTTGCTTCAGACCAACTCGCTCTTCAGTTGGGCGGATTTCTATAAAGACATCAACTTCTGCAATAAGGTTTTGGAATATGGTCCCAAAGTTATAGGCAGGGACGCAAGTTTCACTACGGAAGATTGGAAACCTATTGAGGCAGAAATGAAGGCACTGCGCGCACTCAATATGTTCTACCTTGTGCGTACTTTCCGTGATGTACCTCTCGACTTCAAGTCAATTGGTACAGACCGTGAGGCAAGAGCACATTCCGGTCGTCAGATAGCAGCAGAAGTTGTACTTGACTCGATTATCAACGATGTTGATAGAATAAAAGACAATGGTATGCGTCGCTATTCTTCTACGGCAGAAGATAAAGGTCGTTTTACTCGTGAGTCTATATATACTCTGTTGGCAGATATGTAT
>OJMG01004246.1_pt1 | contig 10093 bp, 10 predicted proteins | sample 1597141 | NCBI WGS metagenome assembly OJMG01 (sample SAMEA2452119, study PRJEB22498) | human gut metagenome | biome: human feces; feature: human gut; material: feces | place: Australia | collected 2012
GTCGGATTGTTCGGATTGCATATAACCACCGTGTCATCCGCCTGAATCGCCTGATTTGCCGCCATCCGCCGCCCGTGCGCCTTCGCCCGCTCCGCATATTCCCCGAACGTCGGCTGCTGCACATGCACCGCGCCGCGCCGAACGCCGAGCGTCAGGTCAATCGCCGCCGCGCCGCCCGCCGTCGGCAGCACGCAGCTTTCGTCCACGCCGAGATACAACGCCAGCCCCGCACGCGCCGCCCGCATCGCGCGGTCAGGATAATAGCACGCCTGCGAAAGCGCCGCACGCATGGTGTCCATCACCCACGCGGGCGTTCCCTCTGGTCGCAGATTCGCGGAAAAGTCCAGCCAATCCGCTGGCTGACCTTCCCAAACATTGCCGCCATGCCTCAATGCCGCGTCCTCCTGAATCAGCAGAAATACCGAGAATGATTATAGCAAAATTACGGGGGAATTTCAACAGCGGGTGGGCAGGATGACGAATCCGCCGTTATAGAATAGAAAGAAAACTGACAGGCACACACTCCATAAGTACAATTGTACTTCTTTCGCTTTTGCCAATTGTAAATAATTGCGCCAAAGAATTGACTTTTTCGTGAAAAGGCGTATAATCATGGAAGGAAGGGGTGGAAATTCATGAGAACTACGAAGCTAATGGCGGGTGCGCTGACGCTGCTGGTGCTGGTCGGCGGTGCGGCGGCTGCCGAGACGGTGCAATCCTCCGAAGGCACGGTGTATACCCTGCCGGCGAATGTCTCCCGCATCGAGGAGTACGCGTTTTACGGCGACGGGGAACTGCGGGAAATCCGCATTCCGGAGGGCGTGACGGAAATCGGCGATTATGCCTTTGCAAACTGCTGGTATCTGACGGAAATCACGATTCCGGAGAGTGTGACCAAGATTGGCGCACATGCCTTTGACAGCTGCGTGAGCTTGAAAACGGTGCAGCTGTCCGACAACATCACCGAAATGGGGGAGAGCGCTTTTTATCGCTGCCTCAGCCTGCCGGAAATCACCCTGCCTGCGTCGCTGACGGGCATTTCGGCGCATATGTTCGAGAACTGCGAAAAACTGGTGACGGTCACGGTGCCGGAAGGGCTGCTGGAAATCGGCGATTCTGCCTTTGCAGGCTGCAAGAAGCTGGAAAACTGCCCCCTGCCGCCGAACCTGACGCGCGTCGGCAGCTACGCGTTCGACAAGTGTACGCTCTGGAACGCCGAGCTGCTGCCGGACACGCTGACGGAAATCGGCGAGTACGCCTTCCGCCAGTGCAAGAAACTGACAGAAGTGACGATTGGCGAAAAGCTGCTGAATGTCGGCGAGGGTGCGTTCTACGACTGCGACGGCATCAAAAAAGTGGACTGGCAGGCGAAAGTGACGCGCATTCCCGACCGCGTGTTCCAATCCTGCTACTATATTGAAACCGTGAAGCTGCCGGAAACAGTGACGGAAATCGGCGAGTACTCGTTCTACTCCTGCGGCTATTTGACGGACATTGGCACGTTTGAGCGGATGAAGCGCATCGGCGCTTGCGCGTTTTCAAACTGCGATGAACTGGTGAATATCGGCACGCTGGACGCGATAGAGGAAATCGGCGGCGGCGCGTTTATATCCGACCAGAAGTTAGTGCTTTCGCTGGATGGCTTGCAGCACCTGCGCATTATCGGCGGCTACGCGTTCGGCGGCTGCCCGAAAGTGACCGGTCTGCGTGATTTGCCGGCACTGGAAGAAATCGGCGCGAGCGCACTGGACAGCGCGAACATCCCGGAAGTTGCAAATCTGCCGCGCTTGCGGAGAATTGGCGCATCCGGTCTGTCCAATCGGTCGCTGGTGACGGTGGGCGACCTGCCCAGCTTGGAGTATATCGGCGACTCAGCGTTCCGGAATGCAACTTCGCTGACCACGTTCGGCGCAGCACCGAATGTGACGTACATTGGCGCGAATGCCTTTGAAGAATGCCGCAAACTGGAGACGCTTGGTTTGGATGGTGTTGCGGCAGAAATCGGAAGGGAAGCGTTCATCGCCTGCACTTCGCTGAAGTCGCTTGATTTGTCGAATGTCACCAGCATCGGGGAGAAGGCGTTCAGCTACTGCGGCACGCTGGAAACGGTGGTCAGCCTCGAATCCATCACCAGCCTTGGCAAAAATGCGTTTGAGGAATGCAGATCGCTGGTGACGGTCGGCAAAATCGGCAATCTGACGCGGCTGCCAAACGAAGTATTTAGGGAATGCAAAGCCCTTGCAAATGTCACCCTGCCGGATAAGATGGAGACGATTGGCACAGCGGCTTTCAAACATTGCTATGGTCTGCCTGAAATTGTGATTCCAGACAGCGTGACGACCATCGAGGAAGAAGCGTTTAGCGGCTGCACCTCGCTGAAGGAAATCATAGTGCCGGATTCTGTGGTAAAAATGGGCAATCATGTGTTTGGCGGATGCCGAAGCGCAACGCGGATTGTATTCCCGAAATACCTCACGTACCTGCCTGGCTATGGTGTGAGCTTCTGCAACTATATGGTGGAATTTGTATTCCCAGAGAACGTGAAATCTATCAGCAATTACTTCTTCTACGGCTGCATTTCGCTGAAAGAAATCGTGATTCCGGATACGGTGACTACCATTGATTTCCGTGCTTTCTGGGATTGCACTTCCTTGACGCGCATCACGATTCCGGCTTCGGTCACGAAAATTGATTCGACAGCGTTTGACGGCTGCAAGAAGGACAAACTGGTGTGGGTGGTCACGCCCGGTTCGTATGCGGAAACGTACGCCAAGAAGAATTATTACCATTACGTATACGCGAAGTAAACCCTGTTGGGAGATTGCCCTGCGCAGTCTCCTTTTTTTTTGCGTCCAGCATTCCATAACATTACCCAACATTCGCCAAAATACCCCTTGATTTTTGCAGTGATGCGTTGTACAATAATTTACAGGGGCGCAACCCTGCCCCCTAAGCTGCTGCAATGTGATGGGCAGCGCGATTATCGGCAGCGGTACGGTGCTCTCGCATGTGACAATCAGCGGAAAGAACATTCCGGCGAATGTCGTCCTGCACAGCCTGAAGCTGGCGGACGGGCGCTTTGTGACGCGGATTTACGGCGTGGCGGACAATCCGAAGGAAGGCACGTTCTTGGGCGGCTCAATGGCGGCATTCGGGAACATGTGGGACTGCACATTGGTTTAAGGAGGTACGATCATGCTAAAGGGCATTTCCCCGCTGATTTCGCCGGAACTGCTGAAAGTGCTGTGCGAGATGGGGCATGGGGACGAGATTGTGCTGGCGGACGCGAATTTCCCCGCAGAAAGCATGGGGCAGCGCGTCGTTCGTGCGGATGGCATCGGCGCGGCGGAACTGCTGCGCGCGATTCTGCCGCTGTTCCCGCTGGATCAATATGATGAAAGCAATTTTGTGCTGATGTCGGTTGTGCCAGGCGACCCAATAAAACCCGTGATTTGGGACGAATACCGCGCGACGCTGACGGCTTATGAGCCGGACGTGAAAATCCAGACAATCGACCGCTTTGCCTACTACGAGCGCGCGAAAAAAGCGTACTGCATTGTCGCGACAGGCGAAAGCGCGCAGTACGCAAACATCCTGCTGAAGAAAGGTGTCATTCGGCAGCATTGCAAATGATATGAAACCCAAGATTACACTGACAATGGTTTCTATCCTCCTGTGCTTTTTGAAAGTTGCTTCTTTATAATGGCCGTGTATCTATTTTCAAGAATAGCTGGCAAAAAGATGCAAGCTGGAGGAGATTCTGCAGCGCGAAACCACGCCGTTCCATCCGTACAGCCCCTACACGGTGGCGAGGCAGTGCGGCTTCTGGATGGTGAACGCATAAATTGGTATATGCTGTCTCTCGAAACGGAAGCAATGCCAAAACTACTGGAGGTGGAGGATGCCGGATGAGTAAAGTGCTTCTGATTACGAATATCCCTGCGCCGTATCGGGTGGATTTGTTCTACTATATGCAGACGCATCAGCAGACGCACGAGTTTTTCGTCATTTACACGAATCGCAATGAGGACAACCGGCAGTGGGTGATTGACGAGCGCAAACTCCTGCAATCGACGATTCTGGAATCCAAAATCATCAAGCGCAAGGGCGAAGGGGATGTGCACTACCTGCATATTCCGCAGCACCTGACGAGGGAAATCACGCGCATCAACCCGGATGTGGTGATTGCGTGGGAGTACAACCCGTCCGCGCTGAAAGCATTGCTCTGGTGCAAGCGCCACGGCAGGAAGTTCATCCACCTCACGGACGGCACGCTGCATTCGGAGCGGAACATCGGGCGCGTGCAGAAGCTCATGCGGCATATCATCATCCGCCACGCCGATGCGTGCATTGCCAGTAGCACCAAAGCGAAGGAAAAGCTGCTGCACTGGGGCGCGCCGGAGCGGAAAATCTTCATCAGTCTGCTGACGGTGGATATTTCCCGCTTCCACTATGCCGAAAAGCACGAAAATCAGCATACGCTGCTGTTTGTAGGCAGAATTATCCCCCTGAAAGGGCTGGATTTGCTCCTGCGCGCGCTGCCGAAAGTGCATCAGCCGTTTGAACTGCTGATTGTCGGCGACGGCGAGGCGGAGGAAAAGGCGAAATTGATGGCGATGGCGGAAGAAACGCACGTTGCGCAGCACATTCGCTGGCTGGGATTCCAGTCTGGCGAGCCGCTGGCGGATGCCTATCGCCGGGCGAGCGTGTTTGTTCTGCCGACCCGCGAGGACTGCTTCGGGCTGGTGCTGCTGGAAGCGCTCTGTTCCGGCACGCCGATTGTCGCGTCGAAGTATGCCGACGGCGCGTATGACACCGTGCATCCGGGCGAAAACGGGCTGATTGTTGACCCGGAGGATACCGACACGCTGGCGGAAGCCATCGACAGTATTCTGGGCAGCGAGGAGATTCAGCGGCGCTATTCGCAGAACTGCCGCCAGTATATTCCGCAATTCGAGTTTGAGGCGGTCATGCAAGGGTATCTGCAGGCGATTGCGTCCGTCACATCAGGCAACAAATAACAACAAACTGCCGTACTTTTGTGGCAGCTTTTTTGTTCCGCCGCTTGACAGTGGTGCTATAATAGGCGTGATGAAGCGCCACACCTTCATCCGAAAAGAGGAAATCAGTATGAAAACAATGCATCACGGTCAAATGTCGGAATCTTTCCTGACAGCCGTCTTTTTGTCCTTGTCCGGCGGCTTGCAGGATGCGTATACCTACCTGTTTCGCGGCAAAGTGTTCGCCAACGCGCAGACGGGCAACATCGTCCTGCTCAGCGCGCATATTATGGACGGGCAGTGGGGAATGGTACTGCACTACTTCATCCCGCTGTGCGCGTTTGCCTTTGGTGTACTGGTGGCGGAGAGAATGCGCGAGCGCTTCCGCTCCATGCAGCGCCTGCACTGGCGGCAGCTGGTCGTGCTGGGAGAAATGCTCCTGCTGCTGATTGTCGGCTTCCTGCCCGAAAGCTGCAATCTGCTGGCGAACGCCATCGTGTCGTTCTCCTGCGCGATGCAGGTGCAGGCGTTCCGCAAGGTGGACGGCTATGCGTTTGCCAGCACGATGTGCATTGGCGACCTGCGCAGCGGTGTCGAGGCGTTCTGCATTTGGAGTAAAACGCACGAACCGCACGCAAAAGATCGGATGCTGCGTTACTTCGGCATCATCCTGCTCTTTGCGCTGGGCGCGGGCATCGGCAGCGTCAGTGCAGGGCGCATCGGCGCACATGCCATCTGGATTTCGTGCCTGCTGCTGCTGGCAGCCTTCGCACTGATGTTCATCCGCGAGGATCTGGAGCAGAATCCGCTCATCGAGAAGGACATCAGCGCGATTCGCAAGGAAACGGCGGAAATCGACCGGACGCTCAAGCAGGAGCTGAAAGAGGAGCAGCAGGAACTGAAGGAAAACGCGGTTCGCAAACGATAATATAAGTAGGAAATCCGCCGCCGCAAACAGTCTTGCCGCGGCGGATTTTTCTGCGATGAATTTGTCCAATCTGGCTATGTTAAGAAATCGTTTTTCCGTATTGCAAATTCCGAATCTCGGTGCTATAATGTGCATGGTTTCCCCAAAAGTAACTCACGGAAGCGAGGTATAATATGAAGCAAGAGAAGAAAAACAGCCGTGTACGGCTCATCCTTGTGATGATCGTACTGCTGGCGGCCTTGCTTGCAGCCATCTTTCTGACTGACCCCGGCGGAGAAAAAACCGAGTCCATTCAGGCAGTCATGAAGGATGCCGTGCTGCATGAAGACAACCAGATGGCTTTTCTGGGGATGCAGGTGAACCCGTCGGTCATTTCCGACTGGGTGGTTACGGGACTGCTGCTGGTTGTGGCGGCGCTGCTGCGAATTTTCGCAATTCCGCACTTCAAGCTCGTTCCCGGCAAGCTGCAAAGCGCACTGGAAGCGCTGGTTTCGTTCTTCCGGGATATGGCGAAGTCGTACAGCCCGCACCGCAACGGTTTCCTTGGCGTGTACATATTCAGCGCGGGAATGTACATCGCGGTTGGTACGCTCTTTGAACTGCTGGGCATTCAGGGCGTGACGACGGAGGGAATGTCAATGTCCCTGCCTGCGCCGCTGTCTGACATCAACGCGGCGATTGCGATGGGTCTGATGTCCTACGGCGTCATCATGTCCGGCGGCATTGCCAGCAATGGCGGACGCGGCATCCTGCTCACGCTGAAAGAATTTTCCCTGCCCATCTCCATGAGCTTCCGACTTTTCGGCGCGCTGCTGAGCGGTCTGCTGGTGTCGGAACTGGTGTACTACACGATTTCTCTGAGCTTCGTGCTGCCGGTGCTTGTGGGCGTTCTGTTCACGATTCTGCACGCGCTCATCCAGACCTACGTTCTCACCATGCTGACAGCCAACTACTACGGCGAGGTCAGCGAACCGCCGAAGAAAAAGGCGAAGAAGGAAAAAAAGCCCGCCGGTGCTGTTCCGGCGGTGAATTGATTTGAGGAGGATTTTGATTATGAAGAAGTTTGCAAGCGTTCTCGTTCTGGCTCTGATGGCTGTGCTGATGCTCTCCGTGTTTGCCCCCGCGCTGGCTGAAGAAGCGGCTGCGGCAGCGACTGACAGTGCGATTCCCGCGAAGGCGATTGCGGCCGCGATTGCGATTGCGGCGGCGGCGGGCGCAGGCGCTATTGCAATGGGCATTTCCATCGGCAAGGCGACGGAGGCAATTTCCCGTCAGCCCGAAGCGACCGACAGCATCCGCGGCAGCCTGATGATTGGTCTGGTCTTCATCGAAACGGCTATCATTTACGCTCTGATTGTTGCGATTCTGGTCGTTTTCGTTCTGTAATTTCTTTGAGCAGGAAAGGGAACAGACGGCTATAAACGTCTGTTCAGTCAGGTGAAGATATGCCGCTGAATATCAATTTCCAGCAGATTCTGCTGCACATGTTCAATTTCGTGATTCTGGCGTTCGGGCTGTACATGCTGCTGTATAAGCCGGTTGTCGCCTTCATGAAGAAGCGCGAGGATCACTTTGCTGATTTGGAGAAGCAGGCGCAGGAGGCGAAGTCGCAGGCGGAAGCGACGCTGGCGGAGTATAACGCGAAGCTGGCGGGTGCGGATGAAGAAATCCGCCAGAAGAACGCCGCTGCCGCGCAGGAAGCTGACCGTCAGCGTCAGGAGCGGATGCAGCGCGCACAGGCAGACGCGGACAAGCTGCTCAAGAGCGCCCGCGGTGCCGCCGAACAGGAGCGCAATGCCATGCTCGAAGGCGCGAAGAAGGACATTGCCCAGATGGTTGTGTCCGCTACGGGCAAGCTGATGGACAAAGAAAACGACCCCGCGTTCGACAAGGCACTCTATGACAGCTTCCTGAAGGCTGCGCAGGAGGAGAATGACCATGACTGATACGAAGCAGAGCCGTCTGACGGCCACGCTGCTTTGCGTCACGCCGCCGGATGAGCATCAGGAGCAGGGCATCCGCGCCTTCCTCCAGAAAAAGTATGGCGAAGATGTTGCGCTGACCATCCAGCAGGATTCGTCGCTGAAGAGCGGCTTCCAGCTGCATGTGGGGAGCGAGGTCTACGACTGGAGCGCGAAGGGCCGCATGGAGCAGTTCCGCCAGCAGGTGGAGCAGCTTGTGGCGAAGAACACGCGCAAGGACATCATCCCGCTTCTGCGCAGCAGCATCGACGAGTTCCGTCTGCTTGCCAAGAGCAGCGAAGTCGGGACGGTCAAGTCCATCGGCGACGGCATTGCGGTTGTCGAGGGGCTGGAACATGCCGCGTATGGCGAAATCCTCATGTTTGACAACGGTATCAAAGGCATGGTGCAGGATCTGCGCCGCAACGAGACGGGCTGCATCCTGTTTGACAATGCCGATGATATTTCCGCGGGCAGCAAGGTTGTGCGCACGGGCAAGACCGCGGGTGTTCCCGTGGGCGACGCGTTCCTTGGCCGCGTGGTGGACGCGCTCGGACGCCCGATTGACGGGGGAGACGCGATTCCGGCGGACGGCTATCGCCCGGTGGAAGAACCCGCGCCTGGCATCATCGACCGTCAAAGTGTTGATACGCCGATGGAAACAGGGCTGCTGTCCATCGACGCCATGTTCCCGATTGGCCGCGGTCAGCGCGAACTGATTATCGGCGACCGTCAGACGGGCAAAACGGCGATTGCGCTGGACGCCATGCTGAATCAGAAGGGCAAGAACGTTATCTGCGTGTACGTTGCCATCGGTCAGAAGGCGTCGAGCGTTGCCCAGCTGGTGGAGAATCTGCGCAAGCGCGACGCAATGGACTACTGCGTCGTCGTCAGCGCAACGGCGGGCGAAGCGGACACCATGCAGTACATTGCGCCTTACGCGGGCTGCGCGATGGCGGAATATTTCATGCACAAGGGTCGCGACGTGCTGATTGTCTATGACGACCTCTCCAAGCACGCCATTGCCTACCGTGCCATGAGTCTGCTGCTGGAGCGTGCGCCGGGCCGTGAGGCGTATCCGGGCGACGTGTTCTACCTGCATTCCCGTCTGCTGGAGCGCTCGGCGCACCTGAGCGACAAGCTCGGCGGCGGCAGCATGACCGCACTCCCGATTGTCGAGACGCAGGCGGGCGACGTGTCCGCGTATATCCCGACGAACATCATTTCCATCACCGACGGCCAGATTTTCCTCGAAAGCGACCTGTTCTTTGCAGGTCAGCGCCCGGCAGTCAATGTCGGTCTGTCCGTGTCCCGTGTCGGCGGCGCGGCGCAGACGAAGGCGACGAAGAAAGCGACCGGCAGCCTGCGCCTGGACTTGGCGCAGTACCGCGAGATGGAGGTATTTACGCAGTTCTCCAGCGATTTGGATGACAGCACGAAGGAACAGCTGCACTATGGGCAGGGCCTGATGCGCATCCTCCACCAGAAGCAGTATCATCCGCTGAGTATGCACCAGCAGGTCATTGTGCTGGTGTGTGCGATGGGGCATGAACTGTCGAAGGTGGCAGTGAAGGATGTGACGGACTTCCGCGATGCGCTGCTTGATCACTTCGAGCAGGAACATTCCGACCTCTGCCGTTCGCTGGAAGACGAAAAGGTGCTGACGGACGATATGAAGCAGGAGATTCTGCGCATCGCGGAGGCTTTCCGCACCGCGAACGCTGAGCGCTTCAGGAAGGAGTAATCCATGCCGAGCGCAAAGGAAATCAAAAGCCGCATCGCCAGCATCAAGGATACGCAAAAAATCACCAACGCCATGTACCTGATCTCCTCCTCCAAGCTCCGCAAGGCCGCCGATAACGGCTGGGTCTTCGCTCCAGTGAATCTGGAGCCTGACACCGGTATCCCCGCTGTCAACACCCTGTACGTTGTGGAAGGCTGCGAGCATCCTGCCGCCGCCAAGCTGCTGATCCGCTTCATGATGGGCGGCATCGACGGTGACACCTCTGGTTACAAGCCCTTCAACACTCTGGGTGGTTGGCCTGTCCGGGATGACATTGAACCCGCTGAGGGATCTGTTCCCTTCTCCGAGATCAACGTTGCTCCCTTTGACGCCGACGAGATCTATGTGAATTACAACGCCGTCCGCGATTTCTGGCAGATGTTGGGCTGATCGGTCCTTCCATCCGCTGACTGTATGTAAG
>OJMG01004248.1_pt1 | contig 10087 bp, 5 predicted proteins | sample 1597141 | NCBI WGS metagenome assembly OJMG01 (sample SAMEA2452119, study PRJEB22498) | human gut metagenome | biome: human feces; feature: human gut; material: feces | place: Australia | collected 2012
GCTGGCCGTGGCGGCGTTCCTGCTGCTCGAACCGAAGACGCCGCGGAGCGGGGCGCCGCCGGACGCTGCGAAGGAGGCGCCGCCGGAGCTGTTCGAGTTCGATCCCAATACGGTGGAGTATGCCGATCTGCGGCGGCTGGGACTCACCTCCCGCATGGCGGTCAGCCTGCTGAAGTACCGCGCAGCGGGCAAAGTGTTTCGGATCCCCGAGGATGTGGCTACCTGCTACGGCATGACCGATTCGGTCTATTTTATTCTGGAACCCTATATTCGGATCGGACGCGAGTATGCGTTGACACCTTCTCCGCGTCGGGAATATCGGGAGTATGTCCCGCAGGAGCCGAGGATGATCGTGCCCCGCGAACGATTCAGGATCGATACGGTGTCCGCATCCTATCTCGCGTCGCTCGGTTTTTCCGTCCGTCAGGCCGAGGCCATTGTCCGTTATCGGGATCTTTACGAAGGTCTTCGGGATGAAGCGGGTTTTCGGGCTTGCTATATGATCGCCGATTCGGTGGCCGATCTTTTGCTCCCTTATGTAATTTTTCCGGAACCGGAGCCCGTTCGCTCCGGATTGATCGAGCTCAACGGGGCCGATTCGGCGACCTTACGCTCGGTAGTTGGGATCGGTGAGAAGAGCGTCATGGCCATTATTCGATACAGGGAGCGGCTCGGCGGATTTTACAGCGTGGATCAGTTGGCCGAGGTTCCGCAGGTCACGGAGTCCAATTTCGAGCGGATCGTGAAACAAATTTACTGCGATAGTTTCAAAATTCGAAAAATTGATATTAACTTTGCACCTCCGAGTACGCTCAAGGGGCATCCTTATTTGCCGCCCGCCGTATTCAGGAAGTTATTTAGTAAAAGACAATTGAAAGGAGGTTGGAGTACCGTCGAAGAGTTGGTTGAAGAGCACATATTAACCCCGCGTGAGGCCGAGCGATTGGCCCCGTATCTTCGGTTTACGGTACGAGAAGCCTCGAAAGACATACCGAACGGGGAGTCGGCGTCGTCCGGATGGAGTCCCGCCCCGATACAAGACACGATCCATTAGAAATTAGAGTAAAAAACAATAAAAAAAGCAACGAATTATGATTATCATGCCGGTAAAAGAGGGCGAGAACATCGAGAAGGCCCTCAAGAAATTCAAACGTAAATACGAGCGTACGGGTGTTCTGAAGGAGCTTCGTCGTCGCCAGTATTTCACCAAACCTTCGGTTGCGAAGCGTATCGCCATGCAGCATGCCATTTACGTAGAGAAGCTGCACCGCGACGAGGAATAGGAAGATTTTTCCATATCTTAATCCTGATAATAGACAAGAATTTTTTATCTTGTCTATTATTTTTTTGTTGTTTTACAGCGGGTTGCTCTCTGTTTCTCCTGCAAAACTAAATTTTTTAGTTTGAAAACTATAAAAAATAGTTGTATGTGAAATTTTTTTAGTTATCTTTGTTTCAGAAGATTTTTGTGCAGGAGCCGGCAATGCGGAGCTGTGCTGCCGTTTGTGCAGGTCCTGTTTCGTTCGACTTTAACCGACATTGATTATGGAAAAGCTGACACCTAGAGAAGAGGAGCTGATGCGTTGTTTCTGGACGCGGGGCCCGTTATTCGTGCGCGAACTGGTTGCGCTCTGGCCCGAACCGAAACCTCATTTCAATACGTTATCGACGATGGTGCGTGGCCTCGAGGCGAAAGGGTACGTCGGACACAAGGCCTATGGCGGCACCTACCAGTATTATCCGCTCGTCAGCGAGGAGGAGTTCAGCCGCAAGACGCTGAAGGGCGTGGTGAGCAAGTATTTCGACAATTCCTACCTCGGGGTGGTTTCGTCGCTCGTACGGGAGGAGAAAATCTCCGTGGACGATCTGCGCGACCTGATCCGGCAAATCGAAAGTCAAACCGAAAAACGATAGTCCTATGCCGACCTTTCTGCTTTACAGTCTGAAGGCTGCGGGATGCCTGGCGGTCTTCTACCTGTTTTACAAGTTGTTGTTGAGCCGCGATACGCTGCATCGGATGAACAGGGTGTTGTTGTGCGGAGTGTTGCTGCTGTCGTTTTTGCTGCCTTTGTGCGTAATTACCGTCGAGAAGGAGTTGCCCGGGGTATCCGCCGCTGGGATCGACGTGATTCCGGAAAATTATTTCCGGCGGGACATGGTATTCGAAAACCGAATCCCCGACGATACCCGGGACCTGATGATAACAGAGGAGCCGGAGCCTGCTCCCGAACCGTTCGACTGGGGCGTTTTGCTCGGAATCATCTATTTTGCAGGGGTATTTGCGACGTTGGGATGGACCGTATGCAACATCGTGCGGGTTGTGCGAATGACGCGCCGCGGCCAGCGCATACCGCTTGGAAACGGGAGCGTTTTGGTGTTGTCGGACCGGATTCGAGCTCCGTTCAGTTGGATGAGATACGTGGTGATGTCCGAGGAGGATTATGCCTGCGGCGGAGGGACGATCCTCGTGCATGAACAGGCGCATCAGCGGTTGGGCCATTCGTGGGACCTGCTGCTGGTCGATTTGCTGGGGTGTTTGCAGTGGTTCAACCCCGCGATGTGGCTGTTGCGTGTGGAACTGCGTGCTGTGCACGAGTACGAGGCCGACGAGCAGGTGCTCCGCTGCGGGGTCGATGCGAAAGATTATCAGATGCTGTTGATAAAAAAGGCCGTTGGCGGGAGGTGGTACTCAATTGCCAACAGCCTTAATCATAGTAACCTTAAAAACCGAATTACCATGATGTTGCGTAAAAGATCATCGAGGTGGGCCAGGGCCAAGGCGCTCTATGTCCTGCCGCTTGCGTGCCTGGCGCTCGGCGCTTTCGCACAGACCTCCTATGTTCTTCCGGAGGACAAAACTACGAAAAATTCCGGAAACGGTGAAATGCCTCTTCCTGCTGGTGCGGACGGCCTCACAGTCGGTACACCGGAAGGGGGAATGCCACCGGTCGAAGGCTCCATGGCCGAATTGCTCGCTAATCTCGAGCGTACCGCTCTCGAAAAGCAAACGGCAGAATCGGGGGCGCACACCTTTACCGGACGCGTATTTGGCCGGGACGATAAGCCTTGGGCCGGTTATGAGTTTATTTGCAGCGGCGGCCGGCGGGTTGTGACCGACGCGGAGGGCCGCTTTACGATCGTTACGGAGAAGCCGATCGTTTGTTACCTTGTTGGAGGGGATACGGATCAGAAAGTAAAATCAGTCGGTAGCCGCTTCGGAATTCCGATGGAAACGGACATTGCCTTGGAATTTCATTTGAAAGAGTCGCTTGCTCTGACCCACCTGCCCGTATCCGATGAACCGGTAGTGTATGCGGTTTATGGCGATCCGGCAGATTTTCGCTTCGATCCGGAACATCCGCCTCTGATAATGGACGGGGGCGAGGAATTGTCGGCTGAAACGCTGGATACTTATTTGGGGCTGCCGGAACAGAAGATGATTGGTGCCTGGATGGTCAAAGGGCCGGAGGCACTGAAGGGATACGGTACGCGGGCGGCGAACGGAGTGTTGTCGATTAGGGTTCAGACCTATCCTTATACGGAGTCTTGGAGTCCGGCCGATCCGTCCTTGTGGGATCCGGAGGATTTGGAGCTTTATCTGGTGTGGGAAGGGGATGAGTTGCCCGAACAGTTTGTCGCCCGCCGCGATGCGTACATGAAAGAGGAGTTTGCCAAGTTGCTGACTGCTGATGCCGGGAAACTCGAACGACTCGGGTATAAATCGGTCGATGGTGCGGAAGAGTGGGTGACTGTCGAGGTGAGCGACGGGGCTGCCCTCATTCCTTTCTGGATTGATCTGTCGGACGAGGGCTTGTATCTGCTCGACGGTGAGGAGATCGATTACAGACAGTTGGGCGCGATGTCCCCTTCGAGTATCGCCACGGCGACCCAAATGACCTCCGGCGAGGCACGCAGACGCTACGGCGATCGGGGTCGTTACGGTGCGATCGTCTATACGAGTCGTCCGGAGTCGGAACGTGTGACAATCGAAGAGAAACAGAAGCCTTCCGATTTGTATCACTATATTACGGGCGATTTCGAACCGACGGGTGTGCCCGATACTTACCGGGTGCGGCGGATCGAGTTTAGCCATTCGATGCCGTTCGAATTCCGGCCATTGGTACTGTGGAATGGCAAGGTGTCGAATATCTATCTTTTTACTACTCCCGGTATCGTTCACGAGATAGAAACCGTTCGGATCGTAACCGAGCCGGACGAAGCGACGGTCGCCAGATACGGCGTATCGGCCCGGAACGGGGTGATCGAGGTCGTTTCCAAAACGGCTTCGCGTGAGGATGATTTCGAGGTGACCGTTTATGATAAATACAACAATCCGATGCGTTATCTGAAGGGTAGTTTCCGATCGGTAGATGGTAAAAATACCTATAAGGTGAGCGGATTGAAATTGCGGAACGTGCAGGGAGTACGTCCCGGAATGTTGCCGTTGGTAGCTGTGGACGGGCGTGTGGGGTCCATCACCGATCTGGAGAAGATTCCTGCCCGCAAGATCGAAACCATACAGATTTTTTCCTGGGAGGATGTATTCCGTGACCCGGCATTAGTCGAGCGTTACGGGGATGCCGCCCGTGTCGGAGCGATTCTTGTGACGACTCGTGATGCTGCGAAACAGGCCGAAAAAGAGGCCCGGAAGTCCGGTGCAGGTGAATCTGTCGTCGCATCCGTACCGGAGGGACCGTCGTTCGGTACGGTTCAGACCGGTAATACTCCGGTGGACGGGCAGGTCAAGGTGCGGATTTCCGAAGTTGCTGTGCCGAACGATTCGCTCGTGGTTTCCGGTCACGATTTGAGTTCGATGCTCTTCCTGCTCGATGGCAGAAGAGTCGCAGTTGCCGAGGTAAAGGCTTTGAATGAAGCGGAGATCGAATCGATGTCGGTCTTGAAGGATGAATGGGCTGTCGAACGTTACGGCGAGGCGGCGGCGGATGGCGTGGTTTATGTGACGACGACCGAAGGTGCCCGGCAGTTCGGCCGTTTGGAGTGTAGTTTTGAGCATGGAAACTCTTTCCAGGAAGGTCCTGGTTTTTATCGGATCAAGGATACGGGAAACGGATTTGCGATCCGTCCGCTCAATGGAGCCCGACCGCTTGTGTTGATCAACGGCCGGCAGGTCGATGATGATTATTTGAAGTCGATCGATGCGGGGAAGGTTCTGTGGGTTCGGATTCTGCAACCCGGTTTTGAATTGTTGGACCGTTATGGCGAGCGGGCGTGGGACGGTGTGATCGAGTTTGGGACGAATGAATCCGGAGAACGTACGACTTTGGCGGTTTATTCGTCGGATGCATCGGGCAAACGCAATAAGATGACAGTCGTCAGGGAGCCTTCCGGCGCCTCCTCGGGGCGCACTTCTGTGTCAAAGTCGATTTCCGTGTCTAAATCGATTGCCATGTCGGCGCAGCCTTTGGAGGAAACCGTTACGTTGACCTATACGACCGGAGCGGATTCGGATTCGGTTTCAGTTGTTGATAACGGTCGTTCTCTGAAGCAGGTCGGTTTAATAGTATTGGATGGCGAGGAAATTTCTGCCGATCGCCTTTCGCAACTGGATCCCTCCCGAATCGACGCGATGACGGTATTGAAAGGAGAGCAGGCGGTCGAACATTATGGCGAGAAGGGAGCGAAAGGGGTGATCGAGATCACGACGAAAAAAAATCGGAGCGGCGTGGCCGGCGAATGAATATAGAGAAGTTCCAATTCATAAGTGTTATTGTTCCGTCAGGGAAGCATCCTGCAGCCGCACTTAGTTGCGGGATGTTTTTTATAAAAATAGGAGCGTCCTATCTGGGACGCTCCTATTTTTATCTCCGGTCGTGGCGAACGGATTCTTTTCATACCATACGAAAAGAACATTCGTTCGGAGGGTGAATCCTTTAGTGAATCCGTCCTTCTTTGGCCTCGATGCACTCGGTTGCGTGAGGCACTTTCATCAGCCGCTCCTTGGGGATCAGCTTGCCGGTGGTTTTGCAGATGCCGTATGTCTTGTTCTCGATGCGTACGAGTGCCATTTCGAGGTTGCGGATGAATTTCATTTGATGGGCCGCCAGGCGGCCGCTCTCCTCTTTGGAGAGCGTAGTGGCTCCCTCCTCCAGCACCTTGAACGTCGGCGAGGTATCCTCCGTATCGTTCGATGCGGTGTGGGTTATCGTGGCGCGCAGGAGTTCGTAATCCGCACGTGCTGTTTCCAGTTTTTTGAGAATGAGCTGTTTGAACTCTTCCAATTCGGCGTCACTGTATCGGGTTTTTTCTGCTTCTGCCATAGTTTCAATATTTTATTTGTAATAATGTTATACTAAATTAAACAATATTCCCGTTACTTCCAAATTTTTTGCCGGAAACGTGCAGGTTCTCCTTTTTTTGTCAAATTTTGGTCACCGCGATACGGACCGGTTGCTCATCTACCTCCGACTCCACGACGAATTCGCCGCTGGGAGAAGGCACTCCTTCGATTTCGACAGCCAGCGTCTGCGAGGCGATGTAGTCGGCGAAGGATTTGAGCGCGGGAAGGACGAACTCCTGCTGTTCGATCTCCACACGGATTTTGTCCGTCACCTCGAAGCCCGAATCCTTGCGGATGTTCTGGATACGGTTGATCAACTCGCGGGCGATACCTTCGGCACGCAGGTCGTCGGTGATCGTGATATCGAGGGCTACGGTCAGCTTGCCCTCCGTAGCTACGAGCCAGCCCGGCATATCTTCCGAGGTGATTTCGAAATCGGCAGGGGTGACGGTGATTTTTTCGCCGTCCACGTCCAGCAGGGTTTCCGCCGATGCTTCGATCGCGGCTATCTGATCCTGTGAGAACCCGGCTACGAGAGCTGCGATCTGCTTCATCTGTTTGCCGTATTTGGGACCGAGGGTCTTGAAGTTGGGCTTGATGCGCTTGGTGATGAGTCCCGTCGTATTTTCGATCAGTTCTATTTCCTTGACATTCACTTCGCTCATAATGAGCCCCTTGACGGCTTCGATGCGGCGTGCGGTGTCGGCGTCGAGGACCGGAATGAGTATCTTCGTGAGCGGCTGGCGGACTTTGATGTTCACCTTGCGGCGCAGGGCCAGTACCATCGACGAAACCTGTTGGGCCATAGACATCATCTGCTCCAATTCACCGTCGATGAGCGAGGAGTCGCAGACGGGGAAGGTCGAAAGATGTACCGACTCGTCCGTGTGGCGACCGCTTACGGCGTTCAGATCGCGGAAGATACGGTCGGAGATGAACGGCGCGAACGGTGCGGAGAGCATCGAAACGGTTTCCAGACAGGTGTAGAGCGTCTGGTAGGCTGCCAGTTTGTCGCGTGTCAGACCGCCGCCCCAGAACCGCTTGCGGTTGAGGCGCACGTACCAGTTCGACAGGTTTTCGCATACGAATTCCTGGATCATACGGGCCGCCGGCGTCGGATCGTAATTCTCGAGCGATTCGGTGACGTTCCGGACCAGCGTATTGAGCAGGGAGATGATCCAGCGGTCGATCTCCGGGCGTTCGCTCATCGGAACTTCCGGCTCCTGTCCCGTAAAACCGTCCACATTGGCGTAGAGGGCGAAGAACGAGTAGGTATTGTAGAGCGTGCCGAAGAACTTGCGGCGCACTTCGTCCACGCCGTCCCGGTCGAACTTGAGGTTGTCCCAGGGCTGCGAGTTGGAGATCATGTACCAACGCGTCGCGTCGGCGCCGTAGGTCGAAAGTATTTCGAAGGGATCCACGGCATTGCCCAGGCGCTTGGACATTTTGTTGCCGTTCTTGTCGAGCACCAGGCCGTTCGAAATGATGTTCTTGAAGGCCACCGAGTCGAAGAGCATCGTGGCGATGGCATGCAGCGTGAAGAACCATCCGCGCGTCTGATCGACGCCTTCGGCGATGAAATCGGCCGGATAGACGCTCTTGAAGTAGTCGCCGCCGTGCTCGAAGGGGTAGTGTAGCTGGGCATAAGGCATGGCGCCCGAGTCGAACCACACGTCGATCAGATCCGGTTCGCGCCGCATCGGTTCGCCTTTGGACGAAACCAGCACGATATTGTCCACGTAAGGACGGTGCAGGTCGATCCGGTCGGTCGAGTAGTTCTCTTTGGAGAGGTCGCCCGGCTTGAAGTTCTTGTAGGGATTCTCCTTCATCAGACTTGCCGCGACGGATTTTTCGATTTCGGCGACGAGCTCTTCGACCGAGCCGATGCACTTCATTTCCGAGTAATCCTCCGTAGCCCAGATCGGCAGCGGCGTGCCCCAGAAGCGCGAGCGCGAGAGGTTCCAGTCCACCAGACCTTCGAGCCACTTGCCGAAGCGTCCCGTTCCGGTCGATTCCGGCTTCCAGCGGATCGTCTTGTTGAGTTCGATCATCCGGTCGCGCAGCGCCGTAGTTCGGATGAACCAGGAGTCGAGCGGGTAGTAGAGCACCGGTTTGTCCGTACGCCAGCAGTGGGGGTAGGAGTGGGTGTGCTTTTCGATCTTGAAAACCTTGTTCTCGGCCTTGAGCATCACTGAGAGATCGACGTCGAGCGTCGGCGCGTCGGCGGCGAGCGAATCGTCGTAGGCGTTTTTCACGTAACGGCCCGCCCATTGGGAATAGGCCGCTGTATCGACGTTGTCGCGTATGAAGGTCGGGTCGAGCTCTTCGAGCAGGAAGAACCGTCCCTTGCGATCGACCATCGGCTGATTCTTGCCCGCCTTATCGACCATAAACAGCGGGGCGATGCCTGCGGCGCGGGCCACGCGGTCGTCGTCCGCACCGAACGTCGGGGCGATATGCACGATACCCGTACCGTCGGAGGTGGTCACGTAGTCGCCCAGGATGACGCGGAACGCATCGCCCGCAGGCTTCACCCAGGGGATGAGCTGTTCGTAGCGGATGCCTTCGAAGTCCGGACCCTTGTAGGTGACCGGAGAGATTTCGAACTTGCCCTCCATCTTGGGGGTAAAATACGACCCCAGCAGTTCTTTGGCCAGGATGACAGTCTGGGGGGCATCCGTATAGGGATTGCGGCATTTGACGCGCACGTATTCGATTTCGGGGCCTACGGCCAGCGCGGTATTCGACGGCAGTGTCCAGGGCGTGGTGGTCCAAGCCAGGAAGTAGAGATCGCCTTCGGCTCCGTCGAAGAGTTTTTCGCTCCGCTCGTCGCGGATGATTTTGAACTGCGCCGTGCAGGTGGTATCCTTCACGTCGCGGTAGCAGCCCGGCTGGTTCAGCTCGTGGGTCGAAAGTCCCGTGCCGGCGGCCGGCGAGTAGGGCTGGATGGTGTAACCTTTGTAGAGTAGCCCCTTGTCGAAGAGCTGTTTCAGAAGCCACCAGAGGGTTTCGATGTATTTGTTGTCGTAAGTGATGTAGGGGTCGTCCATATTGACCCAATAACCCATTTTGCGCGTGAGTTCTTCCCACAGGCCCGTGTACTCCATCACCGCCTCGCGGCAGGCGCGGTTGTACTCCTCTATGGAGATTGTGCGCCCGATGTCCTCCTTGGTGATGCCGAGTTTCTTTTCGACGCCTAACTCTACAGGCAGTCCGTGCGTGTCCCATCCGGCCTTGCGGTGCACGAGGTAGCCCTGCTGCGTCTTGTAGCGGCAGAATACGTCCTTGATCGTGCGGGCCATGACGTGGTGGATGCCGGGCATGCCGTTTGCCGAGGGGGGACCCTCGTAGAATACGAACGTGGGATGGCCCTCGCGGGTCGTGATGCTTTTGTGGAACGTGTCGCGTGCGTCCCATTCGCCGAGCACGTCGGCGGCTATGCCTGCCAGGTCGAGGCCTTTATACTCCTTGAACTTCATATCGGTAGAAATTTCTTCGCTAATTTTCTGACAATTGGCAAAGATATAAAAAAGATTTGAAAAACGGGTCTGAAGCGTTCGATTTATGGATCTCCGTTCCGGGAAGCGGGGTCTGCGGGGGCCTTCCCTTCGTCGGGGCTGTCCGCGTCCGGCTTCGGGGCGATGACCGTCCCGGTCGTTTCCCGTCCGGTTCTGCGCCCGGGACGGACGCGGGTTTTGGGGATTACTCCCCCGCGGGAATGTCGATCCGGAAACAGGAGCCTTCGCCCGCCACGGAGTCGACGCCGACCGAGCCGCCCAGCTGTTCGGC
>OJMG01004256.1_pt1 | contig 10079 bp, 8 predicted proteins | sample 1597141 | NCBI WGS metagenome assembly OJMG01 (sample SAMEA2452119, study PRJEB22498) | human gut metagenome | biome: human feces; feature: human gut; material: feces | place: Australia | collected 2012
AAAGATGCCGGCATCAGCCCGAGAAAGCTTGGTATCCGTCTTGACAGCGGTGATCTTGCCTACCTGTCCAAAAAAGCACGTAAAATGCTGGATGAGGCCGGCTTTGAAGAAGCAACGATCTGCGCATCCAACGACCTTGATGAATATCTGATCCACGACCTCAAGATGCAGGGCGCAGCGATCGATTCATGGGGTGTCGGAACCAATCTGATCACCTCCAAAGACTGTCCTTCATTCGGTGGTGTATATAAGCTCGCTGCCATCCAGAATAAGAATGGTGAGTTCGAACCTAAAATCAAACTTTCTGAGAACACAGAAAAGATCACCAATCCGGGCAACAAGACGGTTTACCGTATTTACGAAAAAGAAACCGGCAAGATGAAAGCTGATTATATCTGCTTTGTAGACGAAGAAATCAATCCGGAGGAAGATCTTCTCCTCTTTGATCCAAGCGAGACATGGAAAAAGACAAAGATGAAAGCCGGAACCTATACGGTCCGCGAAATGATGCAGCCAATCTTCATCAACGGTGAATGTGTCTACACTTCCCCGTCTGTCAAAGAGATTGCCGCTTACTGCCGTCAGGAAAAAGAGACCCTGTGGGATGAATCCAAACGACTCTTCAATCCTCACCAGATGTATATCGATCTGTCTCCAAGACTTTATGAAGTAAAGAAACAGCTTCTTGACCGCATGAGTGCTGATGACTAGGTTACAATTTGAAAAGAGGTATTACCGATGAAAAATATGACATTAAAAAATATAACCGCTGCCTGCCATGGAACCTTCCATGGTGACAGCAGTTTTCTTGAAAAAGAGATTACCGGCGTTGCAATCGACAGCCGGAAAGCAGCACCGGGATTTCTTTTTGTCCCACTCAAAGGAGCCCGTGTAGACGGCCACACCTTTATCCCACAGGTTATGGAACAGGGTGCACTTGCTACTCTTACAGAAGAAGATCCTTCTTCCCTTACCTGTCCCTGCATTCATGTAGAATCCTGCGAAAAAGCACTTCGTGATATCGCAGCGTTTTACCGCATGCAGCTTGACATCAAGGTTGTCGGCATCACCGGAAGTGTTGGCAAGACCAGCACCAAAGAAACAATTGCCTCTGTCCTTTCCCGGAAATACAATGTTCTTAAGACAGAGGGAAACTTTAACAATGGAATCGGACTTCCGCTTACCATCTTCAATCTTACCGAAGAACATGAAGTCGCTGTCCTGGAGATGGGAATTGACCATTTCGGAGAGATGCATGAACTTGCATCCATCAGCCAGCCGGATATCTGTGTAATCACCAACATCGGTCTTGCACACATGGAAAATCTCGGAAGCCGCGACGGAATCTTAAAAGCCAAAACCGAAGTTTTTGATCATCTGCGTCCAAATGCTTCTGTCATCTTAAACGGAGATGACGACAAACTTTCCACAGTCGCAGAGGTACAAGGGAAAAAGCCTGTTTTCTTCGGTCTTTCAGACCAGCTGGATGCCTATGCAGACGGAATCGTAAGTCAGGGACTTCGCGGAACTGACGCTGTACTCCACCTTCCACTTGGTGAAATCAACGTACATATCCCGGTACCTGGAAATCACATGGTTTATAATGCTCTCGCCGGAGCATGTGTCGGCATGAAGCTTGGACTTACTCTGGAGGAAATCCAGACCGGGATCTCTTCCCTGAAGACGATTGCCGGACGTACCAATCTGATCGACACAGGATCTCTTTTGATCATCGATGATTGCTACAACGCTAATCCGGTTTCCATGAAATCTTCTCTGGATGTACTTTCTACCGCAACAGGAAGAACCGTAGCTGTAATGGGCGATATGTATGAGCTTGGTGATAAGGAGAATGAACTTCACTACAATACCGGCGCACATGCTGCCGAGATCGGCATTGATGTGATCTGCTGTATCGGAGAACTTTCCCACCACGCATATGAAGGTGCAAAAGCCTGTGCAAAGAGCAGTGCCGTACTTTACTTTAAAACCAAACAGGACTTCCTGGGAAAAATCCGGAATGTTGTCAAAAAAGATGATACCATTCTGGTCAAAGCTTCCCACGGTATGGAATTTCCTGAGATCATTGATGTACTCAGACAGATGAAGTTTTAAGAGAGGGAAGACATGAAATATCAGATACTTGTTCTTGACCTGGACGGAACACTTACCAACTCCAGGAAAGAAATCACTCCACCAACGTTAAAGGCTCTGATCGAGATCCAGGAAGCCGGAAAAAAAGTTGTTCTTGCAAGCGGTCGCCCTACATACGGCGTGGTTCCCCTTGCCAGGCAGCTCCATCTGGAACGTTACGGAAGCTATATTCTATCCTTCAACGGAGCACGGATCACTGACTGCCGCACCGGCCAGGTCATTTACAACAAAACACTTCCGCAGGACGTGATCCCGGATATCTACCGGATCGCTTCCAACTACCCGGTTGATATTCTGGCTTATGAGGATGGACAGCTTCTGTCCGGATTTACCCCGACAAAATATTCCGAATTAGAATCCCGGATCAACCATTTACCAATTGTACAAATTGATAATTTCTGCGAGAAAGTATCCACATTTTCAAACAATAAATTTCTCCTGACCGGAGAACCGGACAGCATCGCTGCTGCTAAAGAGGAAATGTCCGCTCATTTCCATGGTTATATCGATGTTTACTGTTCGGATCCATTTTTCCTCGAAATTGTTCCAAAGAATGTAGACAAATCCGCCTCTCTTCTGAAGCTTCTTACCAGCATCGGTCTGACTGCTGATGAAATGATCTGCTGCGGTGACGGATACAACGACCTGACTATGATCGAAACCGCAGGTCTTGGAGTGGCAATGGAAAATGCACAGCCACTGGTCCGTGAAAAAGCAGATTTTATCACAAAATCAAATGATGATGATGGAGTTCTCTATGTGATCGATCAGTTTATGCGCGATTGACCGTCGTAGAAATATCATTTCTCAAAATATAAAAATCCCGGAGAACTGGTTTTACTTCCAGTCTCCGGGATTTTTGTTTTCAGTATTTTTCTGTACTTAGATTTCTGCAGTTTCCGCGTCGTCAGTCTCTTCCAGTACTTCCGCATACTTGTCCAGAATGATCTTCTGGATTCTGTCTCTTGTACCGGAATTGATTGGATGCGCAATATCACGATATTCCCCATCCAGTGCTCTCTTACTCGGCATTGCAATGAAAAGTCCTTTTTCCCCTTCAATGACTTTAATATCGTGAACAACAAATTCTTCGTCCATTGTAATTGATACTACTGCCTTTAATTTTCCTTCTTTTGCTACTTTGCGCACGCGTACATCTGTAATCTGCATAACTTTCTAGCCCCTTTCTCCAGTAACGCACATACCGGTCCGCTCCTTTTCCTTTATTTGACCGGCATGCCTTCTGATCCGGACTCTTACAAGTCCCCCTCAGTTTTTATAATGCGTACCTTTCGTTCTTTTCTATTACTACTTTCACGCCATCTTCACCAACATGCCGTGTATTGGCACGGATCGTATCCCTGCTCTCTACAATACAGTTCTCAATGTAAGTATTGTCCCCAAGATACACATCATTTAAAATAATTGAGTTTTTGATCACACAATTATTTCCAACAAACACTTTTTTAAACAGAACCGAATTCTCAACGGTTCCGTTGATAATGCTTCCGCTTGCCACAAGGCTGTTCTTAACGACCGCACCCGGATTATATTTTGCCGGAGGCAGGTCTGTCACCTTGGAATAAATACTTGGAAGCTGCTTAAAGAAATAGTTCCGGACTTCCGGTTTGAGGAAATCCATGTTTGTCTTATAATAGGCATCGACCGTGGAAATATTGCTCCAGTAGTCTTTTATCTTATAACCGTATATCTTTTTCAGATTCTTGTATCTGATCAGGATATCCGTTACAAAATCATATCTGTCTTCCTCAGCTGAATGCTCGATCAGATCGATCAGCTGACGTCTGCGGATGATATAGATTCCTGTGGAAATCGTGTTGGAATTTGCCACCATCGGTTTTTCCTCAAAATCTTCGATCCGCATATTCTCATTCATCTTCAGGATGCCAAAACGGGTTGCATCCTCGCCCTGATCCAGATCCCGGCATACCACAGTGATATCTGCTTTCTTGGCAATGTGGTATTCCAGTACTTTGTTATAATCCATCTTGTAAACCGCATCACCGGATGTGATGATCACATAAGGTTCATGGCATCTCTTCAGGAAATCCAGGTTCTGATAGATCGCATCTGCCGTTCCACGATACCAGTAGCCATTGTCTGCGGTGATCGTCGGTGTAAATACATAAAGACCACCCTGCTTACGTCCGAAATCCCACCACTTGGAAGAATTCAGATGTTCATTCAGTGAACGTGCATTATACTGAGTAAGTACTGCTACCTTCTGGATGTGCGAATTGGACATATTGCTGAGTGCAAAATCAATTGCCCGGTAGCTTCCTGCGATCGGCATCGCTGCCACTGCACGCCTCTGTGTAAGCTCCCGCATCTTGTTGTTGTTACCGCCTGCTAAAATGATTCCAACTGCTCTCATGATCTGTCACCCGCCTTTATCAATACTCCGCCGCTTTCAAGAGCACCCTGTACATAATCCTCCTTCACGGTAATACCGCTGATCGCAGTATTCTTTCCAATCTGTACTCCTGCCGGAATCACAGAATTCTCACCGATCGTAACCAGTCCGGAATTGTAGATATCAGACCTGAGCTTGTTCGGTGCTTCATTGCCGATTCCAAAGGTTACATTATCTCCAACCTTAACATTCTCCGCAATGATCGCTTTGTCGATCACACAGTCATTTCCTATCGCAACATCCTGCATGATGATCGAATCCCGGATCACGCAGCCTTGTCCAACAACAACACCTGCGCCGATCACACAGTTATGTATCTCGCCGTATATCTCAGCTCCGTCGCCAATGATGCTTCTGTCGATCACAGCTTCTTTTGAGATATACTGTGGCGGTATAATTGAATTATTCGTATAAATTTTCCAGAATTCCTCATAAAGATTAAATTCAGGAATAATGTCGATCAGTTCCATATTAGCTTCCCAGTAAGAACTCAATGTACCGACATCCTTCCAGTAACCATTATATTCATATGCAAACAGTCTCTGCTTCTTTTCATGACAGTACGGAATGATATGCTTTCCGAAATCACATCCCGGCTGATCTTTCATCTTAATCAGTGCCTCTTTGAGCACCGGCCAGCTGAAAATATAAATTCCCATGGACGCAAGATTGCTCCGCGGATTCGCCGGCTTCTCCTCAAACTCGGTGATTCTCTTGTCTTCATCGGTAATTACGATTCCGAAACGACTTGCTTCTTCGATCGGAACCGGCATTGCCGCGATCGTCACATCTGCATGATTCTCCTTGTGAAAATCCAACATGACCTCGTAATCCATCTTGTAAATATGATCTCCTGATAAGATCAGTACATAATCCGGATTAAATGTCTCCATATACTCCAAATTCTGATAAATTGCATTCGCCGTTCCTGTATACCATTCGCTGCTTGTACTCTTCTCATACGGCGGAAGAATTGACACCCCTCCGATATTCCGGTCCAGATCCCACGGAATACCAATTCCAATATGTGTATTAAGCCTGAGTGGTTGATACTGGGTCAGGACACCGACTGTATCGATTCCTGAGTTGATACAGTTACTCAGCGGAAAATCAATGATCCTGTATTTGCCGCCAAATGCAACAGCCGGTTTAGCAACTTTTGCAGTCAGGACGCCAAGTCTGCTGCCCTGTCCTCCTGCCAATAGCATTGCTATCATTTCCTTTTTTATCATGTCTTCACCCCTTCTCAGTAATTCTGGTTTTTTCATTATAACATATTACATACATATAGTGAACATATTTTACAAAAATATTTCTGTTTACCTATCTTTTTTATAGAAATATCACAAAAAGAAAAGGTTTGGTTTTTGACCTATCTATGTTATAATTATGCACGTAAGTCAAATACTATGAAACAAATTCACAGAACAGGAAGTGTCATTATGTATAAAATTGATTTTAATCAGCCTTGCCATATCCACTTCATCGGAATTGGCGGCATCAGTATGAGTGGACTCGCTGAGATCCTTCTTGAAGAAGGCTTCACAGTATCCGGATCCGATAACAAAGAATCGGCACTTACGGATCATCTGTCTCAGAATGGTGCAACCGTATTTTACGGTCAGAAAGCTTCCAATATTATAGACGGTATCGACCTTGTAGTTTATACCGCAGCGATCCACGAAGACAACGAAGAATTTGCAGAAGCAAAGCGTCAGAATCTTCCGATGTTATCCAGAGCAGAATTACTCGGTCAGCTTATGACTAACTATAAGACACCGGTTGCTATATCCGGTACACACGGTAAGACAACCACAACCTCTATGCTTTCTCATATTGCTCTTGCAGCAGACCTGGATCCGACAATCTCTGTCGGCGGTATCCTGAAAGCGATCGAAGGCAATATCCGTGTCGGCGGACCTGACCTTTTTATTACGGAAGCATGCGAATATACCAACAGTTTCCTGCACTTTTTCCCGAAAATCGGTATTATTCTGAATGTAGATGCGGATCACCTGGACTTTTTTAAAGACCTGGACGATATCCGTAATTCTTTCCACCTTTTTGCTAAGCTTCTTCCGGAAAACGGAACTCTCGTCATCAACGGAGATATTGATAAGATTGAAGAGATCACCTCCGATCTTTCCTGTCGTGTTATCACTTTTGGCAAAGAAGCTTCCCTGGATTACAGTGCAGCCAATATTACTTATAGCGAACAGGGCAATGCCTCTTTCGATGTCGTAAAAGACGGACAGAATGTTGCACATCTCGCTCTTGCAGTTGGCGGTGAGCACAACGTATATAACGCACTTGCGGCAATCGCAGTTGCCGATATTCTTGGTGTTCCTGCGGAGACGATCCAGACAGGTCTTGCTTCCTTCCACGGAACAGACCGCCGTTTTGAATACAAAGGTGAAGTCGGCGGAGTGACCATCATTGATGATTACGCACACCATCCGACAGAGATTGCTGCAACGCTGAAAAGTGCTGCACATTATCCACATAAAAAGCTGTGGTGTATTTTCCAGCCACATACTTATACACGTACAAAAGCATTATTCTCAGAATTTGCTGAAGCACTCGCACATGCAGACCATGTAATCCTTGCTGACATCTATGCAGCGCGTGAGACAGATACTTTAGGCATCTCTTCCGCACAGCTTGCAGATGCAGTCAAAGAACATGGATGTGACGCAACTTATCTGCCAAGCTTTGCAGCCATCGAAGAGTTCGTCACCACCCATTGCCAGCCTGGCGATCTTCTGATCACAATGGGTGCCGGAGATGTTGTAACCATTGGGGAAGACCTGTTAAAAGCCTGATTTTCTCCAATATTTGCGAAATTTTATCTGTAATAACAAAAATTTCCGTCAGAAAATTCTTTTTTACAATCTGGGATGATGTTATAATGAACAAAGTCAGAAAAGAAAGGAAGCGGAAATTATGAGTGCACTTATTTTGCGCAATCATTCCCACAATAACATAACGATCGTGGAGAATGACTTTATCGATCATTATATGGTATCTGCGAACGGAGAATATGTAAAAGTCTATCTTCTTCTTCTCCGTTATCAGAATATCCCGGAGCAGCTTCCGGATATCCCGCAGATGGCAGACCTTCTGGAGAATACCGAAGGCGATATCCTGCGTGCACTCAAATACTGGGAAAAAGAAGGAATTCTTTCTCTCGAATATGACGAAACAAATGAACTCGCCGGAATCTGTATCGGAAAAGCACCAACTCATCAGACACCTGTCAAAGCGGCTTTCCATACACCTTCCGCACAGTCTGCTTCCGTTCATGAAAAATCTCCGGTCGCGCAGTCTGATGGAAATACCACTGTTTCAGACAAAGCTGCCGGTCAGAATCTTCCTGCATCAAGACGTTCCCTTGCTGCAAGAAGAGAATTAAAGCAGATTCTTTTTATTGCTGAACAATATCTTGGCAAAACCTTATCCCGTACCGATGTTGATGCGATTACCTACTTTTATGATTCCCTTGGTTTTTCCGCAGACCTGATCGAGTATCTGATCGAATACTGTGTGGAGAACGGACATAAGAGCATGCATTACATTCAGAAAGTAGCACTTTCATGGGCAGATGAACATATTACAACCGTCGATCAGGCACGTAATTCCTCTGCATTTTACAACAAAACCTGCTATTCTATCCTGAATGCATTTGGCATCAAAGGGCGGGGACCTGCATCTGCCGAACTGGATTATATCCGCAAATGGCTGGAGGATGGGAATTTCGAACTGGATCTCATTCTGGAAGCATGCAACCGCACCATCAGTGCGATCCACCAGCCAAGTTTTGAATATACTGACAAGATTCTCGAAAACTGGAAGACGGGCAACGTTCGTACACTGGCAGATGTTGAGCGTCTTGATTCTGCCTTTGAGCAGGAAAAAGACCGGAGGAAAACTCCTTCGGGGCAAAACCGTACACCTTCTGCCCAGCAGCCTTCCAAATTCCGTAATTTTGAAGAACGTTCTTACAATATGGACGAGCTTACCAAAGAATTATTACGCAGTAACTAAGAAAGGGGAACACTGTGCCGTTAACTAATTCACAATACAATGCGCTGATGCGCGTATATGAAGAAAAAAGAGCGAAGAGCCGCGACCTCGCGAATCTTCACTACGAGCGTGCCTGCCAGAAGGTTCCGGAGCTTGCATCGATTGATGCCTCTATTTCTTCTGCCAGTCTTGATCAGGCGAAAAAGCTGCTCGCAGGCGATGACACTGCCCTCGCTTCTTTGAAGGAAGATATCCGGTCTCTTTCTGACAGACGCCGCCGACTCCTTTCCGACGCCGGATTCCCGAAAGACTATCTGGAACAGCATTTTGAATGTCCGGACTGTCAGGATACCGGCTATGTCGGCACGAAAAAGTGCCATTGCTTTTTAAAAGCGATCATTGATCTGTTCTACACCCAATCCAACTTAAAAGGGCTTCTCGAACAGGAAAATTTTGAACATTTTAATTTTGATTATTATTCATCCAATTATAGAGACCGGCTTTCCGGTCAGAATTCCCGCGAGCTTGCAACGCGGGCTTATCAGGAATGTATGAATTTCATCCACAATTTTGATACCGAACATGGTAATCTGCTCCTTTTTGGGAATACTGGTATTGGGAAGACATTTCTTAGTCACTGCATTGCAAAAGAAGTAATGGATTCTCTGCATTCCGTTCTTTACCTGACTGCCTCTGAATTTTTCGATGCGCTCCTTGAAAAAGCACTGACCCGGAATGATGAGAGCTGTCTTTTATATGAGCAGATCCACCAGTGTGATCTGCTGATCATTGATGACCTGGGAACCGAACGAAATACAGACTTTGTCGTTTCTCAGCTTTTTGTGTGTTTAAATGATCGGATCCTGAACAGGAAATCTACGATCATTTCTACTAATCTTACTCTGGAGGAAATCAAGACGAACTATACAGAACGTACATTTTCCCGGATAAGCAACCATTATAAGATACTTCGCCTTGCCGGTGATGATATCCGCATTCAAAAGAAACTTATGTACAGGGAGGAACACTGATGTTACATCGAAGTGAACGAATTCTGGATAATATTCCAGTTGGCTCTCTCGGCATTATTGCTGTAGACGGCTGTGAAGAGATGGGAAATAAAGTCAATGACTATCTCGTAAAATGGAGAAAGGAAGAGACTCGTTTCCAGAAAGACAATCTTGTTTTCAACGGCTACGAAAAGCCGAACTATCTGATCAACGCAAAAGTACCGCGTTTTGGATCTGGTGAAGCCAAAGGTATTATCAATGAGTCTGTACGTGGAAAAGACCTTTATCTGATGGTCGATGTCTGCAACTACAGCCTGACTTATTCGCTCAGCGGCAATACCAACCATATGTCACCGGACGACCATTTCCAGAACCTGAAGCGTGTCATCGCCGCTGTAGGAGGAAAAGCACGTCGTCTGAACGTCATTATGCCTTTCCTGTATGAAAGCCGCCAGCAC
>OJMG01004259.1_pt1 | contig 10074 bp, 5 predicted proteins | sample 1597141 | NCBI WGS metagenome assembly OJMG01 (sample SAMEA2452119, study PRJEB22498) | human gut metagenome | biome: human feces; feature: human gut; material: feces | place: Australia | collected 2012
AGGAAGGTGTGGGTATGATTGCTTTCTCGCCATTGGCACAAGGCTTGCTGACCGACAAATACCTGCATGGCATTCCGGAAAACTCGCGGGCTGCCAAACCAACGGGGCATCTGAAGCACGAACAAGTAACGGCCGACAAGATTGCCCGTATTACCCGTTTGAATGAACTGGCGGCACAACGCGGACAGACATTGGCAGAGATGGCTCTGGCTTGGATCATGCGCGACAAGCGGGTTACCAGTGTTTTGATTGGAGCCAGTTCGGTAGCACAGCTGGATGATAACCTGAAAGCACTCGAACACCTTTCTTTTACAGACGAAGAACTAGAACAAATCGAATCGATATTAGCATAACCTTAATAATTTAATTAGCGATGGATAATAGATTAGCATTGAACAAGAATGAGCTGGTTGCCTATCTGAAGAAACCGGCTTCTCAATTTACGAAAGAAGATATAAAGCGCTTTATCATGGAAAATGAAGTGAATATGGTCAATTTCATGTATCCGGGAGGTGATGGCCGCTTGAAGACGTTAAACTTTGTCATTAACGATTTGGATTACCTGGATGAGATCCTCAGCTGTGGTGAACGGGTGGACGGTTCCAGTCTTTTCCCTTTCATCGAAGCCAGTAGTAGTGACTTATATGTTATTCCCCGGTATCGTACCGCTTTCGTAGATCCGTTTGCTGTAGAGAAAACCGTAACGATGTTGTGTTCGTACTTCAATAAAGACGGAGAATTATTGGATAGTTCACCTGAATACGTCTTGCATAAGGCATGCGATGCCTTCAAGAAAGTGACAGGTATGGAGTTTCAGGCCATGGGTGAACTGGAATTTTATGTGATTGATGAAGTTCAAGACGACTTTCCGGCTGTTGATCAGCGGGGATATCATGAATCAGCACCGTTTGCCAAGAATAATGATTTCAGAACCAATTGCATGTTAAAGATTGCCCGTTGTGGCGGACAAATCAAATACGGTCATAGTGAAGTAGGAAACTTCTCAGATACTGATTTCAACTTCGAACAGAATGAAATCGAATTCCTGCCGGTTGCTGCTGAAGACGCAGCCGATCAGTTGATGATCGCCAAATGGGTGATTCGCAATGAGGCTTATAACTCAGGTTTGAATGTAACCTTTGCTCCGAAGATCAGTATTGGAAAGGCTGGTTCTGGTTTGCATATCCACATGAGGATGATGAAAGACGGCAAGAACCAAATGTTACAAGACGGTATCATTTCGGAAACAGCCCGTAAAGCCATTGCCGGAATGATGGATCTGGCTCCTTCGATTACGGCATTCGGCAATACAAACCCAACTTCTTATTTCCGTCTGGTTCCGCATCAGGAAGCTCCGACGAATATTTGTTGGGGAGATCGTAACCGTTCGGTTCTGGTGCGTGTACCGTTAGGCTGGTCGGCCGGATTAATCTGTCCGCACATATCTTTTCCGGCCAGTGTGTCTGCTCAATATGATACGACGCAGAAGCAAACGGTAGAAATGCGTTCGCCGGATGGTTCTGCAGACGTATATCTGCTGATTGCCAGTCTGGCTGTTGCCTGTCGTCATGGCTTCGAGATGGAAAATGCATTGGATATAGCCGAACAAACTTATGTGAATGTCAATATTCATAAGAAAGAAAACAAGGACAAGCTGGCCAAGCTGAAACAATTGCCGGATAGTTGTGTGGCTTCTTCAAAATGCCTGCAAGACCAGCGTGCGGTGTATGAAGAATACAATGTCTTCAGTCCGGGAATGATTGACAGCATTATTGCCCGTCTGAAAGCCTTTAAGGACGAGAATATCCGGAGCAAGGTGATGGACAACGAACGGAAGATGCTTGAACTGGTTGAAACTTATTTCCATTGTGGATAAAAACCGGTCAGACAAAAGAAAGAAACGCCGGTCGGGATTTCTCCCGATCGGCGTTCGTGATCATGACATACACAACTTTGTTAAGGTTTCGTACATTTATTTACCCCAGTTTTTATTCGGTTTCTCACCCATTTCCAAAACCAGACTTCCTCCTTTCAGTAACTCAACAGCCGGGAACTTAAATGAAGTCAACTTCTTTCCATTGAGAGTGGCCGACTGTACATACTTATTCTGTCGGGAAGCATTCTTGGCTTCGATGATAAATTCTTTTCCTCTTCCATACCGATTATCGAGATGGAGAACAATCTTTTCGTATAGCGGACTGGCTATTTCGTAAACAGGCTCGGTCTGACAACCACCATCCGTCTGGAAAAGTCCGATAGCTGCCATAATAAACCATGCACTCATTTGTCCCTGATCTTCATCTCCCAGGTAAGCATTGGCAATACCCGAACCATAATAACGGTCGATGATAGACCGGCTCCATTTCTGTGTTAGCCACGGTTTTCCTACCCAATTGAACAGAAAGGCAAAATGCATGGATTGCTGATTTCCTTGTACGACCGGGAAATCCCAGTATTGATCGTTGGGAGCATTGTATCGCCAAGGTTCACTGGCTTGAAATCCCCATTCCAACCGTTCGATGAAACGATCTTTACCGATAGCTGTCGCTAGAGCCGGAACATCTTGCGGAACGAAATAGGTAAGCTGCCAGGCATTTCCTTCTACATAATGATGATTGGCTCCTGAGCGGAACGGATCAAAGTCGGCTACCCATTTTCCCTGACTATCTTTAAGGGCTGCAAAACCAGACTTAGGCTCAATTACATGTTTCCACCAGGAACCTCGCTGGTTGAATTCCTTATAAACCTTTTCATTGCCGATAGCTTTGGCAAATTGTCCGACTGTCCAGTCGTCGAAAGCATATTCCAGCGAATTGGAGAAACGGCCTAAATCGGATGGTACATATTGATACTTGAGATAGGCTTCCAAGTCACGGTTTCCGGCATAACCGGCAAAAACTTTCTGCGAAGGTGTCTTTTGCATCTTTAGCATCGCTTCGAGTGCTTTGTTGGTATCAAAATCCCGAATTCCCATTTGATAAGCACCTACAATAAGCGGTATCTCATGTTCAGCCACCATTACCGGTATATAATTCATGCCAGCAGGACCTTTCGCCAACCATCCGTTGGCATCATACATGGCAAGCTGCGAGTTTACCCACCGGTGACTCCATTCGGGAGTTACCAGATTCCAGAACTGATTTAAGTTCCAGAATGTATTCCAAAAGGCATCGCATCCTAAAGCGACATCGTCTTTCCCAGTTAGCTGCTGAACTTTCTTATCGGTTGATATCCATTGTCCGTTGACATCACTCCAAATATTCCGGCTGCATAACGCCCGATACATATTATTATAGAAGCGGACTTTTTCTTGGCGGTCGGTTGTGGAGATTTCTACACGGCCAAATAATTCATTCCATACAGCTTGCTGATGATCACGTACGGCATCGAAGCTCCAACCAAAAGGCTCGCTGATTTCCGTCTTCAGATTGAGAGATGCATTCTCGAGGCTCACCAGTGAAATGCCGGAACGAATCTGTACAGTAGGATTCTGCTTAACGTCGAATTGCAGGAACAACCCTGCATCTTTCAGGTCTTTTCCCGTCAGATGTTCTGTCTTGACTACTGTTCCGTCTGTCCATCCGCCCATTTCCTGAATAGGCTGATCGAATTCCAGAACGAAGTAAAGCCGATAGTCCTGATCGGCATCGTTACTCCATACATTCCGAGATAACTGATGACTGACACCTTCGATCCGGTTTGGTCCGACTTTCTTTATCTCGATATCACTTAATACATAATCATATTCAGTAGGAATGTGCAAATCAACCAGCACACGGGCACCTTCCCGGTCCTGTGGAAACGTATATCGTTGGAATCCGCAGCGTGTAGTGGCTGTCAATTCAGCTTGGATATCGTAATCGTTCAGATGAATGGCATAGTATCCGATACCGGCTTGTTCGGTTTGCTTGCGGATACGTGAACGATAACCGGAATCCGGATCCATTTCATCTCCTTCCTGAATGACTAGCTTACCGTTGGTTGGCATTAATCCGAGTCCGCCCAACGTCCATTCATGGATATGACTGAAGCAACCGATGTTTTCGAACGTAGGTTGATAACCGGCTTGCCAACCTGCATTCTGGTTGTCGGGACTTAGCTTCACCATACTGAAAGGCATCCATGGTCCGGGTGCGATCATCCAACGGGAATGTCCGGTACCAATACGGGTATCCACATAGTCAGCATACGTCTGAAGCCTTTGAGGTTCACGAAGAATCGTACCTTCTTCTGCAATTTTCCCATCAATCCGAACGCGATACCGGCTCTCTTTAGCTGTCGTTACTGCTGGCATCGGAGCTTCAAAGACATAACGTGCCGTATCCAGCCGTTGAGAGAAAATAGACTTCCCGTCCAATTCAACAGACAAGTTCGGTTGTTTATCTAATTCTTCAACATCAACCAGCAATGGTTGGAAATGTTGGCCGTTTTGCTCTATTTCGTAAGGAGCTGCAGTTACACGACGAACGAAAGCCTTTTGAGGTTTCTGTAAGCGAACTCCTTCCGGGCTATCCAAGTAAACTTGGTCAAAAAGAATCCACGAACCTTCCAGTACGGAAAGACGGATTTCGTTTCCTCCTTCTTGCATACAAGCATTGTCGATGGGAATCTCAATACGATGTTCCTGTGTTCCACTCAGATCACCTTCGATTGATTTGGCATTCTTGCCGGCAGGAAGCTGGAATTTCCATGATTTATCATTAACAGTTACTTTGAGTAGCGGAGGTAATTTAACATCATTGTCGAGAACATCAATGACTAACTTCCATGTACCGGTTGTCGGCTTTTGATTTATACCGAATAAGATAGTTGTTTCATGCGTTCTCCATCCGGAAGTTCCGCCTGTACCGCCCCATCCGTCGGAAGGACCTGGAATAACATATGGAAAATCTTTTGATGCTTCAGAATATCCAACTAAGAAATAACGATCTTCATATCCAAAATCATGAGCAAGGAAATCTTTGTATTGATTGGGAGCCAAAGCAAAACCTGTTGCTTGATTATCATTTTGTCCGATAGTCCATAGCCGTTCAGCACTAACAGTAGCAGCACCAAAAGCTAATCCGGACATAAGTAAAAGAGATGTAAGATAAGTATGCATACATTGAATTTTTATGCAAATAAACAGAAGATTTCTCAACCAACTGTGATATTATATTTTGATATACTTGTATAATATTCCGATATATTGTGAAGTAAGTTTTATATTATAATGAAGGATTATAATTCTCTGAGTGTTGTGCAATTGTTGTGTAATGTAGATAAAAGAAAAACGTGAATAACTTTGTTTCAGTTATTCACGTCTATATCTGAGTGATCGGGCTGGGATTCGAACCCAGGACCCACAGCTTAGAAGGCTGTTGCTCTATCCAGCTGAGCTACCTGACCATCCTTTTCAAATGCGTTGCAAAGGTACGCATTTTATTTGAATAAGCAAATATTTGTTCTACTTTTTTATCGATGCTTGATAAATAATTGATGAATCGTTTGTTTGTCAAGGAGATTTCTCGATTGCTCAAAAAGAGGAAACTTGACGATTTCTCTTAAAGATCATTTACTTTTAATACATTATAAGAAATATGTTCATCAAATACATCACTACCATCTACTTTCTTAATGTAGCGGACGATACAGATAGTAATAGGAAGAATGATAACTTCATATAACGATTTTAGTACGGCTTGAGTCATAATCATGATCAGTAGCTCATTCCCTGGTATTAATCCACCAAATGCGATGGAAAAGAAAATTAATGAATCTGCACTTTCTCCCACTAAAGTAGAAAGAACGGCTCGTAAAGAGAAGTTTTTCCCTTGAGATGCCAACTTCATTTTACTCATTACGTAGGCATTAAGAAAAGAACCTACCAAAAAGGCAAGTAAACTGGCTATCGCAATACGAGGAGCTAAACCAAATACGAAATTGAAGGCTTCTTCGCCATTCCAATACGGAGCTGCAGGTAAAGCTGTTGCAATTTGAGCGAAAGCAATAACCAAAAAATTGGAAGCAAAACCACTCCAAATAATCAAGCGGGCTTTCTTAAATCCCCAGACTTCTGCAATGCAATCGTTGATAATATAAGATACTGGAAAGACAATTAGACCGGCAGTCGCTGTAACTCCTGCCAACTGGATTACTTTTGTTTCTAATAGATTGGCTGCGACTAGGCAGACATTAAAAAGAATACCCAATAACATGAAGGGCACACTAACTGTTGTTCTTTGCATATATTCTTGTTTTTAACGAGGTTTATCAAGCACTCGACCACAAAGATACGGGGTTTGACTGGTAAACACAACGACTTTATATTTCTTTAGTTATCACAAAGGTGTTTTTTTTAGTAATTTAGGATAACATCTCCATTTAATGTGTAAGTTTGTACGTATGAATCACTAATACGATGAATTATGAATTACAAATTATTTTTCTCGGTGGCTGCGATGACCCTATTGTTATCGACCGCGTGTGTACAAAAAGACAGAGTGGTGGAATATCCTTTAATTGAAGCGGCGAATACCATGACTCTCGATTTTTCGAAAGTAGAACTGACGGATACGGCTACAATTCTACATACGGATGCATATTATCGACCGAACTATTGGATCCGTATTGATTCGAAGAGTTATCTGAAAGCAGATGGCAAGAAATATGCGTTGAAAGGGACAAAAGGTATAGAAGCTGACTCTTTGTTTTGGATGCCTAAATCTGGCGAAGCCTCTTTTACTTTGTTGTTTGAACCCATGCCAAAGAAAACAAAGAAATTTGATTTTATCGAGTCGGATTGTGAAACTTGCTTTCAGCTTTTTGGTATTGATTTGACAGGGAAGAAACGCTTTGATGAGCGTACAGATATCCCGGAAGAGATACGGAAAACCGATCCCAAAGCACCGTTGGCCTATCCTGCTTTCAAATCGGGTGAGACTACGTTGAATATTCATTTCTTAGGGTATCGGAAAGAGTTTGGTACGAAAGTAGGAGCTTATGTCAATACCATGTTTGGTAATCAGGAAGAGTATAATGCCGAGATCGATACTTTAACGGGTATAGCAACGGTTCGATTCATGCAATATGGTCCGGCGAATGTCCTAGTTGCCTTGCAAGGAATAAATGGACAAATAAGGGTGGCTCCTGGCGAAGAAACTGAAGTATATTTGGATAGCCGCCGGACAGCGCAGTATATCCATCATCGTCGGCAGGAAAAGAAAGGGCAACCGTTACCTGAACTTCGCGATTGTTATACTTCCGGAACGTATCAGAATCTGAATAATACGGTTTCTGGTTGGAATGATAAGCCGGAATATAGGATGCAGCTTTATACTGGTAAGTTTGGAAACTATAAGATGACTGCCGATGAATATACGCAGTTTGTTATTGATCAATACCATACGCTTTCGGCAAGTATAGACAGTAGTGAAAAACTGACTCCAATGGATAAAAAAATACAACAACTTACTTTGCAGCAAGCGGTACTGGCGGCCATAACGATTGACATGCGTGAACACAATTACCGGAGTGAACATCAGATGTGGGATCCTAGACAGAAGGTAGAAGGTATTGATCCTTTGAAACCTGAGCATGTGGCTAAGGTGTTCAAGCTGGTTGATATCAATGATCCGAAGTTGTTGTTGGGATTGCAAACCAGTGACTATATTTATTCATTACAGCGCGTTGGAGACCTGACGAAAGTGACAGATTTGAAAGATGGTTTTGCCTTTGATTTGCAGAAAGTAATTCCTCTTAAATCGAAAGCGGAGAATATGACTTTGACAGATGCGGATATACAAACCCTAAAAGACTTGAAGAATCCGTTCTTCTTGGAAGCATTCCAAACCATGCAACAAAAAGCGAAAGAGCAATTGGCCGCAGTCGGGGATAAAGCGAAGATTGAGGATACACCGGATGTCCCGAATGAGAAACTGTTTGAGGCGATTATTGCACCCCACAAAGGAAAGGTTGTCTTTGTTGACTTTTGGAATACATGGTGTGGTCCTTGCCGGGCATCAATCGCAGCGAACGAGCCCTTGAAGAGTGGTGAACTGAAGAGTGATAACTTGGTTTGGATTTATATTGCCAACGAGACGTCGCCCATCTTGAAGTATAAGACGATGATACCGGAAATAAAAGGATTTCACTATCGGCTGAATGATTCGCAATGGCAATACCTATGCAAGAAGTTCAAGATTGACGGTATCCCTTCGTATGTCTTGGCTGATAAAGAAGGCAAATATGGTTTACGAAACGACTTACGCGATCATAACTTGATGAAGAATACATTGCAAAAAATGATCAAATAGACCGCTTGTCTATTTTTTAATAAAGAATAATCATGAAGAAGACTCTTTTATTTTCGTTGGCGATGTTGCCAATAGTGAATGGAATGGCCCAAGAGCAAGAAAAGAAACCGAATATCATTCTTTTCTTGGTGGATGACATGGGCTGGCAGGATACGTCACTTCCGTTTTGGAATCAGAAGACAATGTACAACGAACGGTATGAAACTCCGAATATGGAGCGGCTGGCCCGACAGGGGATGATGTTTACGCAGGCTTATGCTTGTAGCATTAGTTCGCCTACTCGGTGTAGTTTGATGACAGGTTGTAACGCTGCCCGGCATCGGGTCACTAACTGGACTTTGGAGAAGGACAAGAGTACGGATGGAGAAACAGAGGTATTGAATCTTCCCGTATGGAATATTAATGGGATTGCGCAGGTGCCAGGGACAGAACATACTTTTGTCGGGACTTCTTTCGTTGAGTTGTTGAGGGAGAATGGTTATCATACGATTCATTGCGGAAAAGCGCACTGGGGAGCTATTGACACACCGGGAGAAAATCCTTGTCATTTCGGCTTTGAGACTAATATCTGCGGACATGCAGCAGGTGGCTTGGCTACTTATCTGAGTGAGCGGAATTATGGACATGATGAGAAAGGAAATCCTACGTCACTGATGGCAATACCGGGATTAGAACATTATTGGCAGACAGGAACCTTTGCAACTGAGGCCTTGACTCAAGAGGCATTGAAGGCTCTCGACAAGGCGAAGGCATATAATCAGCCATTCTATTTGTATATGTCTCATTATGCTATTCATGCTCCTTGGGAGCCTGATACTCGTTTCCTAGATAAATACCTGAATATGGGAATTTCCGAGTTTCAGGCCAAGTACGCTTCTATGTTGGAAAGTATGGATAAATCGTTGGGAGATATAATGGCATTGGTACGTCGTTTAGGCATTGAAAATAATACGATTCTTATTTTTATGTCGGATAATGGACAGCCTAAACAAAGTGTATCGAATACTCCTCTTCGAGGACATAAAATTTCTCCTTATGAAGGAGGTATACGCGTGCCTATGATTGTTGAGATTCCAAGAGTGACGAAGGGGGGAAGTGTTTGCAATTGCCCTGTCATTATAGAGGATATTTTTCCAACGATATTGTCTTTGGCTCATGCTTCTGCTTATAAAGACGTTTATACTTGTGATGGTATAGATATTACTCCTTTCTTTAGAGGAGAATATATCAAGGGATATGAAAATCGGGAGTTTTATTGGCATTTTCCTCATATTTACGATCAGTATCCGTATAGTGTGATTCGTAAAGGGGATTATAAACTGATCTATCGTTACGATACTCAGTCTATAGAGCTGTATAATATAGCAAAGGATATTTCGGAAAGTCAGAATTTGGCGGATCGAGAGAGCAAAATTCGAAAGGAGCTCTTGTATTTGCTGAAGAAGCAGATAAAGAGTACTCATGCAGATATTCCTATATCCAAGAAAACCGGGCAGGAAGTTGAAATTGTAGATCGTTAAATATATCAAATATCTATGAACTATCGAAAAATATTAATCAGTTGTGTACTGGTATACAGTGGCTCTGTTTTTGCTGCCGTTTCTGATAAACTATGGTATGAACAACCAGCTAATCTTTGGGTAGAGGCCCTGCCATTAGGTAACGGCCGAGTAGGTGCTATGATGTTCGGTAACCCTCATGAAGAATGCTTTCAGCTTAATGAAGAGACTATATGGGCAGGTTCTCCCTATAATAATACGAATTCTCAGGCAGCTGCTTA
>OJMG01004265.1_pt1 | contig 10053 bp, 8 predicted proteins | sample 1597141 | NCBI WGS metagenome assembly OJMG01 (sample SAMEA2452119, study PRJEB22498) | human gut metagenome | biome: human feces; feature: human gut; material: feces | place: Australia | collected 2012
TTTTACATAGGACTCTGCCAAAACGCAATCCATCACAGAACTCTTTGGTATATCGCCCCGGGTTTTTACGGATACCACAGGAAGTGTTCCTCCCTGGACACGTACCGTGCTGGTCACGATCCTGGTTGGATCGGTCACCTCTTTCTTTCCATAATCTGCTCCTCTTTTACAGGTATTTCCCGTAACTTTTTCCACTATCCCATCCTTTATTATGACCTGAAGCTGACATCCCATGGGGCAGCCAATACAGGTCAGTTTTCTCTCTTCCATGGTCTATTCCTCCTCTATACTGATGGTGATTATATCCTTTTTCCCGGCTTTTTTCAGCACTTCTTTCTCAAAGGGAAAGTTGGCAAACTTGAAGTTGTATCATCACTTATCTTTTTTAGAAGAAATAGGACTGTCAGATATAGCAAGAAATATACCCAGACATATACCCACTCCAATTCCAACAACCTTGCTGTTTAAAACAATACTCCAAAGTATTGCTGTTGATATTCCTATGTATGCTGACTCCTTTAATTATACTTTCGCTTTTCATAAGCTTTGTCCTCCAAATTAGCACTTCAAATCGTTTTCTTTATTCTATCACAGCTTCTATTATTCCGCCATCAGTCTTTCAAACCAAGTATCCATGACAATGATGAACTGGCTCGCTCCTGGCCATTCTTGCAACATTTCATCCAAAGTATTATGATTCGCATAATGCTTTAATTTTCTCTTTGAGGTCATTGTATCTCTTTTCCGATTCATTCCATTTTATATGGTCAAACTTTTTTTCGTCTATTATTCTTATTCCCAATTCAAACATCTCTGCTTTGTTTTCCTCTAAAGCTTTCTCATTATTTTCAAAGAAATACCAAGTAACACCATCCGTAAAGAGAACTGTTTTATTTTTAGACAAATGTGCTTCTATTTCATTTTTAACACTACTGTTTCCAATATCCTTCAAATAATTTAAAGTTTTATCTCTAAAAGACTTACCTTTACGATCTTTTGTATTTGATACTATATAATTTGAGCTATCACCTACTGATTTAATTTCAACAACTGCAATGTAACTAGTAGGACACTCATCTTCTTCATTGTTCCATCTCCAGTCTTGTGCTATACATAAATCTGGAGTCCAATATTTCTCGTTTGGTCCCTTTCCACAATATTTCCCGTAATTATGTTTTCCGCTACCACTAGAAACTTTAATATCTACGGGAATAATGTCACATTTTGGTAAAATACTTTTCAAAAATGGAGCAATAACAAAATCTTGGACCATACACTCTCTTAAATCATTCATTTTGCATATATATTCATAATTATCCTTATATTCTTTATATTTCATCTCGATTTTTTCATCTCCTAATACGATACATTTAAATTTTCTGTTCCCTATAAAATTAATCTATCTGGCTTTACTAAATCGCCAAACAACGATTTATAGACTTCTCGTATATATATTTTACCACATACTTTTTCCAAAAGCACTGACTTCTCAACCCTTAATTTTCATCTCTGCTATTATACGTTCTTCCCTCTGTCTCTCTTCACAATAATCCCAGAAGTCTTTCAATGCTTCCTCATCCGATTTCCACGGCAATGGTATGGAATCCAATTCATCTAATCGCTTCACAAATTTCCGTACCTCTTCGGTATCGAACTCCTCATCACTTGCCTCCATTACATAAAAATCCAGTTTTTCATTTATCATTCTGATTTCTTCGTCTTTGGTCATGTTAAAACCTCCCTACATTATATACATGGCACTTCTCGACAAATTCTTACAAATAACTACAAATTTTTTTACAAGAAACGAAAAAAACGATACTGCATAGATTTCCTACTCCACACAATATCGTTCTTCTATATTTATACTTTCATTGTCTTCGCCATTATCAAGTTGTAATCGGTATACTCACTGCCAAGCGCCTCCTTTACCTCATCCTGTTCCTTCTTTATATCAATAAGGCACTGTGCCACAAATCCCGGTATATAAACTTTGCGCTCACTGGTATCGGTCTTTGATGTTTTCAGCACCCTGACCGTCTTATTTCCTTACCGAAACCCTACCTTACTGTCTACCAATCTTAAATGGGGGATATCTTTCGATGAATATTCCTTAATATCGTCATCTACTATGACGTATTCCTTTATAGAGGGATGTTCTTTCAAATAATCCCTGACAGCATAATCCCTATATCGATTATCACACACTTTCCCTACAATGCGAATGCCATAACGGTCCAGTTGTGCCTCTAATTCTTTTATTTGTGGCGTATTTTTCTCATTGTGAGATGAGATAAAGCCATTCTTCCAAGAGGAAATCAAAATAATACGAGCTTCTCTATTTTTTTCACAAAAACGGCGAATACAATCACTGTTGAGAGAAAATGGTTTCGACCAGTCTGATTCTTTATTTAAAACACCATCAATATCTAAGAATATGAACATTTTTAGGCCCTCCTTTTCTCATATTATAACACTGTTTTCTTATTAGATTACTTATATTATAACGTGTGTGAGGTCGGATATCGATAATTTTTTGACTATATTTTGCTCTGGTTTACAGTTTATCCAGCCACCCATCAAAACTTTTTTGACATCCTAAAATTTATAACTATTCAGAGCCATACAAAATTGCTTTCTGTGAATGCCAGCATGAGAAATTTCGTATCACCACCGCCACGGAGCACTCCCTTTGTCAGAATGCTGTTCATAGACTGAAAAATAACAATAAATGCGATGGCGTCCATAAGCTCACCGACAATCTGAGCCGTTTCAGGTGTTATATTGTAAAGTCCGATAATGGGTCTGCTTCCCCAAGCTTTCCCACCATGACGGTATCGGTCATATTGACACCGATGGTGATCATGCTCTGCAAGGAAATCGGAATGGCGATAACTGCCATTTTATTATAAAAACATTTGTCTTTCTATTCTCTTATCTTCTGTTCAGCATCAACCTCTAAAACGCTTCGCACTTCTTCAATCGCAGAACACTGACAGAATATGCCGGTGCCTCGTATACGAACTCTGAGGAAGCGCCATGCATATTCACGGTAATATTCTTCACCTTCTCCGGCTCTTCAAAGCTGTTTTCATCCCCCTTTTCACCGCTAAGAAGTGTTACGGTATAGTCGCCCTGTACCTGACAGTCCAGTGTAATGGAAACCGGATCCACATCTCCTGCAAAATTAACCGCCTTAATAATGATTTCGTCCTTGGTGTCAGTTACTACCGAAACAAAAGCAGGTCCGTAGGGAATCGAAATTTCCTTCTGAAGCTCACCATCAACATACAGGCGAATCTGTTTTCCATCCGTTTCATATCCAAAGCGGTGATATTCTCCCGGTTTTACTGAAATAGCAAAATCCTCAGTCAGCTTGTTGTCATGCATATAGCCAAACTCTTCCAGTGAACATTGTCCTCCATTAAACTTCCAAAGGAACGGACGCACCAGAGCTGCATCCCATTCTTTTTCCACTCCGGCCGTAATCACGATCTGCTCCTCATAATAGGAACGAACCACCCTGGCACTGAATATACCCAACTCGAAGTAAGCATTTTCCTCAACAAAAATATCGGTCTCAAATCTTCCATAAGTCTGGTCTTCTTCTCCAAATACCACAAAGCTCTTGGTCTCATCAGCCCATTCCAGAATACTGTGAAATTCCTTTTTCTGCTCCTCATCCGGAAGCTGAAGCAGGCAGCCATCCTCTGTATCCTGCACATGTCCCATTAATTCATGAGTAATCTTTGCTTCTTCTCCATTCCAAATGGGATTTCTGAAGCGAAGTTCCTTATTGGATTTTAAAGATGCCATTCCGGTTCTCGGACGATAAACACGTCCTCCCTCATCTTCGGATTGCACCACATATTCTCCGCGATTTTGACCGAACATTTTCCAGACATAATAAGAAGGAATTCCAAGGCTCTGATGATTATTGAAACGAATCAGATTAGGATACCACGCTCTGTAATTTACATTTTCAAATAATGGAGCATAAGAGGCCAATGTTACGATATCCTGATTTTTCTCAATACCTATAAGGAAAGCCGCTTCTCCCAAAGCCGCATACAACTGTCCCATATAGTTGCCTTCGTTTACAGCCACCTCTCCTACAAAGATTTTTGGTCCCTTACGATCGTAGTCATCATAATAATTTACACGTTCTGCAAAGAACTCTGTTGTATTGTAAAAATGTTCATCCACGCACTCGGCAGGACAACCATTTTTCTCTACATGCTCATTGGCTATGGTTTTAATCTGGGGATACAGTTCCTTTACCTTCTTATAAATCATGTTGTATCGCTTTTCATAATCCGGACCCCAGTTTTCATTACCAATTTCCAGATAGGTCATTTTAAAGGGTTCCGGATGCCCCATAGAAGCACGAAGCCTTCCCCATTTGCTTTCCTTAGAGCCGATAGCATATTCAATGGCATCCAGTGTATCCTGTACCATTTCATCAAGAGCCTCTCCTTCCAGAAGGACACTCTTTCTTCCCTGACAGGTCATTCCGCAGTTACATACATACAGGGGCTCCATCCCCAGATCCTCGCAAAGCTGCAGATATTCATGAAAGCCAAGTCCTAATGTACTTCTGTAATGCCATACAAACAGCTTACTGGGTCTTTCCCATGCCGGACCTACCGTATCCCGAAATCTCATCGCTGTGGACGGTGTCGTTCCTTCCACAATACAGCCTCCGGGAAAACGCATAAACTTTGGACTCATTCCCTTAAGCTTTTCTACAAGATCTGTTCTGAGTCCATGCCCCATGTAGGTATTGTCAGGCATTAGTGAAATAAATCCCAGCAGAACCTCTCCGCCTTCTTTGCAGGAAATAGTAAGCTGTGCCTCGTGACAATCCTCAGCTGCTATCAGCTTCATGTCATATCTTGTATACTCCTGACCGGAAACCACCAGACTGTTTCCAGCCAGTACTTTTCCCTGGTATTCGATCGCTACGTCCAGTCCTATTTCTTCCTTTGCTTTTGCAAATAAATACAAAGAGTAACTTTCTCCAGCCTTTACGGATATACCGCAGTAACCGGTATTAGTCAGAGATCCGTCCTTTTCAAACTGCATACGCAGAGCTGCGTCCCGATGTTCATTCAGGGTATCCGTCAGTTCCAGCTCCATCTTTGCATTGTGTGTATACCATGCCGGTATTTCTGTTTCCGGAATATTGTTGCCCTTTACCCAGCGGCATAAGCCTTCTCCGTTGCAAAACTCATCCAGCCATCCGGATACGGTTTTTACATGGATGCCATCCTCCTGCTGTATATAACCCTCCGGTAAAACGGAATCTTCGAAGCTTCTGTTTCGAAGCATTTCCGGATAAAGTCCTCCGTCTCCGGCACGGTTAATGTCTTCAAAAAAGATTCCGTATAAATCCCTGGCTGTCTCAAATCGTCTTTCCTTTGTTTTAATCTTTAACTTGCTCATTGTAGTCTCCTTTTTTACATTCCAAGAGTTTTGATCACTGCCTGTATATGCAATAACATAGATTATGATAACTCAAATGATCTTAATGCAGCATTTCCGTTACCGCGATAGGTCAGGTAAAGCGCCTGTATTCCATCCGGAATCGTAACCGGTGCGGTATACTTTTCCCAGACATTGGTATATTGAACCTCTAATGTCGCCAGTACCTCTCCATCCCATGCTGTCTTTACTTCAAAAGTGCCATCTGCATAGCCCCGGATCCAAATACTGATTTCACGAATATCATGGCAGTCAAAATATTTGAAGCCGATGGTAGTTGAATCTGTAATATTGGCAATATATCCAACTTCTTCGTCTCCATCCCTGCCGTCCTGCATTACTCGTGGAAAATTCCCTTCGCCCACATAAACTGATGGGGTATCGGTAAACAGATTACATGCAAGATAAGCGGGGTATTCGCCTTTACCCTCAAGCGGACCTCCATTTAAACCGCAGGAGGTAATTTTTACCTGTGGAATACTGCCGTCCGGCATAATCTGCAGCTTTTCAGCACATCCCTGTCTGCTGTACCAGGTATTATTGGTATGCCTGTGATAAAAAATGTACCAGTCCTCTCCGATCTGCACAATACTTCCGTGATTATTGGCACCGTAAGCTGTTGGCATATCTGCCGGCTTGTAGGTATCGATGTGCAGATCACAATTGCTGACAATAACTCCGCCATAGACAAAGTCCCTAGTAGGATTCTTGCTGGTGGCATAACATAATTCGTGCATTAATATGGATGAATAGACAAAATAATAGGTGTCACCTACTTTACGGATGGAAGGTGCCTCAAAAAACTCATGTCCCTCAAATCCAGTACCGGCACCATATTCACAGCCGGGGGCCACAAACACCGGAGCTTCCCTGATCGTCAGCATATCTGCTCCCAACACCGTAGCCATAGCTCCGGTACGGGATTTATCACCTTTTCCGCAAAATCCGGTATAAAGATATGTCACATCTCCTTCCGTCAGAACCCCCGGGTCAAACTGGGGCTCATCACCTTCCTTTTCGCCCAGACGTGTGCCATCTTCATAATGAACATAGCCATAAAATTCGTACTTTCCTGCCGGAGTATCACATACAGCAACGGAAACTACCGAAACCTTGTCCAACACGTAATAAAGATAGTACCTTCCGTCCGGTCCCACCGTAACATCCGGGGCATACAGACACATTTTGCCTTCCGGGTTCAGCGGATCGGCTGTCTTCGGATAAATCACACCCTCATATCTCCAGTTGCCCAGGTCATCGACCGGAGCTGACCAGCACACATAGTCTCCCATGCAGAAAACATATCCGTTAAAGTAATCATGGGATCCGTAAACATATACGCGATCGCCAAAAACATAAGGTTCTCCGTCCGGAATATACTCCCAGGACGGTAAATATGGGTTAAACGCTTGTTTTTTCACTTTGATATCCTCCTTTGCAAGCCTAATCCATGTACATTGTTTCATAAAGCAAATTACTGGGTGCTAGTTTAAGCCTTCAAGCTGACCACACGATCATAGTCATATCCTCGATCCGGATTCACCTTTCCGGCATTCAGTTCGAAATAAACCACACCGTTTTCGTTTACAGGAAGCTCTACGCCGATATTTCCGTCCTCCTGCTTTTTACGCTCTGTTTTTACAAAAGGTCTGGATGATTCCCGAATCAGCTTCGTCTGTTCCTCACTCAGATTGGCAGGTTCTCCCATATCATGCCATACCTTCAAGGGATTACATGTTTCCTCATCTACCGTCTTAGTCAGGAAGCAGTACTCCTCCTGTTCAGCCGGAAATGTAAACTCCAACAGCATTTTTTCTTTACCCTGTTCTGTACTTTTACGGGCAATATTCCAGGCTACACCTAGATAATCACCGTTTGCACGTTTCAAAACGACAATATTGTCATCCTTATATACACAATTGGCTTCACTTTCCTCAAGCTTTTTGTAAAAAGCAAATGTCCAGAAGGTCGGCTTGGTAATACAGCCATTGGCAACCAGTCCAAAGCCGCCGTGGAATGGTGTAAAAGGAACTCCCATCTCTTCAAACACATCACCAAATGTCCAGTAGGAATAGGATTCATTCACATCTCCCAATCTGGAAAGCTGCTGTGCTATAAGGGCCGCATTCAGGTTTGTATCATGAATGACGCCCTGAGGAGTATAGGAGCTGTTGAACTCCGTGATATGAATCTGCAGACCCTTATATTCCGGGAAACTGTCAATAATATCTCTGGTTGTTTTTAAATTGGCAAAGCCGTCCTCTGCCTTCATCAGTTCAGAATATGCATAATGTCCAATACATTCCGGCGGATCAATGGTGTAATGATGTCTGGTTACGAAATCCACAGGTATGTGATTCTCATGGCAATATTCCATAAATGCCTGAATCCATTTCTCATCCGTTCCTCCACAAACAGCAGGGCCTCCTACACGGAATCCCGTATTCACTTCCTTTATGGCATCAAAGGTTCTATGGAACAGCTTAAAATATTCCTGCATATCCGCATTTTCCCAGAAGCCGCAAAGATTGGGCTCGTTCCATACTTCAATGGGCCATTGAATAACTTCCTCTTCTCCATAGCGTCCCATCAGATGCCGCAGCAATGAACGCACCATATTACACCACATATCATAATCTTTTGGAGGAGTGGTATTTCCCTGCCAGTAAAAGATAGTCTGGCTTCCACTTGCCAACTTTTTAGGCATAAAACCCAGTTCAAGAAAAGGTCTCAGCCCCACCTTCTTATAGGCATCCATTACTCTATCCAGATAAGTATAGTTGTACTCGACCCTTACCTTACCATCCTCCTCATAGGTCTGAAAGATCGCCATATCATCACAGAATAATCCATGTCCCCGGATATGCTTAAATCCGATTTCCTTTTGAACCAGGCGCAGCTCCTCCTGATATTCTTCTGTCAATGCAAGCCCCATTCTTCCGGTTCCCACACAATAATCTACATTATTGTGAAAAAAGGCCTTTGAATCCTTTCTAATCACGATCTTTTTTCTGTCATTCTCTGTTGCTTCACCCATATTTACCATGCATGTATCTCCTTCTTCTAAATCATGTTCCTATGCAGTCACGCATCAGATGTCTGACCGCTGCACGATCCGCAGCTCTCTGATGACGATTGCCATATTAATCTGATACTATCGCATTGATCTAAAGTTTCCAATGATTTATACTATAAGAAAATTGATATATCCTCTGATGTATCAGAACGGAGATTCCAGATGACTGAAATTGAATTTGTCGGCTACAGTGCCGTTCACCCCTCAGATTTTATATATGATGTTCCGAATGGCTTTACAGGCTATCTTCTGCTTCTTTTCGACTCTCCCTCGGAGCTGCTCATAGACGGAAGACTAATGCGGACAGCCGCCAATTCTGCTATTCTGTATACACCAGGAAGCAGGATTTATTACCGTGCTGCCGGTGAAGAATACCGGAATGACTGGATTCGTTTTCGTTCCGATCACTCCTTCGTGAAGCTGTTTCCGTTAACAAACACCCCATTTCCCGTAACAGATCCGGAATACTGTCATCAGCTTTTTAAATTACTAACCTGGGAGTCTGCCTTTTTCTCCTCTGAAAGCGAAGCAAACATTACTCACCTGCTGCGGGTTCTGTTCTCCAAATTAAGAGAAGGAATCCAGAATGAGTCCCCGGGTATTCACGATCATGAGCTGATTGCATTGCATAAGATGATCTACAATAATCCTCAGCTTCCATGGAATATAAACATGATGGCTGCGAAGCTTCACTTAAGTCCCAGTCATCTTCAGGCTCTCTATCACCGCCAATTTGGCTCCTCCTGCATGGACAATGTCATCGAAGGACGTCTGCGCCGTGCACAGGATTTATTAGAGTACAGCGAATACTCCATCCGCGACATTTCCGAGCAATGTGGTTATAATAATGTAGAGCATTTCTGCAGACAGTTCCGTCAGCATAACGGCTGTACCCCTGGACAATACCGGAAAAATGCATCAGCGGGAAGCAACAAAAGACTTCTCACCCACAATACCCTGGGAGGAAGGGAGTTTGAGAAGATTAATCGAAATATCCGGAAATAGTGTTTCGGTAGCTGCTTTATTCATCCCAATATTTGTTCATATTTAATTTCAACATTTCCAAAATTTCACGCCTCATCTGCTCTGCTGTGTAACTGACAGGGAAAAATCTGTGAAGCTGCTCCGTTTTGAATACTACGCGGTCTATCTCTTTTTGCTTAATTTCACTTGCAAAGTCAAGTAAACTATCTATAATTACTTTTCATTGGCGATATCCCAGCAATATTTCTAAAACTCCAAACTATCCGCATTGAGCAGAAAATACTTCATTCCCATGATTACAAAGCCTTCCTCATTTCTCCAAGGCTTTTTTGTTCCGTTTACTACCACGATCTTTTTAAATGAATCAGGGATATTTCTAAATGAATTAAATTCCTGCTTCTGCTTTTCCTCAGAGGTCATATCATAAGCCACCTGAATATAATATCTCTGACTCCCCTGATTGACCACAAAATCAACTTCAAACTGCTTTCGAGTTGTTTTTCCTTCAT
>OJMG01004269.1_pt1 | contig 10039 bp, 6 predicted proteins | sample 1597141 | NCBI WGS metagenome assembly OJMG01 (sample SAMEA2452119, study PRJEB22498) | human gut metagenome | biome: human feces; feature: human gut; material: feces | place: Australia | collected 2012
AAAAGATGATCTTTACTATGCAGGAGATATGGCCCCTCGTTTGACATTTGGCTTTAAATTGGGATTGGAATGGAAAGGAATCGATTTCTCGGCTTTCTTCCAAGGAGTAGGTAAACAAGTATTGTTAAGAGGTGGATATTTGGCTGCTCCATGGACTACAAATTATGTTCTGCAAAATAAAAACTTCGCAGGGAAAATGTGGAGTGAGAATAATCGGGATGCAGAATATACTATTGCTTCACGTGACCAGAATTTTAATAAGTGGAATTATAATAATAAAGATGTCAGTGTTCAGAATAATCGGTATGTCCGTTTGAAATCTTTGGTAGTGGGGTATTCATTGCCTCAAAAGTGGATTTCAAAAGCCGGACTCAGTAAATTGAGAGTTTACTTCTCCGGTGATGATCTTTGGGAATGGACAAAAGTAAAGGATGGATATGATCCGGAATATGGTGAAAATTCAAATAACACATTCCCGTTCAGCAGATTGCTGACATTCGGAGTAGATGTTACATTCTAATAACCTGTTAAAATATAAACATATGAAAACCATAATAAATAAATTTTTTCTTGCATCGGCTGTGGTGATGTCATTGACTGCATGCAGTGACTTTCTTGATAAAGAACCGTTGTCTCAGGGAACAGAGGCTATTGTGTTTAAGACTCCTGAACATTTTGAACAGGCAGCCAATGCTTTATATAATGTAATTGGATGGAAAAATCTGGATAATAAGCCGTCATACGGTGATATAATGGACCGAGGGACGGATATCAGTGGATTAGGAAGCAATGGAGGTGGTTCGGCACCGGAAGGAAATTGGAGTTGGGATAAGCCTTATTCGCATATCCGTACTTGCAATATATTGTTGGAAAAGGCAGAAGCTTATGATGGTAGCCAAAGTGATATTGCCCAGTCTGTGGGGACTGCTTATTTTTTTCGCGCATGGCAGCATTTTTATTTGTTGCAACATTTTGGTGGTGTGCCTATTTCAGACCATGTGTTGACTGTTAGTGATGGAGTGTTACAGGCCCCGCGAAACAGTCGGTATGAGGTGGCAGCCTTTATTATGTCCGATTTAAGAGAGGCTGTAAAGCGTTTGCCTAAAGAAACGGAAATTCCGGAAGGAAGCAAAGGAAAAGTAAGCAAGGAAGCTGCCAAATCTTTTTTGGCCAGAGTATTGCTTTATGAGGCTACGTGGGAAAAGTATGTTCCTGCTATCAATTATGATTTAGATGGTGATGGGACTTCGCAGGGGGCAGGAACTGTTAAACCGGAAGGATATCCTTCTATAACCGATATGTTGACAGAAGCAAAGCAGATGTCAAAAGAGGTGATAGAAGAAGCTGAAAGTGGAACTTATAAGTTGTGGGCAGAATGTGATTCTTTGAGTTATTACTATTTGTTTAATATTGATGATAAGGGTGGAAATATTCCTAATTTCAAAAGTGCTGGAAAAAGTACGAATAAAGAATTTATTTTCTCAAAAAAATATGACTACGATCTGAGTCGTGGTGGTATTAATTTATCGCATTCGGTCATGGTAGGTGCAGCAACGGGTATGAGTGCTCAGTTTGGTGAATCTTTCCTTTGTCGTAATGGACTTCCTATTCGTATCAGTTATACAGGTAGTATGTCTGATGCGCAGAATAATCCAGAATTCGAGGGATATGCAACATTTATAGGTGAATATCGTAATCGTGATTATCGTTTTGTTGGTTGTACTTTCTTACCTGACCGTGTATCTTATAGTAGCCGTACTGAAGATGGACGTCAACGTATGGATGCTAGTCAACCTTATCCTACTCCTGTGTTTCCTAAGGACAATGATCATTATGATCCTACTGATCCCGTATATAGTAGTTCTTGTGCAGTCTTCCATCCCACAATTAGAAATAATAGTACAATGGGGGGATACAGCAGCCGTAAGTATTTGATTGAAGGGGCAAATCGTCCGGATAATACAGAATCTGCAGATTTTCCATTGATTCGTTTGGCAGAGGTGCATTGTATTTATGCCGAGGCGACTTGTGAATTGAATAATGGAAACATTTCAGATGAAGATCTTAATTTCTCTATTAATAAAAATCGTGCTCGTGCTGGAGTGGCTCCTTTGACCAATGCGTTAATTGCTAATGTTTGGGATGCTGGTTATTGGGATCATGCTACAGGAAAAACTATTTGTAAAAAAATGAATATGTTGGATGAAATACGTAGAGAGCGTGCATGTGAACTTTTTGGTGAAGGTTTTCGTATGGACGATTTAAAACGTTGGGGTATTGCGCATATTAACTTGACTGGTCGTAAATTGGGTCGACATGTTTTGGGGACGGCATACGAAACAGAGAAAGCCAATGATGCCACTTACTTCGGTGAACCCTGTTATTATCCAGAAAAATATCCTTTGCTTTATGGGCTTTATGAGGGCTCTGATCCTAACGACCCTGACTATGGACGTTCTATAGCAACTTTGGCTGGTAATTTGCTTTATACACAAAGGGATTATTTAGATCCTATTCCTCGTCAGCAGATACGTTTGAATCCGCAATTAACGCAGAATCCTGGTTGGTAATAAAAACTGAAGGATAAATCGAAAATCAATAGACTGATTTATAGTAGTTAGGGTGTGAAATAAGAATATTCTTTAGGTAAAGGATTATTTCATGCCCTAATTGATAATGAAATTGTGGTATATTAGAATTGCTGGTAGGCGCTTTGAGTGATTGATCGTTATTGAACGTATATTCTAAAATAAATAGCAGACTTTACAAATGAAAAGAATGAGAACATTATGCTTGACAGGTCTTTTATGGATGATGACCTGTATTCTTTATGCACAAAACCAGTTGATAACTTATACGGTTCCTGGTGACGGGGTGGAGTTGAAAGACGATTTTACAGTTCGGGTGAGGCAATCTGGCAGTGGATGGAAAGAAGTAGTTACTTATCCGGTGAAAGTAGATGAAGTACGCCAGACGAAGCATCATGTTGAACTAGCCTCAATGGGATATTTTGACTTTTCCGGTCAGGTGGAAGTTTCCGTTACTTATAATAAAGGAGAAGTAAAGAGTAGCAGGGTGCGTCCGTTGTCGTATGGTATCACTCCGCAGATTAGCGGCAGTACGATGACTTTTACGCTAGACCGTCCGCGTAATCTGTCCATTGAGGTAAATGGAGACATATTCCATAATCTTCATCTTTTTGCGAATCCGATAGATGAAAATCGCCCGAAGAAATTGAAAGATAAGAATCTGATTTATTTTGCTCCGGGAATACATCAGTTACCCGGCGATACACTCAATGTTCCTTCGGGAAAGACTGTCTATGTGGCAGGTGGGGCCATTGTGCGTGGATGTATCCGTGCGGTCAATGCCCGTGATGTGAAAATTTTGGGACGAGGTGAGGTGCATCCTGAGGGTCGTGGAGCAGGTATCAGCATTATTAATTCACGAAATATATATGTGGAAGGTCTCATCACAACCCAATGTCCCACTGGAGGTTCGGACAGTGTGACAATCCGCAATGTAAAGGCTATTAGTTCATATGGGTGGGGGGACGGTATGAATGTGTTTGCCAGCAACAACGTCTTGTTTGATGGAGTATTTTGCCGTAACTCCGATGATTGCACTACCGTGTATGCTACACGTATGGGGTTTCATGGCGGATGCCGTAATGTGACAATGCAGAATTCTACCTTGTGGGCAGATGTGGCGCACCCTATTTTTATCGGGTTACACGGAGATGTGGATAGGAATGAAGTGATGGAGAATCTGACTTACCGGAACATTGATATTTTGGATCATCGGGAAATGCAAGTGGATTATCAAGGCTGTCTGGCTATCAATGCAGGTGATAATAATCTGGTCCGGAATGTACGGTTCGAGAATATCCGCATCGAGAATTTCCGGCAAGGACAATTGGTGAATCTGCGTATATTTTACAATAAGAAGTATTGCAAGGCTCCGGGCAGGGGCATTGAGAATGTGCTTTTTAAAGATATTACCTATAATGGCGATCATGCCGAACTCTCACATATCGTTGGCTACGACGAGGAACGGATGGTGAAGAATATTCGTTTTGAGAATCTGAAGATAAACGGTAAAGTTATATCGGATGATATGACCGGTAAGCCTGCATGGTATAAAACGTCGGACATGGCGCGTTTCTTTGTTGGGGAACATGTAGGTGATATTGTATTTGTAAAATGAAAAAAGGTAGTCTCAAGCAAGAGCTTCAAGAAGATTTAAAACTCTGTGGTAGGTGTTTTTTAGAGAGAACATATAAAAGAAATCATCTTTGCGAAATAAAAAGAAAAGGTAATTATTTAGGTAGGATAATTTTTAAAGAATGATCCTTTTTGCTATCTTTGTCCATTGAAAATGAATAAATTATATTCTTATGGAATTACAAGATAAATATATCCGTTTTGATTGGGCTGTCAAACGTTTGCTGCGTCATAAAGCTAATTTTGGTGTGCTCGAAGGATTCCTTACGGTACTGATAGGTGATGAAATTCATATAGTGGAGATTTTGGAAAGCGAGGGTAACCAGCAAACGGAGAATGATAAGTTCAATCGGGTTGATATCAAAGCTCTCAATAGTAAAAATGAGATTGTTATCATCGAGATTCAAAATACGCGTGAGCTGTATTATTTGGAGCGTATCCTGTATGGAGTGGCTAAAGCCATTACAGAACATATCTCATTGGGCGAAACTTATTATAAAGTTAAAAAGATATATTCTATCAGCATTCTTTATTTCGATATTGGTCATGGAACTGATTATCTCTATCATGGGCAGAATATATTTAAAGGAGTGCATACAGGAGACTTCCTTCAAGTGAGTACTCGGGAAAAGGATGCCATTGTGCCCCGTATGCCTTCCGAAATTTATCCGGAGTATTTTCTGATCCGTGTGAATGAGTTTAACAAGGTGGCGGTGACCCCTTTAGAGGAATGGATAGAATATTTGAAGACGGGTATTATTCGTCCTGACACGACTGCTCCCGGATTGGGTGAGGCACGTGAAAAATTGAAATATTATTCAATGACGCCTCAGGAACGCCATGCCTATGATGAACATCTTAGCGCTTTGATGATCCAGAATGATGTTCTTGATTCTGCTAAGTTAGAGGGAAAGATAGAGGGACGATTAGAAGGACGATTAGAAGGACGTGCAGAGGGGCGTGCAGAGGGGCGTGCGGAAGGTCGTGCGGAAGGTCGTGCGGAGGGTCGTGAAGAAGGTCGTGAAGAGGGCATTAAAGAAGGTGTTCTTCGAAATGCCCGGAGAATGAAAGAAAAAGGATTCTCTACAGAAGATATTATGGAAATTACAGGATTGACATTCGAAGAGGTTAGTCAGTTGTAATTCCATGTTTGGTTAAATAAATCCACAGGTGGCTTCTTAAGGGGTATCTGTGGATTTTTTATTTTACGCAAAGGTTTACGTGCTTTTTGTTAAGCTGACTTATATTTAGGTCAGCTTAATCTTTTTATTTTTGAGCACATAAATAAACGATTTGTTAACGTGTAATGAATGACACAATGAAAAAACTCTTCTTTTTAATAGCGGCAAGCTTCTTTTTAACTTCAGTAGATGCGCAGATAACCGAGCGTGAACGTCCTGCCGAATGGCAGCATTTAGTAAAAGGCGCACGTTTTATGGACCGTTTCCTTCCTATGCCGGACGGCATTCAGATTAAGGGGATTTGGGGTACGGACAGTGTACTGAATCGTTATGTGGATAATGGAATAGAACTTCCCGGAGTTTCTTTTTGGGGAGGAAATATATTGCAGGATACGGATGGTAAATACCATTTGTTTGTGTGTGGCTGGCCCGAGGATTCTCCGAAAGGGCACATGTTTTGGTCGAATTCTACTGTTTTCCATGCAGTAAGTGATCGGTTGGAAGGACCTTTTAAAATTCAAAATTCTGTGGGAAAAGGACATAATCCGGAAGCGTTCCGGTTAAAGGATGGCCGTGTCGTGGTCTATGTGATTGACGGTTACTATATAGCAGATGGGGTGGACAGCAAGGTGTGGACGTATGGTAAATTCAGTTTTGATTCTCGTGACCGAAAAATTATAGAGGGGCTTTCCAATTTGACTTTTGCCCGCCGTCAGGATGATTCTTACCTGATGGTATGTCGGGGTGGAGGTGTCTGGATCAGTAAAGACGGACTTTCACCTTATATGCAGTTGACTGACAAACGGGTTTATCCGGATGTGGAAGGCAGATTCGAAGATCCCGTGGTATGGCGGGATGAGTTGCAATATCACTTGATCGTGAATGACTGGTTGGGCAGAATTGCTTTCTATCAGCGTTCCAAGGACGGAGTGCATTGGGTGACAGAACAAGGGGAAGCATACGTGCCGGGTGTATCATTCCATAAGGATGGAGCGGTGGAACATTGGTTTAAATATGAGCGCCCTAAAGTTTTTCAGGATGAGAAGGGGCGTGCTGTCCAAATGAATTTTGCCGTGATTGATACCATTAAATGGAACGATCTGCCTAACGATAAACATAGTTCCAAAAATATAAGTATTCCTCTGAATAAAGGAATGCTATTGTCTGTTTTGAATGAAGAAGAGATCACTCCGTCTACTCGTACCATTGAGGTAAAGATTGCTGCCGAATCAGGTTTTAATCCGCAGACAGATGTGGATGTAAAGTCGTTGCGATTCGGTTCATTTACCGAAGTGAATTTTGGACGTGGTTGCAAGCCTGTGAAGACCAAGGTTTCGGGCAAAGATTTGATTGTGGTCTTTAAAGCGAAGGGCAGTGGCATCACTTCGGATGAATTTGCTCCTAAAATGATAGGTAAAGATAAAAAAGGGAATATGTTGTATGGTTATGCCCGTTTGCCATACGTGAATTATCGGCCGGCTCTGCTCTCCGCCCGTCGCCCTCTGTTTGATAAAGAAAAAGGTGGGTTGAAGGTAGAGATACAGAACTTTGGTTTGTCTGCATCGGAACCGACGGAAGTTGAGGTGATATGCAACGGTTCCAGCCAGGGAAGGATTGCTTTGAAAACATTGCAACCTTATGAGATTGAGTGTCTGATGTTTGATTCGGATATGTTACTATCAGATGATAACGCATCGTATGAAGTGGTATTCTTTCAGGAAGGAAAAGAGGTGGAACGGAATAAATTCTAGAAGATAAGATCATTGTTGATGAGAAAATGGTTAATAGGCTTTTATTTTTGAGTGGAAAATGCTTATCAAACGTATTTAAAAAGAAAAGCATAAAAATGAAAAAGTTATTAGCCTTTTGTCTTATGGTGTGTTGTGCGGTTGCACAGGCTCAGTTGGTGACTTATCCCGAAGGATTGAAAACAGGTATGCCTCATAATGATGATTATACAGTCCGTGTCCGTGTTCCGGGGGGTGAATGGAAAGACCTGTTTGAATATAATGTGCAGGTGGATATGGATAGGGTACAAGATGCTTCGATGGTACAGTTTGATATGGGCAGTCCTGTGGAGGTAATGGTAAAAAAGAATAATGGAACGATTCATGAGGTAGATATTCGTTCCGCAGGTAAATGATATACGCTATGTACAATATAAGAATGTGATTACATTTATGCTTGATAAACCCCGATATCTTTCTGTGGAGTTTAATGGGGATAGGTTGCATAACCTTCATGTGTTTGCCAATCCGATGGAAACGGAGACTTACTCGAAAGAAGAGAAAGGAGTGATGTATTTTGGGCCGGGAGTGCATCGACCTAAAGATTTGCCAAACAATCAGATAAGGATACCAAGTAATACGACGGTTTATTTGGCTCCGGGAGCAGTTGTGAAAGCAAAACTATGGGTGGATAAAGCCGAAAATGTACGTATTGTGGGTAGAGGTATCTTGGATCATCCTATTCGTGGCATTGAAATAACAGATTCTAAAAATGTAGTGGTGGATGGCATAACGGTGATCAATCCGGATCATTACACGGTATTCGGAGGAGGTGCTGTAGGGGTGACAATCAGAAATTTGAAATCTTTTAGTTGCAAAGGTTGGAGTGATGGCATTGACATGATGTGCTGTCACGATGTATTGATAGACAATGTGTTTATGCGTAATAGTGATGACTGCATTGCTTTATATAATCATCGTTGGAACTGGTGGGGCGGTTCGGATAATATCACTGTACAGAATTCCATTCTTTGGGCGGATATTGCTCATCCTATCAATGTAGGTGATCATGGTGATCCGGAGTCCTTGACAGGTGAGACCATTGAAAATTTGATTTTTCGGAATATTGATATTTTGGAACATGATGAAGATGATGTGCCTTATCAGGGATGTATGGCTATAGATGCCGGTGATAGAAACAGGGTGAAGAATATTTTATTTGAGGATATTCGGGTAGAAAGTATTCAAGAAGGAAAATTGTTCCATATCAACATTCGTTTCAATCCTAAATATGACAAACAGCCCGGACAGAGCATTGATGGAGTAACTTTCCGTAATATTACTTATAACGGAGTAGGCGAGAATCCTTCGTTGATAAAAGGGCTGGATAAAGAAAGGATGGTGCGGAATATTACGTTTGAAAATGTGGTGGTTAATGGAAAGAAGATAAAGGATTTAAAGGGTTTTATCACGAATGAATATATCGAAGGAATAAAGATAAAGTAGATAAAAAACTGTTTTATAGTTGGACCTATTTATGAAAAGAGAGAAAAGCATTGAGTGTTTTTCTCTCTTTTATCGTATTATGTAGTAAGTTTGAATGTCGATTGAGGAACTAATTAGAAAAAGACAATGAAGAAGAAAATTTTAGTTGTAGCCGGGTTATTGGCTATGTCGGGTGCTTTGACGGCCCAGTCTGTTTATCCCGGCCAACATGCCGGAAAGTTGAAGAGAGAAACCGTGGCTCCGATGAAAGTCAAGAGTTTTGATTTGAAAGATGTTCGTTTGCTTCCAAGCCGTTTTCGTGAAAATATGATGCGTGACTCTGTATGGATGGCTTCTATAGAGGTGGACAGGCTGTTACATAGTTTCCGTACCAATGCTGGCGTGTTTGCAGGTCGTGAAGGTGGTTATATGACAGTAAAGAAGTTAGGTGGATGGGAGTCCTTGGACTGTGAATTGCGTGGACACACCACAGGGCACTTGCTTTCTGCCTACGGCTTGATGTATGCGGCAACCGGCAGTGAACAGTTCAAACAAAAAGGGGATAGTCTGGTGAATGGCCTGGCGGAGGTACAAACCGCATTGGGTAACGGCTATCTGAGCGCTTATCCTGAAGAATTGATCAATCGGAATATCCGTGGCACCAGTGTATGGGCACCGTGGTACACGCTTCATAAGCTTTTCTCTGGATTGATAGACCAGTATCTTTACAGTGACAATCAGAAAGCTTTGGAGGTTGTTGTTCGTATGGCCGACTGGGCATATCATAAACTCAAACCTTTGGATGAGACTACACGTCAAAAAATGATACGGAATGAATTTGGTGGAGTGAATGAGTCCTTTTATAATTTGTATGCGATAACCGGGGACGAACGTCATCGGTGGCTGGCTCAATTCTTTTACCATAATGAAGTGATTGATCCGTTAAAGGAACTACGTGATGATTTGGGTACTAAACATACCAATACATTCATTCCGAAAGTGATAGCCGAAGCTCGCAATTATGAATTGACAGAGGATGAGAACAGCAGAAAGTTATCCGATTTCTTTTGGCATACTATGATAGACCATCATACATTTGCCCCTGGATGCAGTAGTGACAAGGAACATTATTTTGACCCGGCCCGGTTCTCCAAGCATGTGTCAGGTTATACTGGGGAAACGTGTTGTACCTATAATATGTTGAAACTGTCCCGTCATTTGTTCTGCTGGACAGCCGATGCTGCCATTGCGGATTATTATGAACGGGCCCTTTACAACCATATTTTGGGACAGCAAGATCCTCAGACCGGTATGGTAACATATTTCCTGCCCTTGCTTTCAGGCTCGCATAAGGTGTATAGTACGAAAGAAAATTCTTTCTGGTGTTGTGTGGGAAGCGGTTTTGAGAACCATGCTAAATATG
>OJMG01004274.1_pt1 | contig 10033 bp, 7 predicted proteins | sample 1597141 | NCBI WGS metagenome assembly OJMG01 (sample SAMEA2452119, study PRJEB22498) | human gut metagenome | biome: human feces; feature: human gut; material: feces | place: Australia | collected 2012
ATTATATTTGAAAAAGGCAATGAAACAACAACATTAAAAAATCTTTTTCCCGCACACTGTCAATCCGACATCCGAAACCGCCAACTCGTCTCTTCGTGTCACTGACAGGCCGTTTGGCACACCCTTTGTTAATCCAGTCCGTGAATAGGACCAGCTATTTTTTAATAACCGATCTCTACTCATTTAATCACTTAAATATTTAACACTTAAATTATAGGAGATTTTATCATGGGTGCAGCCGGAAACAAAAAACCGAAGAAAAGCAAGAACAAAAAAGATGTTCCGTCTTATTTAGTCGAAGAAACGATACACGAAACACCTCTAAAAAACAAAAAGCACAAATAAAATATGCTTACGGGAAAACAGAAGAGGGGATCTTGGGATTTTCCCTCTTCTTTGCTATAATTACGCCCCAAGTTTCGCGATAGCTCCATCAAAAAAATTATCACTCGCCCGTGACCTTTCGTGTCACAATTATGCGTATATTTGTCATATATTCAAATAAAATACTTATCTGCCATGGCACGAGAAAATTATGTACGATTCGACTGGGCAACCAAACGATTGTTAAGACAAAAATCAAACTTCGTGATTCTCGAGGGATTCCTCTCCACGTTACTGGGAGAACGTATCAAAATTGATCGTATGCTGGAAAGCGAGGGCAACCAGCAACATGCTGAAGATAAATTCAACAGGGTCGACATGCTGGCTGAAAACAGTAAAGGTGAACTCGTTATTATCGAAGTACAGAACAACCGGGAGCTGGACTATTTTCATCGTATGTTGTATGGAGTATCAAAGGCTATTACCGAATACATCACGAAAGGAGAACCCTACTCGCAAGTTAAAAAAGTATACTCCATAAACATCGTGTACTTTGACCTAGGACAAGGGGAAGACTACGTATATCACGGGAACACTTCTTTCGAAGGAATTCATAAACATGATACACTTAAACTATCTTTACGACAACGAGAACAGTTCATCAGAGAGAATGCCGGAGATCTTTTTCCTGAATACTACGTGCTACGTGTCAACGAGTTTGATAAACTGGCTAAAACTCCCCTTGACGAATGGATAGCTTTCTTGAAAACAGGTGAAATTGCCGACAACACAAAGACTAGCGGATTATCCGAAGCCCGAGAATTACTACGTCTTGACAATCTTAGTCCCAAAGAACGTGCCAGTTATGAAGCACATTTGAGCGCCCTACAATATCAACGCAGCGTGATCCAATCCGGCTGGATTGAAGGAAAAGCAGAAGGGAAGGCAGAAGGAAAAGCGGAAGGGAAGGTTGAAGGATTGGCTGAAGGAGAAAAAAAGAAGGCTTTGACGATAGCGAAACAAGCAAAAGAAATGGGTATGTCCATCGAAAATATTCTTTTACTAACAGGATTAAAAAAAGAAGAACTCCCATTTTAAACCAGAAATTTCACCCTCATTTCAAAGAACAACAACCCAAAAAACACGAATAACCAGCATATTAAAATCCCCGGACAAATAGATTCCGAGGATTTTCTACTTGATACGCCAAAGCTCCCACGATCTAAAACATTTAATCCCCTATTCTATAAAATATATAATATTTTACATGAATTTTTATCGTATTTTTAATATACCAACTCCCATTCAACTCCCATTCATTTCCTATTCAACGCTATTTATAATAAAAAATAAGTTATTATTTTATTGTTTTTATAAATATAATGTATTATCTTTACATCGATTTATATACATATATAAATTACAATAAAGATTGAATCACCTTGTGAACCGGGTTTGGTCACGTTTATAAACCGAACTTGAAAAATAAAAAAGTATGGCATCATTGAAAGACTCTCTACTGGACGGCATGTCGGGAAAGCTGGATAAATACATCATTTACCGGGTGGGAAACGAAACGTTTATCCGGAAAAGGCCCAAAAAGGTAAGCAATCCTAAAAGCGAGAAACAACAGATGCAACGGGCAAAACTTCCGGGAGCGCAAACCATGTATAAAGCTCTGGAAGGTAGCCTGTTAAAAGAAATCTGCAATCTAGCAGCCCGGTATAACGAGAAACGTTCAGGGTATCACTGGTTCCTAGGTAAAAACATGAACCTGTTCGGGGCGAACAATTACATCGACTATTCCCGTCTGGAGTTTTCGGACGGTAGCCAACAATTGCCTTTCGGAACCACGATGAAACAGACCCAACCCAATGCCGCGGAACTGCATTGGACGGATAACTCCAGCTCGATCACTGCACAATCCACCGATCGGTTAATGGTAGCCGTAATATTTGACAACGAGCCTTATACCCCAGTATTACTGGAAGATACGAATACCCTACGAAAAGATGGTTACGCACGAGTTACTCTACCAGAAGGCGAATGGCAAACTGCACATCTATACTGTTTCTTCGGACGGGATGATTTGAAAAACTTCTCTCCCGGAATTCATTTTCAAGTGACGAAATCTTAACACGAAAGTATTATGGCAATTTTTGAATCTACTATATTCGAGAACCTATCGGGAACCGTGGGTAACGTGACCAGCTACAAACTGAAAGACAAACAAGTGGCAAGAGCGAAAATTTTCTCCCGGAAAGATGCGAAGACTCTTCAACAATTAAAGCAAAGAACTCGCATGAAAACCATATCGCTCTTCAAACACCATCTGACCCCGATCTTACCCTCCGGATTCTGCACCTCTTCAAGAAAGGAGGCATCTAACCGTTTTTTGGCTCTAAACATGGGGAAAGTTGAAGTCGATGACGAGTTAAACGTAACGATTGACCCGCTACAACTGGCCATTTCCGACGGTCCCTTGGCTTTACCGGTAATCGAGGCAGAAATTGACCATGCCGGGCACCGGATCATCTTCCGGTGGAAAAAACAGCCATTAATGCCTTATATGTATAAAAACGATTGTTTACACGGGGCTATCTATGAAACCCAGATGGGGCGGAGCCGGAAAGTGATATTGGGAACCAGAGCCGAGGCCGGAGAAACAACCTGGGAGCTGCCTAAAGATTGGGATTCCCATCATCTGGTAATTTATGGTTTCGCAACCACCGCAGACGGTCAAAAGTCCTCCCCTACCTTGGGTGTATTGAAAAGTGAAGAGTAGTAACGATATAACCTTCCTGTAAGACCCGCTTTATAAAATTAATCTTTTTTAAAGACATAAGGATAACCCTGCCCGATTTCGTGACGTATACGCCATAGAATTTGAATATTCTATTAGTCATTCTTTCAAGGACTAGCAGAAGATGGTGAGGGGATATGTCAATTCGTAAACTAAACTAATCAGAATAAAATAAAAAAGAGACGCTATGAAAAAAATTATTTTTTTATTGGCAATGACTACATTCCTGTTCAGTGACTTTGCAATGCAAGCACAAACAAAAAAAGAACTACGGGCTAAAAGAAAGGCTCACAGGGAATGCATGAGGATGCACAACAGAATGGTTCGCGAGCAACAAAACATGATCGCCTACCAAGATGCGGTTAAAGCACTTAAAAGTAACAGTTGGGTATTACAGGCCAACACGTTGTTTAACAATTTCGGGGCAGCCATTCCCGTAACGAACAATTTGAACTTCGTGGCCATGGACAACAATCAGGTTTCATTGCAATTGGCATTCAACGGATTTAATCCCGGACCGAACGGTTTAGGTGGAATCACGCTCACCGGCTGGCCTTCCAGCATTAACGAAAGAGTTGACAAAAACGGAAATATCACTTATACGTTCAACGTGATGGGTGCCGCTTTATTCGCTCAAGTAACCGTTCGCCTCGGCTACGGGAGTAATTACTCGACAGTAACCGTAAGCTCAAACACAAATGGAAGAGAGTTGACTTTCTCCGGGAATTTAGTTCCTTACAGCCAGTCCAACATTTTCCAGAGTGGATTCAGTTTTTAAGTAAGCAATTAAAAAAACTCTCGTTTAATATTCAATTACTCAGTCACACTGATGTGAAAAAAGGTTCCCTTGGGAACCCTTTTTCATTAGAAAAAATACAAACTTTATGAACATGCAGGGCAAAAGCCCGTTTTTTATTTTAATCGAGTCAGCACATTTCGTATTTTATCGCCTGAAGAAGGGCGATCTGCCTTGTACTGCATCAAAGTCCCGTCTTTACTATAAAGCAGGAAATGAGGTATTCCTTTGATGTTCATCATCGTGGCGAATTGATCTCCGGTCACGATATATTGATAACCATGCATCTTTAATTGTTTCATCTTTTTCTTCCATGCCTCTTTATTCGTATCGAGCGAGATACTGATAAATTCTACCGCAGGATTCTTCAATTGTTTTTCCAACTTCTGCAAATAGGGAACTTCCTGACAACAAGGAGCACACCACGAGGCCCACAGGTCGATATAAAGATATTTTCCTCGAAAATCCGTTAGCCTGTGAATTTTACCATCCACGTCTTCCAACGTCACGTCGGGCAAAGCGGCTCCTTCCATGGAATATTTTTTGGATTCGAAGTCTTTTACCAATTTTTGCCCTTCATCCCCTAAATCGGTTGTCATATTTTTCAAACGCAGCAAGCCTTCTTCAAAACCATTTTTGTAATTATAGTTTGTCACGAAATTTTGCACAATCAGCCGACTTACAGAGGCCACTATAGACGGAACGGTAAAACGTTCTTTCAATAGTTGAAGTTGTTCCTCCGGAGTCTCCCGTTCCCTTTTCAGGTAATTGAATACGAAAGTATTTGTGTTATAAAAAAACAAGGCGATCGGATTATCCAAGATTTCGTAAACTGGGGGTAAAAATTCATCCATTCCATCGGGTAACGTTTCTCCGTTACGGGAGTACATGTAAGTCACGCCATCCAAAGCCTGCATAAAAGATAAATATGCCTGTATCCGTAGATAGTTTTCCACCATATTCGCAGGGCGAAATTCTTCCATCACGTCATTTACACGAGTATAAATTTCACTCATGCTATTTTTCAATTCATTCGCCACGGGTGGATTTTCCCATATAGACCGACTTTTATCCAGGTAAAAACAATTATAAGTTATCAATGCCGCATTGTTCCGGTCCTTCTTATCAACCTCGATTTTCGCCCGTCTACTCTTAAATCGAATATCAAGCTTTACTTTTCCGCCCGGTTCAATATACAACGCCTGTTCAAACGGCCACTTGTTTTGCTCGGTTCCCACAACTCCCATCAAGGTTACCATCCGAGGAGCATCACCATCCAGTTGAAGCGAAAAAAGTCCTGTTTGGCTATCAACCAACAAAGAATCCCTCTTATCCCCATCAACAATAAACAATTGAAACCCCGAGTATTCACCTCGATCCACCGATCCGGTGATCTCAGTGGGTCCTTTTTGCTTGCAACCGATAGCTGCAAGCAAAAGGAGGATACTGATTATATGTTTCATTTTACTTTATACATTATTTTGACTGGCTTGTAGGCTACGTTTTTATAAGAATCGATCAACTGACCCGTTCTCGTATCGTAGATATAGATATACCCGTTCTCTCCGGATTCATTCGAGCGGTAAGCCCCCACGTATATCTGGGATTCATCCGGACTGATCGCCATCGTCGTGATCTCTGCATTCGAGATATCGTCAATCACTGTCCACGATTCTGTCGGGAATGAAGTGGACGAATAGTACCAGCGATAAATCTTGTTACCCTGTGCATAGAACAAACACTGGTAAGAAGAACTGGCAACTTTCGGGTCTTCTTTCTTGAGTACCGGATTAGCAATCACTCGTTGTACATCACGATAATCAACACCAATTTTTTGATAATTCTCGTTAAGCTTATAAATTGTATTACTCAAAGAAGTTTTCCATATCTCTCCATTCAATTCGGTCAACACGGTAAAAGATGATTTTTTTTCGTTTTCAAAAATAGCGATCACCTCATGTGCCCCGTTCCAGATCGGTCCGAATTCTTGACAATAATTAGCCGTATAGCCATTGTAATAACAAATCGTATGCTGATTCACATCCCACAGATAATAATAGGGTTGATATCCCCCGAAGTAACTGTGTTGAACAGAGGAATAAGTCGAGGTCAACGTGGTATGGGTAAGGATCAAACCTTCCATACTGGCCAGATTATAAACCTTGCCATTCTCAGATATGGCAACTGCCGTACGAGCCGTGTTATCCGGTAACATCATAGCCACTGGAAGGAAATCCGAAAACTCGGGAGCCTTCACGATATTCTCCAATTCAAACGTTTTGGCATTGATCACGTAAACGGAAGGATCATTTTTATAACTGATAAACAACTGAGATAATCTTTTTGCCATGTCCGTGGGAGATTTCGGGAATACTTCTCCGGGATTATTCATTGTCAAACAATGCGTTTCAAAATTTCCCATGGTTCCGTCTGCCATCTGACGCATGAAAGAAAGCATACCCGTCCCGTCGCCGCTTTCACTTAACACCGTAATTCCTTCTTCATAAGGAGAATTTATATGCAACTTGAACTCGTAGAACGCACTACTATGCTCGTTACTCACTTTCACCCGCATCGGGAAGGTTCCCAAATCCTGACAGTCCACGTACAGGACGGACGAATCCGAATAAAACTTGTAATCCATGTCCCACTGGAACGTCAACGGAAGGTCTTTTTCCTTCTGGGTCACATAAGGAGTGATGTCAATCACCAGAGTTTGATTTTTGTCCCTGTTATACTCTTTCTGTAAACTATTGGTATCAATGGCGATCTCGGAGATCCGAACCGTGTCAACAGTCGTGTCATCATCAAAACAACCGATTGCCAATAAGCCTATTAGCCATATATATAGATATTTCCACTTCATAATAATCTGTTTTTACTACATGAATAATTCATTTCATCAATACGGTTTCGGAATATCATTTTTCCCGCTTTGCAATAATTCCGGGTTCGCGGCAAAGAAGTCATACATCGGGGTCAATATGTACTTGGTCGCGGCGTAATTATACTCGTCCATCCACCCGTATTGTACATTTTCCAGATTCGGCCCGTACATATCCACCATTCCTTTGTAAGTAGCCGGAACGGTCTCTTCCATTGCCAGAAAATATTCCATGAATTTAACCCATTTCACGGGATCCCATACCCCCAATTTATAATCCGGCCACGTGACCTTACCTGACCAATCTTTCCATTGCGGAGGTTCCACGACATTATTGAAAGAAGCGATAGACACGGTTCCGACCTCTGTCTCCGGTTCAAAATCATCCGTTGCCAGTAAACGGAAAGCCACCTGCCAATACCCGTCACTTCCCAAATGTTCACGCAATACCGTTACCGGTAACACACCATTCACGGAATCCGGTTCGATAATCAATTCGGCTGGCAAGGTATAATGTACACCTGCCTCTGCCGTGGTCTTGGCTGCCACGACTTCCACCTTGAAAGAACGCACTTCTTTAACCGGAGCCCCCATGATTTTCATGGGGAGTTTCATCTCGTAGGAAGTAACTTCCAGTTTCGTCACCCCGAAAGAATACACCACGCTGTCTTCCGTGAAGTAAATTCCCGTACGGGAAGAATCGAACAACTTGTAATCCTGTTCATTGCAGGAGATCAATCCCATGCCGAATATCACGAACAGGCAACCGGTGAATATATATGTTATGTTTCTCATATGTTTTCTATTTACCATTTCATCTTCTAAATTCGAACTCTTGTGACGGGATGTCCACCACGTAGATTTTCTTGTCGGCAGTTACGGTCTGTCCCTCGACATTAAGAATATTCAGGTTCAATCGTTTCATGTGGTAGAAGGATTGTCCTTCCCCGACAAATTCTTTATAACGATCATCCGTGATCTTGTCGATAGTCAGAGTTTCGGCCGGAAGTCTCTCGTCCAAAGCAACTAATCCCCGACTTTCCAACAACTCGTTAAAATAATCAAGAGCTTGATCGTAATTACCCAACTTCAAGGCACTCTCGGCCGCGATATAATACATTTCGGGTAAGCGTATCATGTTGATTCCGCGGATCTCACCTGCCGGACGGTTATATTCCGTGTTATTCAGCACGTAAGTATCTGTCAGTTTATCCAGTTTCCAGTATTTTCCCGTGTTGTTATACGTGTACCATGCACCCCAGCGGTAATCATTCCCGGCCCCGTCAATCTGGTATAATTGTTGAATATTATAACGCATTTCGAAAGAATACGCAGACTGGGAGTTGTGCAATATCTTAATCACCGGTTCGGCAAAATTCTTTGAATAAATTCCGAATACCGTTTCCTTGGATGACAATTTTCCCGCCAGATCTCCGGCAATATCCGTGTAATCCAACAGGGAAAGACCGGGAGCTTGTATCACTTGCTGCGCGTAATACAAGGCACTATCGAGTGTTCCTTCCGTCAAGTAAACCCTTGCCAGAGTCGCTTGCACGGCCTGCAAGTTAAAATGGATATTCTGGTCTTTCAGGAAATTAGCGTTCGAAGAGACTGACGCATACAGTTCCTCGTCATCCAATAATTGCTCTGCCGACCTCAAATCAGAAATAATCCGCTTGTACACGTCTTTAGATTTCAGAATGTCCGGGGCAAACAAGGAGAACCGGGTTGAATAAGGAATCCCGTCAGCACTTTCGTTCTCCGTGATTTGCTCGCTGAAAATACGCAACAGGTCAAAATGCATGAAGGCACGCAGCCCCAAAGCCTCTCCTTTATAGATATTGTAAAATTGCATATCCGAAGGGGAGAATTTGTCCAGATGTTCCAACACGTTATTCGCATAGGCGATATTGGAATACATATCACACCAGATATTATAAAAAAGATCTTCCGCTTTCGTATTCGTATAGTCATATTTTATAAGTGGCTCAACCTCTTCGTTATTTGTAGAGGTATAATATTGAGCCATCAAATCCAAGGCGGAATAACTCAGATTCTGCCCGTACAAGTTAGTTGCCCCCATCTTGGCATAGACCCCGTAAAGAGCATTCTCAAATCCCTTCGCATCTTTCAGTAAATCATCTTCCAGTACCTCACCTTTAGGTTGCACGTCCAAAAAACTGTCACAGGAACTTCCCCCAAGGAGTAAGGCTAAAAGTACCATTATATTTTTAAATCCTATCTTCATAATCTTTCCTTTTAAAATGTTGTACTAAGCGTGAATTCAAACCCGTTACTATATAGATAAGTGGTTCCCCGTTCTATTTTCACGTTTGACCAACGCACGATGTCCGTCAAGTTCACTCCGACACGTAAATTTCGTACCCCAATCTTGGAACAAATGTTCGGTCTGAATTCGTAACCGAAATTCACGGTTCCCAGCGTGAACACATTTTCTTTTTCCACGAAACGGTCTGTATGTTTCGGGTTCGACCCCCATCCTTCAGAATCTGCGATGTCCTTGTAGAAAGCAATATCGCCCGGATTTTTCCAACGACTGCTGAAAACTCGTTTATCTGCATTCTTTTTCGGGTCCGCACCCTCCACTTTCGTGGCACGAGTCGTGTTATACAAGTAAGCACCACATTCATACCGACCTAACAGATACAAGCTGAATCCCTTGTAAAACAAATTAGTTGAAACGGTTCCCCGGAATCTCGGTTCAGTATCCCCGATCACGAATTTATCATCCGCGGAGTACTCGAAGGTTCTCTCCCCGTTCAATTTAATAAATACTTCCTGTCCTGTCGCCGGATCAATTCCCGCTGATTTAACCACTTTCAATGCCGAGGTAGATTCACCTTCCTCATATTGTGCCAGCGGGGTCTTCGAATCTACCTTGTTGGCATCTTCATTCGCTTTCTTCAAGGCGCTGTTTATTTTCAAGATCCGGTTCCGGTTCATACTTCCGGTAGCCGCAACCTGCCAGTAAAAATCATTTCTCTGCACGAGCATACCATCCACCTGGAATTCCAGTCCCTTGTTTTCCATCTCCCCGATATTTTCTTTGGCAGAAGTCGTTCCGGTAGACGGCGCACGAGAGGCATCCAATACCAAGTCGGTTGTCTTTTTCAAGTAAACATCAAACGTGAAATTCAATCGACGATTAAAAAGACTGATGTCTGTTCCCACGTTATAGGAAAGTTCCCGTTCCCAACCTAAATCT
>OJMG01004282.1_pt1 | contig 10007 bp, 7 predicted proteins | sample 1597141 | NCBI WGS metagenome assembly OJMG01 (sample SAMEA2452119, study PRJEB22498) | human gut metagenome | biome: human feces; feature: human gut; material: feces | place: Australia | collected 2012
GCTCAGCATATTGAGCATGCCTTGTATTTCGTCTTTTGTCGCATCGCGGTTTTCAGTGACTTCGCCGATGAAGTTCAACGCTTTTCCGGCCAAGGGATGATTCAGGTCTACGGTTACGGTATCTTCTTTCACATCTGTGATTGTTCCGTTAAAACGTGCTCCGTCTGCATTCATCAAAGGCACCACGCTTCCCGGATAAATATGCTCTTTGTCAAAGTGTCCGTTTACTTTGAATACATCTTTGTTCAGTTCCAGTACGCGTTCCTGTTCATACTCACCGTAAGCTTCTTCTACGGACAGTGTGAAGTTGAATTTCTCTCCTTTCTGTAACGGTTTGATTTGTGCTTCAAAGGCATCCAAAGTTGTGCCCATATCCGAAATAAACTGGAATGGGTGTTCGATAGGAGCTTTTTCCACTAATTCTCTTTTCCCGTCGAAATCCGTATAGAGTTCGTATGCGACGGTGATGTACTTGTTGGGTGTCGTATCCATATATGTTTTCTAATTATTGATATAGGGTTGCAAAGTTACGGGAAATAAATGATAATCGGAAACGTATTTTCCTTTTTGACTATCTTAAACGATTGGTTTCTTCATTTTGAAATTTGTCAGAAGTCGTAGCATGGCTTTTCTCTGCTGTTTTTCCACGATGGTGTAACCTTTGCTTTCGAAGAACGGGCGGGCTGTCAGGCTGACTTCGGACGTGATGTACGAAACGCCTTGCAACCGGGCGTATTTTTCCATGTCTTCCAAAAGCAGGGAGGCGATGCCTTGGCGTTGGAAGTCGTGGTGCACGAACATGGAGTTCAAATAGCCGTCCGGGCGGATAGCTGCGAATCCGACGGCATGTCCGGGGTATTCTTCGGCTATCATAAAATGGTGTGTGGCAATCAATTCTTTCCAATGGCCGGGCTTGTCGGCACACGCTGCCCAATCTTCCACTTCCTCTTGGGTGTAGTCTTTTCGGTTTGTGCGTAAAACGGTGTCTGTAAAGAGGGTTTTGAGAACCGGAATGTCTTCAGGTGTCGCATGGCGCAGGGAGAACCTTTCCCGTTCCATTTTCAGGATAGGGAAAGGATTGCCTTGTCCGTCGGTTTCCGTACGTTCGAAGGTTCGGAAGCCCAAATGGCGGTAAAAGCCTTCCGCTTGCGGGTTTTGCTCGTTCACATCCACATATCGTATATTGAAATTCCTGAAGACCATCAATACCAGTCCTTTCCCGATACCCATGCCCCAGAAGTCCGGTGCGACGAAAAGCATTTCAATCTTGTTTTTTTCGAGACCGATAAAACCGGCAGGCTCATTCTGCACATACGCCACAAAAAGCCGTTCGATGTGGGCCAATCCGGACTTTACAAAAGGGGTGAGTCGCCGTATGTCGGCCTCCGTCAAGAAATGGTGGCTTCGGCGTACGGAGGCTTCCCACAAACGGGCTAACGTGTTGACCGTATCTTTCGTGCGTATGGGAGATGTGATGTGCATGTTTCGATTTTAAACGTGGTAAAGTTACGAATAAAAAAGAAAGTTGCTCACAAGATATGGGATGATTTTCTTGGGCGGGCGTGGCGATTTGTCAAATTGTCAATCCATCCCCTGTGAGATTTCGTTATTTTGTATCCAGACCGGATTGGTTTGAAAATACGTGATTCTTACGTGTTGGGGGAATATCCTTTTGACAACCAATCAGTGGTTTTACTTTTAATTTGTGCGACAAATAAACTTGGTATGTAGACGTGAGTGAAGAGATGTACGTATATGAGGTCGCAACAGCGTGACATATTGCCATCCGTTTTTTGACTGCAAACGTGGTCCTTTTAGAGAAAAAATAGTTAGCAAAAGCATATTCCGGCTTCGCTTTCAGGTGTTTTTTCAGAGAGGGCGCAGAAGATGGGTACGCAATCTGCGGAGATAAAAAATGTTTTTTGCTCCGAACGAAAAATCATTCGGCTGTGATTGAAACGCACTTTGAGTTAAAGGAAGTAAAAAAACAAGGCTTAAATATAAATTTTTGTATTCAAAAATAGGATAATACCTCGTGGAATGCGTCCGGAATCAGAATGTTGTCCTTTAGAGAAAGGGGCTTATGACTTACATTTTGTCAGCGAAAAGATATGATTTGCGGAAGTCTCATGGCTTGAAAGAATAAAAAGATATATTAGGAATGAGGACAAGACTGTGATTGAGTTGATAGCATTAGGATTTGAATATTTATCAAAATGGCAAATCAATATATTGTATATCAATATCTTCATTCATTACAGATGGGTATAGAGAGTCCATTAGTTTTATATCTTTTATTTTAGAACGGTACTTGTGTAAAATTTGGTTGTTTTCGATTTCTTCACGGCGTCGTTTACTGATTTCGAGGAAGTCTTGCTCTTTGTCTATTCCTAAGAAACGTCGTCTAAGTAAATTGGCAGCAATGCCAGTAGTTGAACTGCCACAAAAAGGGTCAAGTATCCATTCGCCTGGTTTTGTGGAAGCCATGATGATGCGTGAAAGTAAGGAGAGAGGTTTTTGGGTCGGGTGCTTGCCACAGGATTTTTCCCATGGGGCAATGGCAGGTAAATGCCACACATCAGTCATTTGTTTACCGGCGTTCAACTGTTTCATCAAATTGTAGTTGAAGAAGTGTGGTTTTTTCTCGTTTTTACGTGCCCAGATAATAAATTCTGTACTATAAGTGAAGTAACGACATGAAATGTTAGGTGGCGGATTGGTTTTAGCCCATGTCACCACATTCAGAATTTTGTATCCCAATTCTGTGAGGCAGTTGGCTATGGAGAAAATATTATGATAAGTGCCTGAAATCCATATTGTACCATTATCTTTTAATTTTTCATGGCAGAGCTTGATCCAATCCATGTTGAACTCCATCATTTCCTGGTGTGTCTTGCCTTTATCCCAATCTCCTTTGTTTACACACACAATCTTGCCGCTCTGTATGCTGATTCCGCCTTTTGACAAGAAATATGGCGGATCTGCAAAGATACAGTTGAATTTAAAGTCGAAATTGCGAAGTAATTTTCTGCAATCTCCGTGAAGGAGCGTGAAATTACGGTCTAAAGACCTGAAGTAGGGTTCAATCATTATTTTTATTGAAGAAGATCTTATTGACGATTTCATCCAACATCCCATGTTTTAACATATAGAAATTGAGTAGAAAATCCAAATGTCTGAATCCTTTTGATAATTGATTGGAAGCCGAAGACCAACATTTCCCGTCTGTGACAAGTGCGAAATCTATGCCCACTGACTTTAAATCATTTTGGCGGTTGATATATGAGTCTATTATTTCCTCCGGCTTGGAACCCGAGCCGTTGTAAAAATTAACTTCGAAGTTGATAGCTTTTTTCTTTTTATAATCCAATAAAATAAAATCAGCCTTTCGATTGGCTATATCTTCAGATATATTAAAGCCATATGTCCTTAGGGTTTTAAATTGCTTTTGTGTTAGCAGGATTAATTTATATTTATTACTTATTTTCTCAAATAGAGGAAAGGTTGCCAATTCGAAAGCTCTTCCTCCTCTATTCTTACGTCCATTGGAGTCCATGCCTACCAATACTCCTATAATATAATCTAATGTACTTTTTTCAATAACATTTTGATATAAATTCTTTAGTCCCATTCGGACGAAAAAATTATAGAAAATCTCTATTTCATTGTCATTTAAATATTTTGTGTTTTTTGAAAAGCTATATATTAAATGGTCTGCACAGTTCAATTCATCTTGAATTATTGTGAGTTGTGTTTTATTCCTATAAAGTTTTTCTCTTTCATCTTTTGCCAGTCCGAATAAAAATGGAAACAGCAATACAACATGGGGGAGTTTAGAAATAAGAGTGATGAATTTGTCCTTAAAATCGTTGTCGTCCTTGCAACCTATCAGAATGTCCATCGCATGGATCTCTACCATGAACTCATTATAACCGTTAACATTTGTCCAATCAACATAATAATTGAATCCTCTATTGGTCAGGAGGGCATTGTTGATGAATATTTTTGTTCGTTCCTCAATTTGCAGATTTAAGAATTCCATAAGATTTGTATTTATGATTTGTGATTAAAAGATTATTGAATAGGAGAACTTGCTGTGAAATTAATAGTTCCTTACGAGAATTTCAGTTAACTTCCCCCTTTTTGACGGAATGGCATTGACAAAACGGGAAGCATGGACTTTGTCGATGATAAAGTTTCCATAAAGGTTCTCAAAAAAAGTGTCGTTAGGATTTTGTGCACAACAGTCAGAATTGCTAAGCATCATTTTGCAGCCGTATCTTGAGAGTCGGGCAAAAAAATGAGCTAACCGGGTTTGTTCTGTATCATCGAAGTTTTCTTTAGAGTAAGAAGTGAAGCTTGAAGTTGTACTAAGCGGGCGATATGGAGGATCGAAATATATAAAAGTATTATTGTCTACATAACGTTCGATTAGAGTGTAATCACCGCAAAGGATTTCTACGTTTTGTAATATTTTGCTATCTTCTAAGAGTAATTCTTCATCACAAATAGTGGGATTGGTATATTTACCAAACGGCACATTGAAATATCCTTTGGAATTTACACGATACAAGCCGTTGAAACATGTTCTATTTAAAAAGATGAACATTGCTGTGTTTGTTACATCATTGTGAGTATCTTCATTGTATGATTTCCTAATCCTAAGAAAATATTCTTTTCTTGCTTCTTCATTGCTGTTTTGTCTAAATTCCCTTTGAAGCATTTTCAAGTCTGTGATAAGACGTTCTGGGGTATCTCGTATTACTCTATAGGCGGTAATAAGATTCGGATTGATATCATTGATTATAGCACGACCTATATTGGGATACTTTTGCAGCATGTGGAATAACATGGCTCCTCCTCCGACGAAAGGTTCTATATAAGTGAAATGTCCAGCTTCCTCAAGGTTGTGAGGGAGAATATTTTCAAATTGTGTCAGTAGCTGTGTTTTACCACCAGCCCATTTTATAAAAGGTTTTGCCATTTTGAATATTAATCAATCGTGCTATATATATTGAATTTACAAAATTAGATATAATATTTGATTTATATGCCGGAGAGATAAGAAAAAATCAAGCTTTGCCGAAACAGCAGAAGCTTGTGAGGGTATGGTTTTGACGACGCTATGATATATTTGCAAGGCTTAAGTGATAGTTTGAAATTAAATACTGTGGTGTTTATGTTGATTTTGTTTAATACGGTTCGATTTAATAACTATTGTTTATGTGTATCTCACTTTTATACCCTAAACTTTTGTCTAATATGAAAAAAGGGGCTAAATTTGCAGCACTATAAAGAAAAAGTATAAAAACGCTATAAAGATGAAACATAAGTTGCGCAGTGCGCAGAGCACTGAAGGACGCCGTATGGCGGGAGCCCGTGCATTGTGGGTGGCCAATGGGATGAAACGTGAACAGTTCGGGAAGCCGATCGTGGCTATCGTCAATTCTTTCACCCAGTTCGTGCCGGGGCATACTCATTTGCATGAAATCGGGCAGATGGTGAAAGCTGAAATCGAAAAGATGGGGTGTTATGCTGCGGAGTTCAATACGATAGCTATCGACGACGGTATCGCCATGGGGCACGACGGGATGCTGTATTCTCTGCCTTCGCGCGACATCATCGCCGACAGCGTGGAGTATATGGTCAACGCGCATAAGGCGGATGCCATGATTTGCATTTCGAATTGCGACAAGATCACGCCGGGTATGTTGATGGCCAGCATGCGCTTGAATATCCCTACGGTGTTTGTTTCCGGAGGGCCGATGGAGGCACACAAAATCAACGGGGAGAACGCCGATTTGATTACGGCTATGATCAAGGGAGCCGACACGTCGGTGAGCGATGAGGAGATGGCGAAGATTGAGGCTTGTGCTTGTCCCGGTTGCGGTAGTTGTTCGGGGATGTTTACAGCCAACTCCATGAACAGCCTGACGGAGGCTATCGATGCCATCGACGAAGATGACTTCTGCCGGGTGCCGGCTCATTTCGATACTTTGCCGAACTTGTCGTTGGATTATAGTATCCTGGAAAAGAGCGAGAATGTCTATGTGCAGGTGTGCGACTTCGGATGGGCGGATTTGGGTTCATGGTGCTCCCTGCACAATGATACGCAGCACGACCGGCAGGACAATGTGCTGCTCAACACCGAAGCCTTGCTGTATAATAGTGAGGGGAATGTCATTTGTTTGCCTAAGGGAAGGATAGCGGTAATCGACGGGTTGAAAGGCTTTGTCGTGGCAGAAAAAGGCGATGTGCTGATGATCTGTCCCAAGGATGACAGCGCGGCATTAAGGCGGATGATGACAGATGCCCAGATGAAGTTAGGAGAAGAGTTTATTTAGTCTTCTTATTATATAAGGTATAATAAAAGCGCGGTTTCTTTGGAAAGCCGCGCCTTTATTTTGTCGTGTGTTTTGTGTTATCGAACGTCTGCCATGTAGTTATCCGAGATAGCTTTGGCAATAGCCTTGAATTCCTCATCCGTGAACGTCAGTTTAGGGTTGCTGAAAAGCATGTCCTTCTCGTTCTGCATGGGAATCAAGTGGATGTGCGCATGGGGTACTTCCAGTCCTAAAACGGCCTGTCCTACTTTGATGCAAGAAAAAGCCTTTTTGATAGCTGTTGCTACGTGCTTGGCAAAAACTTGCATCGCACCGATTTCTTCGTCTGACAGGTCGAAGATATAATCCACTTCGCGTTTGGGAATGACCAAGGTATGACCTTTCACCAACGGATTGATGTCGAGGAAAGCATAGAAACGGTCGTTCTCCGCACATTTATAGCTCGGAATCTCTCCGGCTACGATTTTACTGAAGATGGTAGCCATGGCGATTATTCAAATGAGATGTTCGTGATTTCCAGTTGTACGGTGCCGTGTGGGATTTTGATTTCTGCCACATCGCCAACCTTTTTACCCAACAATCCTTGTGCAATGGGAGTCTGAACCGAGATTTTACCTTCTTTCAGGTTAGCTTCCGTTTCAGAAACGATGGTGTACGCCATCTTCATGTTGTTTTTTACGTTTCTCATCTCCACTTTAGACAGAATCTGTACCGTGTCGGCTTTCAGTTTCGAAGTGTCGATGATTTTGGCATCACCGATGACAGCCTTCAACTGGTTGATTTTCATTTCCAGCATCGCCTGGTGCTCTTTGGCTGCATCATATTCCGAGTTTTCGCTCAGATCACCTTTGTCACGCGCCTCTGCGATGGCTGCCGAGGCTGCCGGACGTTCTATGGTTTCCATTTCTTTGAGTTGGGCCACCAGTTTGTCGTAGCCCTCTTGTGACATATAAGCCATAATTATTCCTCCTAATTATATTTATGCGTTTTTACTTGAAAAGATAAAAACAAAAGAATTCCGGCTTTAATCAGCCGGAACCCTTTTGCCTTTTCCTTTAATGATTCGGTGCAAAGTTAAGCTTTAAATTCTGAATCACAAAGATTTTTGCATTTTTTCTGTTTTACCGGGGGAGGAAAGTCTTAAAAACAGGCTATGAATGATTTTTGACCCTTTTTTGCACGATTTTGCTCCTTGCTTTCCTTGTCATACTCTTATCTTTGCTGCACAGAACCAAGAATACATTAATCTTAAAAAACAGTATTACCCATGAACAGGATGAAATTATGTTTGCTGGTTGCGTTAATCTTTGGTCATAGTATGTCCGAGGCTGCATTTCGGGAGAATCCTACCGAAATGACGGCTTCTATTGTAAACCCGAGTTTTGAAGACAGGACGACCGGTTGGACAAATGCAGGCTTTTGGATACAGACGAATGATTCACCGACAGCCGAAGGATGGACGAAGGATGGCAAGATTTATATGGAACAGTGGGTTGCTGATTCCAAAACGTTGCCTGATGCCAATTTGCGCCAAGTCGTGTCGGATCTTCCTGTCGGTGTGTTTACAATGACAGCCGATGCGCACGCTGTGAATCAGAGTGGAGAACCGGAAGTATGTCAAGGGGCTTTCCTGTATGCCGGCAGGCATGAAACGGCTGTCCATAAGGGTGGAAAATACCAAGTTCGTGCCGTAGCCGTGAATGGCACATTGGAAATCGGTTTCAAGTTGAAGGCTACGGATGCCAACTGGGCTGCGGTCGACCATTTCCGTTTGGTGTACGACGGGCACGATGTGGAGGCTTATAAAAAGGAACTGGACATCCTGTTGGCTGTGGCGGTGGAAGACACGGCGCAAGAAGACTGCCATAACCTGATGAGCCTTCGTAAGGCTATTGAAACGGCAAAGGAAACGGGGGATTCGGTGGATGGGTTGGTAGCCGCATTGCAAGGGTTGGATGCGGCTATCAATGAATACGATCGCCTGGCTGTGCAATACGGGGCTTTTGAACGGGCGTTGCTTAATGCGAAGAAGTTGTATGACGGCAGCGATTATGCCGGAAAACCATTGTTCGGGAAAGTGATAGAGGAACTTGAACCTTTGGCTGAAAATCCGGAAGGGCAAGATTTAATGGAGGCGGTTTCCAAATTGGAGAAAGCCACACAGGACTATTTGGATACCCGTCCGTCCAATTGGATGACTATCCGTAACGGGGCTTTATGGGTGGACGACCGAGGTGAACCGGTACAGGCTCACGGAGCAGGTTTCTTGCAAGTGGGCGACACGTGGTACATGATAGGCGAAGACCGCAGTAATACATGGAATCCGGATGTGAACATGTATTCAACCAAAGACTTCGTGCATTGGAAGTTTGAGCGTAAGATCATTAAGAACGGAGTGACACATCCATCGTTGGGGAATGGCCGTTTCATCGAGCGTCCCAAACTTATGTATTGCCGCAAGACGGGAAAGTATGTCGTGTGGTGCCATTGGGAACAAGGGAATTACGGGGCTTCCGAAGCCGCTGTTTTCTATTGCGACTCCGTGAACGGGGACTATAAGTTCCATTGGGCGGGACGTCCGTTGGGAATCAAGTCGCGGGATTGCAATGTCTTTGTGGACAACGACGGTACGGCCTATTTCGTATCCACCATCGAGGAGAACCAGCATTTGGGGCTTTTTAGGCTGTCGGACGATTATTTAAGTGCGGTGGAATACACAGAACTGTTTAAGTGGCAGTCGCGCGAAGCACCGGCCATCGTGCGCCATGGCGATACCTATTTCATGATGTTTTCGGCCTGTTCCGGTTGGGATCCGAACCAAGCGACTTTTTCTTATTCTCGATCGCTTACTTCCGGATGGTCTTCGCGTGCAAATATCGGTAACTCTATTGCGTATGACACCCAGGCGGCTTCTGTCCTGACGGTTACCGGTTCCAAAGGTACGTCGTATGTGTATGTCGGCGACCGTTGGCAAGACCCGGGATTAGCTGAATCCAAGACCATCATGTTCCCTATATCCTTTAATGGAAATTCCATCGTATTCGATTATAAGCCCCAGTTTGATTTGGATTTGTCCACGGGGCAATGCCGGGATGCCGCGCAGTCTTGCTACGTCCCGAAAGACAAATGGAAAGTGAGGGCATTCAGCAGCCAGGAGACCGGCTCGGAAAACGGGGCGGCAGCGAATGCCATCGACGGGAACTTACGAACGAAATGGCACACCCGGTATAGCGGGGGCGTGGTATTGGCTCCCCACCACATTGAGATTGACATGGGAGAAGCACATGAGATTGCCGGTTTCCTTTGTGCTCCGCGCATGGACAATTCTTCCAATGGCTTGATTCGTGACTATATGTTCTTGGTAAGTACCGACGGAGAACAATGGGAGGCTGTCTCCGGGGGCACATGGTTACCGTATTATGCCGGGGTTTATTTTGAACCGGTCAAGGCACGTTATTTCCGGTTGGTGGCGTTGTCCGGCGAGTATGCCAGCATTTCGGAAATCGATGTGTTGCGTGAGTCTCCCTCTTCTTTCTCTGCGGAACGTGTGAGTGCTTCGTGGCGTTTGGGAAGCAATTCTCCTTTTTATAACACGGCGGTCAAGGTCAGGAAAGGCAGCACCGTGACGCTTGCGGCCAAGACCGATGCGGAAAACGGGAGTTG
>OJMG01004287.1_pt1 | contig 9984 bp, 7 predicted proteins | sample 1597141 | NCBI WGS metagenome assembly OJMG01 (sample SAMEA2452119, study PRJEB22498) | human gut metagenome | biome: human feces; feature: human gut; material: feces | place: Australia | collected 2012
CCTTTGAAAAGCGTCCTTTGGCATGCAAAACATTGATAAACAGTGAATACAAATCCGCTTTGTTCCTATCGGTAAAAATTCGGTTACCTGCCGTTGTTTCCGAAACAGGCGGCTAACAGTCTGGTAACTGAAACGTCGCAATATTTTGTTGTCCTTTGCAGGAATGTCTGTTCTGCAATTCTTGAAAAATGCTTAATTATAAACGTTTTACGTTTAATTCTCGTCATTCTGTTTTTTATTGCATTTCTAAATATTACTTATGTGGCCCGACACACATGGGCTACACTTGCTTTCCATAGCGGACAGCCGGTGGGGATTATCAGTCAGGCTTTGGGACATTCGTCCCTGCGGGTGACGGAAACCTATCTCAAGCCTTTCGGCAATGAGCTGGTCGATAAGGCAAACAGGCAACTGATAGCTTCCGTTAGAAAATGTAAATGGAAAAATGAAACAGAATATAGGGCAGGATTATAAGCCGGAATTACTTATCAAGTAACGGTGTTGTTAACGTTGTAAATATATGCTAAATTTTACCAAATGCCAATTAATTGTTAGAAAAAGTTTAATTAAATCTTGTATTTAGTCCTGAAGCCCGCAAATCCCACCTTATATAATATATATTGCCCCGTTCGTATTCCGTATAAGATATACGAACCCCTTTCCCCGCTTCGGATGTAAAAGCGGAGCCGAAGCTTCGGTGGTTGAAAGATAGGAATTATAGCGGTGGTAACGGTTGGTTTATGTGCAGGTTCTATAAACTGCACAGTCTTCTTTCCGGTGTCCGACCGTTACTTGATAAGTAATCTACAATCAATTCCCATATTTATTAATTAAAAGACAATTAACATGATGAAGACTAAATTTTATGCACTGTTGTTCTTTCTGACAGTAGCAATGTCCGGATGTGATAACGAGTACGATGACACCGGTATCCGCACACAGATTGCCGAAGTCACAGACCAGGTGAAAGCCTTGCAGACCTTGACCGAAGCTTTGCAAAACCGTGATTACATTCTTTCGGTAGTACCCACTACCGTGGAAGGAGTACCCGGTTACCTCATCACTTTTGCCCAGGCAGAGCCGGTAACCATTCTTTGCGGAACTTCCGTAATTGCTGCGGTGGATACTTCACATGGTGATTACGTAGTCTTTACGCTTGCCGATGGAACAACGACCATTACACTGCCCCGAAGCAATGCCGTCACCATCGGACTCGACGGTTACGATGTATTATATTGTACCGCTTCCAGCCTGGATATCCCATTGCTGTTTCCCGCTACCTTGAAATCCGGTGATTATACATCCATTGCAGCTACCGTCACCAACGATAACGGTACGGGGACGGATATACAAACCCGTGCTTCTGCCGGTACGAACGGTGTTTGGAAGGTGGACATAACCCAACCGGCTTTTGGTGATGATGGAATGATTATTCCCAACAGTTCCAAAGTTACGCTTACTCCGCCAAAACATGTAAAGCTTTCCGATACCGCTATTCTGAAAGTGACGTTGGTAGATAAGAGAGGTATGGAGACAACCGTTACACGCCCCATTAAGTATTCCGTTGTTGCTGCCGTAACCTCTACCGCCGGAAATCTGAGCAGTGTAGCCACCGATGCGGAGATGACTGCACTTGCCATAAAAGGCAGTGTGGATGCTACCGACCTTGCCTATATCCGCAATACCCTTACCAAGCTCGAAGTGCTCGACCTCTCCATGACGGATATGGTTACCCTTCCCGGTTGGGGATTGGGCTTTCATCCGGATGACGGTTATCAGCCTAATACAACATTGAAAGAAGTGATGCTTCCCGCAAGCCTTGTTACCATCGGTAAATCTGCATTCCTCAATTGCCGGGCATTGGATTATGTCGATACCGGCAATGCTGAAACAATCACCGAATATGCCTTTGAAGGATGTAGTAACCTGCGTGAGGTCATCCTGTCCGAAAAACTGAAAACAGTAGGTAATTGTGCTTTTAGAAATTGTGTCTCCTTGTCGTTGATTGATATTCCGGGAAGTGTGGAAACATTGGGGCGCTGGGTGTTCGAGAACTGCGGAAACCTGCAGAGTGTTGTCTTGCACGAAGGTGTACAATCTTTGTCTGAAAGCACTTTCTACGGATGCGGCATCCGTTCCGTCAGCATACCCTCTACTGTGACAAGCATTCCTAAATGGACTTTTCAGGACTGCAAGTATCTGGAACATGTGAACTGGCACGACGGCATTACCTCAATAGGTGAGGCGGCTTTTAACCGTTGTACTTCGCTCCGGAACATAAGGATTCCTGCCGGGGTGACCTCCATAGCGGATGATACGTTCTATGGTTGCACCGTTCTTCATTCCGTAGGTTTCCATGATAATATAACCCGTATAGGTGTCAACGCGTTTGATAAATGTTACGCTTTGGCCTTGGAAGAAGTAAATCAAGATAACCCTTACAATCTGCCTGCCAGCCTGACTACGCTTGGAGAATGTGCTTTTCAGAATTGTACCGGCATTACACGTGTATGCTTGCCGGAAGGTGTTACCGTCGTACCGAAATATGCCTTTAACGGATGTACCAAATTAAATGGCGTTGTACTTTCCGAACAGACTGCAACGATAGGAGATTGGGCGTTTGCCGGTACGGCACTGACCGGAATCTCCCTACCTGCAACGGTTACTGCTCTGGGAGATAATGTGTTTCACAACTGTTCGGAACTGATAGGCATACAGAGCTATGCTACAACTGCACCGACTATTACCGCCACTACTTTCAGTCATGATAAGGGCACTATCAAAGAGCAGTGCCGGTTGTTTGTCCTTCCCGCTGCATCATCGGCATACGACAGCTGGAAAAATTATTTCAAAGCACTGGTTGCGGACTTGACTGTGCAACCATAATCGCCTGTCCTTTTCGGTCGGCATTATTCGGAGAAAAAAAGAGTTTTTACTAATCCCATAAAACAAATCAAAATTATGGCAGAAAATATTAAGTATCAAATCAATGGTCAGTTGGCCGACAATACCGTTACGGTGGATAATAAGGAAGATATGATTCTTGTCCCCGTCAACATCGGCAGCGCAAACGAGGCGCGCATCATCGCCGAGATGAAAGCCGAAGACTCAGGCTTGCGCGAGGAAACCATCAAGCACGTGTTCGAGTTGGAAAAACGTGTAATCAAACGCCTGCTCATGAGTGGCTACAGTGTGAATACAGGGCTTTATTACGCCAGTGTCAGCTTTCGTGGTATCGTTGAAAACTCGCAATGGAATTCTGCAAAGAATTCTATCGTAGTGAATTTCAATGTAGGGGCGGATTTGCGCCAGGCAATAAAGAATACTACCGTAGGCATCATCGGCGAGAAGGGTTCGGCAATGTTTGTTACAGGCGTGCAGGATGCTGCCACCCGTGCACAGGATGCCAGTGCCACTGCAGGACGAGCTTTCACCCTCACGGGCGGTAAGCTGAAAATAGCCGGTACAGACCCCTCGGTAGGTATTACACTGACCGATTCTTCTGGTACGGAAACAAAAATAACGGAAGACCTTTACGTCGTGAACGACCCGTCCCGGCTGACATTCATCATCCCCGCAGGCCTTGCCGACGGCACGTATGAACTGAAAGTGACGACGCAATTCTCCGGTTCCGGTTCCAAATTACTGAAAACCCCGCATAGCGCCGCCAAAACCATTTATATCGGCAAAGCGCCCGAAGGCGGAGGCGGTTCGTCCGGCGGTGAAGAAGAAAATCCTCTCGGATAAACAAGAGTTGGTATGCAGCCACGCTGCACAGTACTGTGCAGTATGACTGCATAGCCTTGTGCAGGGTAGCTGCATAGAACTGTTCGGGATGGCTGCATAATGCCATCTGTCATTACTCCCGATTATGGTGGGAAACATATAGAAAGTGCTGTTCATAGAATCTTATGGACGGCACTTTTTGTAACTCAATGAAAATACATAAGGAAAGATACTTTCGCTTTCTATCTCTATAAAAAGGATTTTGTATCTTTGTCATCCGAATTAAAACCATGCAGCGTACCTGAACTCTGCAAGTGGTTTTATGCTTTTACAAAAGAAGATGATTGACAAAGAAATAAGTAATCTGAAAGCTATTGATGCCTTGATCCGGCAGGAACAGCCTTTTGCCGTTTATCGTATTCCCGGTGAGGACACTCCCCGTTTGCTGACACAAGCGTCGGGAAGCGTCCGTCTGTTGTATGACCTCAAGGACTTAGACGGGGCACGCGGTTTCGTCATTGCGCCGTTCCGGGTGAGCGAGTCGTGTCCGGTTGTGCTGATACAGCCGGAGCGGTGGGGACAGCCTTTGCCGCTTGGCGAGTACGCGGAAGAGGAGCTGGAAGCTTTCCGGTTGCGTCAAGACCGGGAAACATTTTCGGAAACTTGCACGGAAGAGTACGAAGCATGCTTCCGGACATTTACAGAAGCTTTGCGCAGCAAGCGGTTTGATAAATTGGTCCTTTCCCGCAAATCCGTCATCGGGCAGTGCCCGGGTTTCTCGCCCTCGGCAGTGTTCCGTGCGGCGTGCAAGCATTATATCCATTCTTATATATACTTATGCTATACACCCCGGACAGGTATCTGGATGGGCAGTACCCCCGAGATTATTCTGTCCGGAGAGAAAAACGAGTGGAATACTGTAGCATTGGCGGGAACCCTGCCTTTGCAAAATGGCAGACTGCCGCAGGAATGGGGCGAGAAGAACCGGCAGGAGCAGGACTATGTAGTGTCTTATATCCGTCGGCAACTCCTGTCATCGGGCATTCATCCCACGGAGAGCGGTCCGTATCCCGCTTATGCCGGAGCGCTGTCGCACCTGAAAACAAGTTTCCGTTTTACCCTGAAAAACAACAACCGTTTGGGAAGCCTTCTGGAGCTTCTGCATCCGACCCCTGCCGTGTGCGGTCTGCCGAAAGAGGAGGCATACCGCTTTATACTGGACAACGAAGGGTATGACCGCCGCTATTATTCCGGTTTCATCGGGTGGCTCGACCCTGACGGCAAGACGGATTTGTACGTGAACCTGCGGTGTATGCACATCGAAAACGGGCAGTTGTCTTTCTATGCCGGCGGCGGACTGCTGGCTTCTTCGGAGCTGAATGACGAATGGCTGGAAACGGAAAAGAAGTTGCAGACCATGAAACGGTTGGTAAGCATGTCCCTATAATCCATAAATCGCTAATCTTTAATCACTGAACCATGTATACAGACAAAAAGAATATACTCCAACTGGCAGCGCTTCTCGAGGCGTACGGAATTACCAGGGTCGTGTTGTGCCCGGGCAGCCGCAATGCTCCCATCGTGCATACTTTGTCCAATCACCCGGGCTTTGTTTGCCATGCAATGACGGATGAGCGGAGTGCGGGGTATTTTGCCCTCGGCCTGGCTTTGAATAGCGGCAAGCCTGTTGCGGTGTGCTGTACTTCGGGAACCGCCTTGCTAAATCTTCACCCCGCCGTGGCAGAGGCTTTTTATCAGAAAGTTCCCTTGATAGTCATCTCTGCCGACCGTCCGGCTGCTTGGATAGGGCAGATGGACGGACAGACGCTTCCGCAGCCGGAGGTGTTCCGGTCGCTGGTCAAGAAATCCGTCAACCTTCCTGAAATTCATACGGAGGAGGATGAGTGGTTCTGCAACCGACTGATAAACGAGGCCCTGCTGGAAACCAACCATCACGGAAAAGGACCGGTACATATCAATGTGCCCGTTTCCGAGCCTTTGTTCAATTTCACGACGGAGACGTTGCCCCAAGTACGCGTCATCACCCGCTATCAGGGGCTGAACGTTTACGACCGCGATTATAACGAACTCATCGACCGCATGAACAAATACCGGAAGCGGATGATTGTGGTGGGGCAGATGAACCTTATCTACCTGTTTGAAAAGCGGTATACCAAACTGCTGTATAAACATTTTGCATGGCTGACGGAGCATATCGGCAACCGGACGGTACCGGGCATTCCCGTGAAGAATTTCGATGCGGCGCTCTATGCCATGCCCGAAGAGAAAATGGACCAGATGGCTCCCGAACTGCTGATTACTTACGGAGGGCATATCGTATCCAAACGGTTGAAAAAGTACCTTCGCCGACATCCGCCCAAAGAGCATTGGCATGTGTCGCCGGATGGCGAGGTGACCGACCTTTACGGCTCCTTGACCACTGTTATAGAAATGGACCCGTTTGAGTTTCTGGAAAAGATAGCGGGCCTGCTCGAAACCCGCACGCCCGAATATCCCCGCATCTGGGAAGACTACTGCAAGGCTGTTCCCGAACCGGAGTTCGCTTATTCGGAGATGGCGGCAGTGGGGGCGTTGATAAAGTCCTTGCCGGAAGCATCGGTACTGCATCTGGCAAACAGTTCGGTGGTGCGTTATGCCCAGTTGTATGCCGTTTCGCCCACCGTAGAGGTTTGCTGCAACCGGGGAACCAGCGGCATCGAAGGTTCGCTTTCCACGGCTGTGGGGTATGCGGCGGCGTCCGACAAGCTGAACTTCGTTGCTATCGGAGATTTGAGCTTCTTTTACGATATGAATGCGTTGTGGAATGCCAATATCGGTCCCAACCTGCGCATCCTTTTACTGAATAACGGCGGCGGAGAAATCTTTCATACATTGCCGGGGCTCGACATGTCGGAGTCTTCGCATAAGTTTATCACAGCGGTTCACAAGACTTCGGCCAAAGGCTGGGCGGAAGAGCGGGGATTCCTTTACCTGCGTGCGGAGAACGGCGGACAGTTGGCTGAGGTCATGAAGTCCTTCGCCAGTCCGGAGGCGGCGGAGCGGCCTGTCTTGCTGGAAGTGTTTACCGACAAGGACGAAGACACCCGTATGTTGAAGAATTATTATCATCAATTAAAATAGAATACAGATTATGCAGACAAAAAGAGAATGGACAACCATCCGGGAATATGAAGATATTCTTTTTGAATACTATAACGGAATTGCCCGTATCACCATCAACCGCGAACGCTACCGCAATGCGTTTACTCCGACCACTACCGCCGAAATGAGCGATGCCTTGCGCATCTGCCGTGAGGAAGCGGATATTGATGTGATTGTCATTACCGGAGCGGGCGACAAGGCTTTCTGCTCCGGAGGCGACCAGAATGTGAAAGGACGCGGCGGGTATATCGGTAAGGACGGCGTTCCCCGCTTGAGCGTATTGGACGTGCAGAAGCAAATCCGCAGCATCCCGAAACCAGTGATTGCTGCCGTAAACGGTTTTGCCATCGGTGGCGGACACGTGCTGCATGTGGTGTGCGACTTGTCCATCGCTTCCGAAAACGCTATCTTCGGTCAGACAGGTCCCCGTGTGGGAAGTTTCGATGCCGGATTCGGTGCATCTTACCTGGCTCGTGTGGTAGGTCAGAAGAAAGCGCGTGAAATCTGGTTCCTTTGCCGGAAATACAATGCGCAGGAAGCGTTGGAAATGGGCTTGGTCAACAAGGTAGTGCCTTTGGAGCAACTGGAAGACGAGTATGTGCAGTGGGCGGAAGAGATGATGCAGCTCAGTCCGCTGGCTTTGCGCATGATTAAGGCGGGGCTGAATGCGGAGCTGGACGGACAGTCGGGCATTCAGGAACTGGCAGGCGACGCTACCTTGCTCTATTATCTGACGGATGAAGCCCAGGAAGGCAAGAACGCATTTCTGGAGAAACGCAAGCCTAACTTCAAGCAGTATCCCAAATTCCCCTGACACCCGTAATGGACTGCAAGATAGAGATTATCCCCCGGTTGCTGCATTTCAAGCAGCCGGCGGGGACTTCCCGCGGGGTGTATACGACCCGGAAAGTGTGGTATCTTCATCTGACCTCTCCCGACTATCCGGGCAGGACGGGAATAGGTGAGTGCGCCCCGCTGCCTGCGTTGAGCTGTGACGACCTTCCCGATTACGAGGATATACTTGCCGGGGCTTGCCGCCGACTGGAACAGTGCGGGGGAGAACTGGATGCGGATGCCTTGCGCGACTATCCGTCCATCTTGTTCGGATTGGAAACTGCGCTCCGTCATCTCCTGACGGGCAGTTGGGCATTGTACGATACGGACTTCTCGCAAGGAAAGGCGGGGATTCCGATAAACGGGCTTATCTGGATGGGCAACTTTGACACGATGCTCTCCCGGATAGAGGAGAAAATGGCAGCCGGTTTCCGTTGCATCAAACTGAAAATCGGCGCTATCGGCTTTGAGGATGAGTTGGCTCTGCTTCGCCATATCCGTGCACATTTCTCTTCCAGGGAGATAGAATTGCGTGTGGATGCCAACGGCGCTTTCTCTCCGGCTGATGCGATGGAGAAACTGAAACGCCTGTCCGAACTGGAGCTGCACTCCATTGAACAGCCCATCCGTGCGGGGCAGTGGGAGGAAATGGTGCGTCTTGCTGCCGACTCTCCGTTGCCGATAGCCTTGGATGAAGAACTGATAGGCTGCAATACGCCGGAAGGGAAGCGGAAGCTGCTTTCGGCAATCAATCCGCAGTATATTGTTCTCAAACCTTCCCTGCACGGCGGGATATGCGGTGGCAACGAGTGGATTGCCGAAGCGGAAAAACGGCATATCGGCTGGTGGATTACTTCGGCTCTGGAGTCGAATATCGGCCTGAATGCAATAGCCCAATGGTGTGCTACCTTCGATAATCCGCTGCCTCAGGGGCTGGGTACGGGACTGCTTTTTACGGACAACGTGGAAATGCCTCTTGAGGTGAGGAAAGATTGTTTATGGTTTTGTAATGATGATATTTAAAGGTATCCGATGATATTCGACCGACAACGACAGCGTTTGCTGCTGCAAGGAATGGAGTATACGGCCGGGGATATATCCCGGTTGGTGGCGGAGGGAGCGGAAAACTGCTCGCCCGCCTTGTGGGATTTGTATATTTTTCTGGAGAAGTGGTTCGATGCCTCTCCGGTTATCACCGTCCATACGTCGGGCTCCACAGGTACGCCGAAAGAGCTGGTGGTGCGCAAAGACCGGATGATGCAGAGCGCCCGCCTCACTTGCGAATTCCTGAACCTGCAAGCGGGAGATACCGCTTTGCTGTGTATGAACCTTCGTTATATAGGGGCTATGATGGTGGTGGTGCGTTCTTTGGTTGCGGGGCTGAATCTGATAGTGCGTCCTGCTTCCGGCCATCCTCTTTCGGATATAGAAGAGCCGCTGAGATTTGCGGCGATGGTTCCTTTGCAGGTTTATAACACGCTCCGTGTTCCCGAAGAAAAGGCGCGGCTGGAGCAGACGGATATTCTGATTATCGGCGGCGGAGCGGTGGACGACACTCTGGAGGCGGAAATAAGTGCCCTTCCCACAGCGGTCTATTCTACATACGGCATGACGGAAACGTTGTCCCATATCGCATTGCGCCGTCTGAACGGAGAGACCGCTTCCAAGCATTATTATCCTTTTCCCTCGGTCGAACTGTCCTTATCCGTTGAAAGTACGCTGGTTGTTAAAGCTCCGCTGATTTGCGGGGAGGTCTTGCAGACCAATGACATTGCCTGCATCTATCCCGATGGAAGTTTTACTATTGCAGGCCGGAAAGATAACGTTATCAATAGCGGCGGAATCAAGATACAGGCGGAGGAAATGGAGAAAAGACTACGGCCGTTTATCCCTGTACCGTTTGTAGTTACTTCTGTTCCCGACCCGCGTTTGGGGCAGGCGCTTACCTTGCTGATTGCCGGACAGGTGGATGTAAGAGAACTGGAGAGTAAGTTGCAGACGGTGCTGGATGCCTATCATCGCCCCAGACATATTTTTATGACAGAATCGATACCGCAAACGGAGAACGGTAAAACAGACCGTGCCGGATGCCGTATATTAGCTCGACAAATGAAAAAACTTCATCCTTTGATGTTTGCCGGAACCGGCAGCGACGTGGGCAAGAGCATTATAGCCGCTGCCTTTTGCCGCATTTTCAGGCAGGACGGATACCGGCCTGCTCCCTTCAAAGCGCAGAATATGGCGCTTAACTCGTATGCCACT
>OJMG01004292.1_pt1 | contig 9973 bp, 7 predicted proteins | sample 1597141 | NCBI WGS metagenome assembly OJMG01 (sample SAMEA2452119, study PRJEB22498) | human gut metagenome | biome: human feces; feature: human gut; material: feces | place: Australia | collected 2012
AGGGATTTCCTATACTTTTGTTTATGCATATTGTTACAGAAGATCCTGATACAGGTAAAAGACGAACAGTTTATGGGTGGAGCATATGCGGCAGGTTTCCTTAATATTAGAAATTGTAAAATAAATATCGACGGTTATGATTCAGACCATGGTTACGTCCATGATGGTGGGCTTGTTGGAATGTATATGGTATATCCGTATGATTTATCTCTTACATATGCCGGTGAAGTCCTTAACAATGAAGTTTACGGACAGATTACATTTTATGAGGATAATACAGACAGACGAGCATATTGTAAGGCAAATATGGGCGAAGTTATGAACTGGACATATGCGTATTCGGGATTTAAATATGATTTTGATGCCAACGAAACATTTGATTATTCTGTTACGTTACTTCCTGAAAAATGTGATAATCCTGTATACAATGATACAGTAACAGAACCAACTGTCACAGATTTTGGCTTTACAACACATACATGTCAGGGCTGTGGGTATACATACAATGACAAATACACAATATATAAAGAATATAAAGATGATTCCGAGGAAGTTACATCACCTGACAATGATATGAACATGTCAGATGATTCGTTTGGTGTTACTAAAAAGAAGGATAACCATGTTATACCTGTACTTGTTGTTATTTTGCTGACTGTTGTAATGATTCTTCTTATAGTAAGATATATTCAGGTGAGAAATCAAAGAAAAAGACGCAGGAGACACAGAAGAAGATGAAAAATACTATCTATATGGCACCGATGGAAGGTCTGACGGACTTTACATTCAGAAATGCATATGAAAAAATATTTGGAAAAGGGAAAATTGCAAAATATTTCACACCTTTTATTTCACCGAATAAGTCCGAAAAATTTCTTGCGAGAGAAATACGTGACATAGACAGAGAACATAATAATGGAATTAATACAGTTGTTCAGGTTATGACAAATGATGCAAAAGATTTTATCTGGACTGCCAGGATGCTTTATGATGAGTACGGTTATAATGAGATAAACTTAAATGCAGGCTGTCCTTCAGGCACAGTTGTTTCAAAAAACAAAGGTTCTGGAATGTTAAACGAGCCGACGCTTCTTGATAAATTTCTTGACGCAGTGTTTGAAGATGATTTTATAAGGGAAAATATCAAGGTTTCAGTAAAAACGAGGGTTGGTGTAGAGACAGATACAGCATTTCCGGAGATAATTGATATTTATAATAAATATCCGCTTGAGGAACTTATAGTGCATCCGAGACTGCGTACAGATTTTTATAAAAATGACCTTAATCTTGAAGCGTATGATTATGCAGTAAAAAACAGTAGAAGTAAAGTGGTTTTTAACGGAGATATATTTACAAGAAAAAATTTCCTTGATATAAAGAAAAAATTTCCACAGACAGATACATTTATGCTCGGAAGAGGTCTTATTGCGGACCCCGGTCTTATAGATGTGATTGTTTCTGAAAATCCTGAAGATTTCAGCCGTGACCTTATTAGCGATAGAAAACGCATGAAAGAGCTGCATGACCTTGTGTTTGATGCGAGATTGCACATAATGCCGGGCGACACGCATGCCATTCACAGGATGAAGGAAATGTGGTGTTATATGGCATATGTATTTGACGATTGTAAAAAAGAAATAAAAGCAATAAAAAAATCACAGAAAGTAGCTGATTACAAATCGGCGGTTGATATATTTTTTAATGTAGCAAAACTTACAGAGAAAGATTATATATTATTTTCAAAAAAATTCTGATAAGTTATACAATATGTTATTGATATATAGTGCCGGTTTATGTAAAATAATATCACAAATGTTAATTTGGGAGATAAATATGAGTAAGATTTATTTTGTGCGTCATGGTGAGAGTGAGTGGAATGTGGCAGATAAAATATGCGGACAGACCGATATACCGCTTACCCACAGAGGACATGAACAGGCTGTAATGACAGGTGAAAGTTTCGTTGCAAGGAAAATTAAAGCTGATATGATTTTGTATTCACCACTTTTAAGAGCTGCAGATACGGCAAAACATATTTCAGATATAACGGGAATACCGGCAAGAGAAGAGATGCGTCTTATCGAGCAGAATTTCGGTGTATGGGAAGGAACATCACCACGTAATTCACATGAGTTTTATGAAGCCAAAAAAGGATTTGTACAAAGATTTGGCAGCGGTGAATCCATGTTTCAGCTCGCACAAAGAATATACAATCTTCTTGATGAGTTGAAGGCAGATAGTGACAAAACATATATCCTTGTTGCACATAACGGAATTGCAAGAATCGTTAGTTCTTACTTTAAAGATATGACTAATGATGAGTTTGCCGCTTATGGTGTTGCCAATTGCAGTATTACAGAATTTGAGTTCTGAGATTTTGAAAATTTGAGTTGAAAAATTGACACTTAAAAGTAGTTGTACTATCATCTGAATCAGATGTATATACAACTACTTTTGTGCTATTGTATAGGGCAAAGATACGATACCGGCTATAGTAGGCTGCTAGAAATGGGAAGGTGATTTGATGTCGGAAAAAAATTTTAAATCAGACAGGATATTGTCATATTTTAAGAAAGAATGGCTGGTTCTTCTTATTGTTACGGTTTCTGGGCTGATTTACAATATCGGACTTTTGGCAGGACCTCTTTTTGAAGGTAAAATGACGGGTTGTCTTATTGACATTTTAAACGGAAATAAGCAGTTTGCCGATATGCTTACACTTGTTCTGCTTTATATACTGATAACGGCAGCTGTACAGTCTTCAAGATATATTAAGCGTTTTTATGTAAGGCGTTTTGCAAATAATGTAAATAAGAGAATGAAAGAGATATTATATGGAAGCCTTGTACATAAGAGCAGACCACAGCTGCATGAGGAGAGTGCAGGTACGATTCTCACAAAAGCGATTCTTGATGTTGATGACTGTGTTGAGGGTATGAGAAAGTTCACAACTGAAATATTCGATACAGGAGTTGCTCTTTTGGCATATGCATGTATGCTTTTGTTTTATGACTGGAAACTAGCACTATTGTGTATGATATTCCCGCCTGTCTCTTATATTATGGCAGAAAAGATGAAGTTCATAATCCAGACTTCCGGTGCAAAATATAAAGAGCAGTCAGGAGCGTTAAGCACTGCGACGCTTGATATTGCATCCAATGCCATAACGTACAGGGTGTTTGGACGAGAGCAGCAGAGACGCGATGCTTATGAGGAAAGTCTTACAGCTTATGAAAAATCAGCAGTAAAAGCTAATATTTGGAATACGTCGCTCACATCTGTGTACAGAGTCATATCAATGGCGGGTGTAATATTTATACTGTATTTCGGTGGCAGAAATGTACTTGGCACAGGCTGGAGTGCATGGAGCATAGCAACATTTACAACATTTGTATCGTGCTTTACAAAGCTTTCGGTAAAGTCTTCAAGTGCAGCAAAACTTTTTAATGCAGTACATAAAGCACAGGTTTCATGGAAACGTATCAAACCGCTTATGCGTATGAAAAACGACGATGGTGACAGAAAAACATATTATGCAGGAGAACTTGAGGTCAGCAATATGGGATTTTCATATCCTGACGGCAAAGTAATATTTGACGGAGTCTCATTTACGGCGGCACCGGGTGAAATTATTGGTATAACCGGTCCCGTTGCCTGTGGTAAGTCAACACTTGGAAAAGTATTTCTGGGTGAGTATCCTTACCGTGGAAGCATCAGGTTTTCCGGGGAAGAGATGAAAGGTGTTGACAGTACGAAAAACGGAATAGTTGCATATCTTGGTCATGATTGTGAACTTTTTGACGATACGGTCAGGAATAATATTCTTATGGGCGATGACGGAGATGTCAATTATTACCTTAAAATGGTCTGCCTTGATAAGGAAGTTGCACTTATGGAAAATGGCGTTGATACGCTTATTGGAAGCAGTGGGGTGCGTCTTTCGGGTGGTCAGGCACAGCGTCTTGCACTTGCAAGAACCATCTGCCATAAAAAGCCGGTTATTATTCTTGATGACCCATTTTCGGCACTGGATAAGGATACAGAGAAGCAGATATTTAAAAATCTTGGTGAGATGGTATCAGACAGTATTGTTATGATAATTTCACACAGACTCTATCTGTTTCCGCAAATGAATAAGGTTATATGGCTTAATGACGGAAAAACAGAGATCGGAAGCCATGATGAGCTTATTGAAAAGTGCAGTGAATATGCGTTGCTTTACAATGGACAGAATGGAGGCGGTACTGGTGAAAAATAATGAAAATGTAAAAGCCGCAAATTCAGGAAAAAAACCAAAATATGTAAAGAAAATAATAACAGAAACTATTTTAAAATATAAACTTTTGTCATTTGGAATTGTTGCAGCCGTATGTCTGGCGGTCGTATTTTCACTTATTCCGCCGCTTATTCTCGGAAAAATCATTGATATGTTTACAGCTGGACAGATGCCGGGACTTGGTATGGTGATTGCATATTTTGCAATGCTTTTTTTTACGGGGCTTACTGAATCGGCAAGAGAGGGACTTCTTACAGTTTTTGGACAGAAAATAACACATGCTATGAGAAGCCGTCTTATGGAAAAATTCACATCTCTTACCGCCGACGAATTAAATGGATTGGAGCCGGGTTCGCTTGTATCACGTTTTATAGGCGATGTTGACATGATTGAAAATCTGTTTACGACGGGAATTATAAGTATGTTTGCCGATGCATGTAAAATTATAAGTATTCTTGTTGTAATATGGTTTAAAAATAAAGGACTTACGCTTGTATTTATAATCCTGCTGCCGTTTTTGTTTATTTTTACAAGACATGTGCAGAAAAATATGCTTGCGGCCCAGATTATGAACAGACGTGCTGTAAGCCGTGCGTCAGGACATGTTCCGCAGACATTAAAAAATATAAGAACAATTCATTGCTTTGGCAAAGAAAAGTATATGGAAAAGCAGTATGACGAATATATAAATGACAGTTATCATGCGATGGAAAAGACAAATTTTTATGATGCAGTATATTCGCCTGTAATTCTTATTTTAAATGCTGTTGTTGTTGCAGCTGTAATGTTGCTTTCGTCAGCTGGTAACAGTGCAGTTCTCACATTTTTCGGAATGTCAGCAGGTACTGCGGTTGCAGTTATGAATTATATTTCCCAGATATTCTCACCGGTTGAAAATCTCGGTATGGAGATTCAGACAATACAGTCAGCGATAGCCGGTATACACAGGATTAATGAATTCATGGCACTTGAAGAGGTTGAAAAACACGATGTTGTACAGGAAATTGAAAAACAGGATACACAGTGGCAGGATGAAGGTAAGCCACAGGTTCAAAGCGGAAGGTATGAAGCCGGTGGAAATAAGCCTTTTGTGGAGCTTCGCAATGTGACCTTTGGCTATGATGAGGACAGAAAAATCCTTAATAACATAAATATCAGTGTTATGCACGGAGAGCAGGTAACTCTTTCAGGACGTACAGGTGCAGGAAAGAGTACAATATTTAAGCTTCTTTTGGGACTTTACAAACCGCAGTCAGGAGAAGTACTGATTAACGGAATACATGCCGACACAATTACTGATAAGGATAAAAGAAAGCTGTTTGCCTATGTTGAACAGACATTTCATATGGTTGCAGGCACTGTAAAAGAGCAGATTACACTTTTTGATGACAGTATTTCCGATGAAGATGTAAAAAATATCTGTATTACAACAGGGCTTGATGATGCGATAACAAGCCTCGAAAAAGGCTATGATACAATATGTACGCCGGATTTGTTTTCACAGGGACAGTGGCAGCTTTTATCAATAGCCCGTGCGGCAGTGGTAAAACCACAGCTTCTCCTGCTTGACGAGATAACGGCAAATCTTGATACAGAAACAGAAAAAGCAGTTCTTAATGCATTGAATAATGTATGTAAAGACAGAACGGTAATATCTATTTCGCACAGGGTTACTGCAAAAACAGGCAGAATTATTCCTGTTGAATCGAATGTGTGAGTTATATATAGGGTTTATCTGATTCGACGGCGAAGTGATTAAGCGATAAAATTACGATATAAAGCGTGTTAAATTTTGCGGACAAAAAAATTCGGTTCACAAATTTAACACGTTTTTTACACATTTGATACATTTCTGTATATTATTATACACTCATAAAACAAATAACAGATGAGTGGTCAGTTTGTCAGACTTAGAATAATGACAGAAATGAGGAGTGTATATGATTAATTACAAAAAACTTACGGCTGCAATGGCAGCGGGAATAATAGCAATATTTACAATAACAGGCTGTGCAATGCCGTGGCAGAAGGCAGCAGATGATTCATCATCAAATGTATCTACGGCTTCTGCCGGGAATCTTTCACAAAGCGGTGAGAATGCACTGTCGCTTGAATTTGACAGCGAAGATTTAGATTCGTCATATAACGAATCAGAATGTACAAAGATAAATCTTTCAGGAAGTGGTGCAACTGTTTCAGGAAGCGGTGTTACTGTTGAAAACGGAAATATTACAATAACATCTGCGGGAAGCTATATTATTTCCGGAACATTAACAGACGGAAGCATAAAAGTGAATTGCAGCGAGAAAGGAACTGTAAGATTGATTTTAAACGGTGCTTCAATAAGCAGTTCAAGTACGGCATCTGTTGTTGTTGAGGAAGCAAAAAAGGTTCTTGTAACTCTCGCTGACGGCACAACTAATACAATTACAGATAAAACACGCCAATCTGTGGATGACGAAGATTTTTCTTCGGCAGTTTATTCAAAAGCAGACCTTGTATTTAACGGAAGCGGAACTCTTAATGTCAATGCTGGATACAGAAATGGTATTAAGAGCACAGACGATTTGAAAGTTGTATCTGGAACCTTTAATATAACAAGCAATGAGGATGGAATAATCGGAAAAGATTTTCTCGGAATTAAAGACGGTAAATTCACAATTAAATCGGGAAGCGACGGAATGAAGTCAACGTATGATACGGATACTTCAAAAGGAAATATCGTAATAACAGGCGGTGAATTTGATATAACGGCTTCAAATGACGGTATTCACTGCAACGGAGATATTCTTATTTCGGGTGGAAATCTTACAATTAGCAGCGGTGATGACGGTGTTCATGCAGATGATAATCTTCAGGTTGACGGCGGCACTATAGATATTAAGAAATGTTGCGAAGGTCTTGAAGGCGTACAGATTACTTTAAACGACGGTGATATTTCAATAGTGGCAAGCGATGACGGTATTAATGCGGCTGACGGTTCGTCATCTTCCGGTATGGGAATGGGCGGCTTCGGCGGCGGTCAGAACGGAGGCTTTGGCGGCGGTCAGGCATCATCTTCAGACAGCAGTGTTTTACTTACAATCAACGGCGGAAATATATTTGTAAATGCAGGCGGTGACGGTCTTGATTCAAACGGTAATATTGTGATGAACGGAGGCAATGTAACGGTTCTTGGTCCTACAAGCGATGGCGATACAGCACTCGATTTTGACGGTGCATTTACAATTAACGGGGGTGTACTTATGGCATTTGGTTCAAGCGGAATGCTTGAAACACCGACATCGGCACAGAACGGCTGCTGTATTGTTACAACATTAGGCACTGTAAGTGCAAATTCGGCATTTTCACTTATGGATTCATCAGGAAATGTGATAATGTCATATACACCAACAAAGAATTATGCGTCTGCGATTGTATATTCATCAGACATTAAGAACGGAAGCACATATACGGTAACTGCGGGAAGCACAACACAGTCAATTACGGTGAACAGCAATGTTACAACAAACGGAGTCAGCGGAGGCTTCGGTGGTGGTCAGAATGGCGGTTTCGGGGGCGGACAGCGTGGAGGACAGCCTGGAGGCAGTGCACCTGACGGAAACGGAAGCTTTGGAGATGGCCAGCAGGGTGGAAATCAGCAGGGTGGAAATCAGCAAGGTGGAAATCAGCAAGGTGGAATGCCGGGCGGAAATTCGGGCAACGGACGTTCAAACAGTGCCAGCAGTTCAACTGCAAATCAGGTATAAACTATAAATAAAATAAAGTATATATAACAGGGTAGAACATAGTATAACAGTGTGTCCCGCCCTGTTTTTTGCTGTGTTTTTTGATAAGATACATCTTTGTATTTAATTTGGAATACCACAACACAATATAACAGTTGACATACAGATATATGCTGTTATATACTGTTTGTGAGGTGATGAAATGAATATAAAAGTAAATTCTACATTGATGATTCCTATATACGAACAGATTGTTGACCAGATAAAAACACTTATACGTATTGGCAAGCTGGAAGAAAATGATATGCTTCCGTCGGTGCGTTCTCTTTCAAAAGAATTAAAGATTAGTGCACTGACAGTTAAAAAAGCTTATGATTATCTTGAGAGCGAAGGTTTTGTTGTGACGGTTCACGGTAAAGGAACGTATGTTGCTGCGTCCAATTCCGAAATACAGGAAGAGGAGCAAAGAAAAGAAGTTGAACTTGATATTGAGATGGCTGTAAAGAAAGCGAGACGATACGGTATTAGTGATGAAGATATAAAGAGTATTTTTTCACTTGTTATTGATGAAAATTAAAAGACGGTAGCTTTAATGATGTTTAGTTGTTAAAGCTACCGTCTTTTTATGTCTTGTTGTATTTAATTAGTTTGGTGTGAATATAGCCGTTATTATTGGAAATCCACCACATTTACCCAATGTTCGAGAAGTTCTTTTTCATCAGGTTTGTTTTTTGCCATTCTTGCGGCGGCAACAATAGGAAGCCAGCCTGTTACATATGATTTTTTAGTGTCTGTTGCAGCACAGAACTGTGTCATATACATATCTGCGATATCGATGCTGCTGTCAGAGTATTGCAGCTTTAACAGAAGATAAGTGTTGGCTATGTCGGCACTGGCATTGCCCTGCGTTGCGTGAACCCAGTCAACAGCGGTGATTGATGTTATGTCGGCATTATCATCAATATTTACGATTATGTTGTCAGGACAAAAATCACCATGGCACAATTTTGTGTGCTTTGGCATCGTATTAAGTCTTGTGAGCAGTTCGTATTTTACAGAACTATCAAGAGTTTCAATGCCATTAATCTGTCTTATTAATTTATCTTTAAGCTTTAAGAGAAGCGGGTTGGATTTCTTTTGAAAATCAACCTGATATTCAACCATTTTTTTGATATAATCAGCAGTTTTTTCGGGATGCTCTTTTATAAGCTGTGTAAGAGTTATGCCGTCCGCATATTCACTTGTGATTTCCCATTGACCATTGTTTACAGATACAGAAAGAAGCTTTGGAATATTAACTCCGGCATCTTCAACTCTTGCAGTATTTAATGCTTCATATAAAACATCTGATTTGTTATAATCTTTGGAAAAAACTTTTATTGCGGTATTATTTTCAAGATAAACTGATTTTAAGTTGTTTTGTGAAATGCATTTTTTCATATAAACACATCCTTTCTTATTCGTCAATTTCGACTGGTTTTCCGTAATATGCCTTGAGGTACATTGCCTTAATTTCTTTCATTAGAGGGTAGCGTGGGTTTGCACCTGTACACTGGTCATCAAATGCCATTTCTGTCATTTCGTCGAGAGTGCGTAAAAATTCTTTTTCATCAACGCCATAATCTTTTATAGTCTTTTTGATTCCGACTTTTTCCTTCAACTCTTCAATGGCTGCAATAAGATTTTCAAATTTTTCGTCATCATTTTTTCCTTTGATATGAAGAAAATCTGCACATTCTACATAACGTTCTTTGCAGTGAGGATATTGATACTGTGAAAATGTTCCCATTTTAGCAGGAACTTCTGCAGCATTGAATCTCATTACATCAGTGATGAGGAGTGCGTTTGCAATACCATGAGGAAGGTGGTGGTATGCACCGAGCTTGTGAGCCATAGAGTGGCATACTCCAAGAAATGCATTTGCAAATGCCATTCCGGCCATGGTTGAAGCTGTAGCCATCTGTTCACG
>OJMG01004314.1_pt1 | contig 9928 bp, 7 predicted proteins | sample 1597141 | NCBI WGS metagenome assembly OJMG01 (sample SAMEA2452119, study PRJEB22498) | human gut metagenome | biome: human feces; feature: human gut; material: feces | place: Australia | collected 2012
AACATCACCTGTGTAATAACTGATTGCCATATTGATAAAGATAGCAAGTTCAATTCCAGAAACTAACAATACTGGAAGTGAAACTGATTTTAAAACAAATAACATAATGATAAAAATAATTCCAATAGATGTAATACTTACATTCTTAAAGTCTTCATCTGCTATATTAACCAAATCCTTCATGCATGGACCTTCCCCTGCCATTATAGCATTTTTATCATATTTTTTGATAATATGATCAATTTCATCAATTACTTTATTTAATTTATTGGTTGCAATCTCTTCAGTAGAATTGACAAATATCATTTTATAACGATCACTTTCAAAGATACCTTTTACATCATCAGGGATCATTTCATCAGGCATTGCTAGATTTGATAACTCTGATGGTGATAAAACAAGATTAACAGATTCAACATTTTCTATTTCATTAACCATTTTATTTAAATCATTTTCTTTAATATCTTTATTTACTAAAATAACTTGTGAAGCAACTAAATCAAATTCATCACTTAATTCACTATTAGCGACACAACTTTTTAAATCTTGTGGTAAATCTTTTGTTAAATTGTAATAACTTTTAACATGTGCATTTCCATAATAAGCTGGATAAGCAATAACTAATGCAACTAATAAAATAATTTTATAATGTTTAACAACAAAATTTTTAACAACATTAAATGATGGAATAATTGGTTTATGTTTTGTCTTAAAGACAAGTTTATCAAATACTAATAAAAATGCTGGGAAAATTGTAACTGTTGAAAGAACCCCAATAAAGACACCTTTTGCCATTACAATACCAATATCTGAACCTAATGTTAATTGCATTGTACATAACGCTAAAAAACCAGCAATAGTTGTAAGTGAGCTACCTGCAATAGAAACAAGTGTATCACCAATGGCTAATGTCATGGCTTCATCATTTGTCTTCACTTTCAATTTAGCTTGTTCATATTTATGATATAAGAAAATTGAAAAATCTGTTGTAACTCCTAATTGTAAAACAGCAGCAATTGCCTTTGTAATATATGAAATTTGACCTAAGAAAATATTAGATCCCATATTATAAAGAATTGCTAGTCCGATGTTTCCTAATAATAGAAATGGAACAACATAACTATCTAACGATGCCATTAAAACAATTAAAACTAAAATAACAGCAACAATAACATAAGTAATAATTTCACTATCAGCAACAATACTTGTATCTAAAGTAGAAGCTGACATTCCACCAATACGAACAACTTTATCACTGGTGATTTCTCTCATTTGTGTAATTGCATCAATGGCTACTGTACTATCTTTAAAAGTAACCAACATCAATTCACTATTACCTTTTTTAAATTGTTTTGTTACATCACTTGGTAACATTTCTTTAGGAATTGTTGTTCCAATCATATCGTTGGCTGATACAACTTTGACAACTCCCTCAATATCTTTATATTTTTCTTCTAAATCTAAAACATCTTTTGATGACATATTTTCGACAACACACATCGCAAAAGATCCCATATCAAAATCCTCAGCTAATATATCTTGTCCTTTCATCGTATCAATATCTTCTGGTAGATAAACAAGAATATCATAATTGATATCTGTATTGATGTATCCAAATATTGATGGAATACATAGAAGAATTGATGCAATAACAATTAGTATTCTATGTTTTACAACAAATTTACCAATTGCTTCTCCTAGCTTTTTCATCGTTCACCCTCCTAAATGACCTTTGGTCAGTTATGATAGTAGCACTAAAATGACCATTGGTCAATATACAAATGACTAAAAGTCATTTTTTTATATTTTTATTTGACTTTTCAAATTTTAGAACATAAAATATTTCTAAAAGGATGTGTTAAAATGGCAATTCAAGATATAAAATCAAAGATAAATGATAATAAACAAGAAAAAGAACGTAAGCTTTTAAATACCGCTTTACATTTATTTACTGAAAAAGGAATTAAAAAAACATCTATTCAAGATATTGTTCATGAAGCAGGAATTGCTAAAGGAACCTTTTATTTGTATTTTAAAGATAAATATGAACTTCAAGATGTTTTACTTGCAAAGACTTCTCATGAATTCTTTGCGAATGCTTGTAAAAAAGCCAATCAACATCACTTTGATCGTTTAGATGATAAAATTGTTTTTATTATAGATTCTATTATTAATGAATTAATTGATCGTCCTAACATTCTTAAGTTTATTCAAAAGAACTTGTCTTTAGGACTTTATAGTGAAAAGTTAACTGATTTATTAGATAGTGAAGAATTAGGAATTAAGGAATTATTTATAAGAGAAGTAAAAGAAAAGGATATTCCTTTAGAATATCCTGAAATGACTTTATTTATGATTATTGAACTTGTCAGTTCAACTGTTTTTACTTCAATTGTTGAAAAACAACCACTTCCAATAGATGAATTTAAACCTCATCTCTATAAAACGATTCGTTTACTTATTAATGAAAAAGAGCTTTAAAGCTCTTTTTTATAATGTATCTAAGAATTGCTCATAATCTTTTAGAATTTTTTCTAATTCTTCATACGTATTTACTTTTGAAAGTTCATTTTTAACAGCAGACGAATTTTTTAAACCTTTGATATACCAAGGAGAATGTCCTCTCATTTGTGACATAGCAATTCTTTCAGGTTCAATCGTCATCAACCTTTTAGCATGTGTTAAACACCATGCTATTTTTTCTTTATAAGTTGGTTCAGGTATCTCTGTTCCATGTTCTAAACTTTCTACAACTTGTTTAATAAGCCATGGATTTCCAAGTGCTGCACGACCAATCATAATTGCATCACAGCCTGTTTCTTCAAGCATTCTTCTAGCATCTTCTACACTTCTAATATCACCGTTTCCAATAACAGGAATACTAACTGCTTCTTTAACCTCTTTAATAATTGACCAATCAGCATGACCTTCATACATTTGTGAACGTGTTCTACCATGAACAGCAATGGCACTAGCTCCTGCTTTTTCAATTAATTTAGCTACTTCTACCGCATTAATATGTTCCTTATCAAAACCACTTCTGATTTTAACAGTTACTGGTTTACTTACGTTTTTGACAATATTACTGACAATATCATAAATTAATTGAGGATTTTGAAGAAGTTTACTTCCCGCATTTGCCTTTAAAACCTTATTAACAGGACATCCACAGTTTATATCAATAATGTCGCAATTAGAATGTTGATCAATAAATTTTGCCGCTTGTACCATACTTTCTACTTCACCACCAAATAATTGAATACTTACAGGATGTTCTCCTTCATCTACTTGTAACATTTCAATTGTTTTTTGGTTTCCATAACAAATTGCTTTATCACTGACCATTTCAGAATAAACGAGACCTGCCCCAAATCCTTTCACAATTTTACGGAAAGCCATATTAGTAATACCAGCCATTGGTGCCATAATTACGGGATTTTTGATTTCTATATCTCTAATTTTCAAAATTTAATTCCTCCTGTATATAATTTAAACAATTGTACATAATATAAACAGATAACTTATATATTCCCTCTATTTTCCTCCCCTAAATAGATATAAGTTATCTTAATAAGAGTTGATTTCCTAGAAAAATAAAGGCATGAGCCTTTATTTTTCTTTACACGTTAAACCAGCATTTTCTTGATTTTTTAATGTATCTTGTAAAGAGATATACTCTATATCCTTATAACTTCCATTAGTACTTACAAGTCCTGCTTCTACTAAATCCTTCATATAATCACTATCGTATTGAATATCAACTGTATAAATCACTTTATTTCCTTTAACTTTTAAAGAAGCTTTAACACCATTTATATCTTTATAAAACTTATTACTATTTTTTATATAATCTTTGTAGTAAGAAATAGGATACATATCTGAAACATAATCACTGTAATCATATGTAACTTGTGTTTTTGTTTCTTTAACTTTTTCATCACTAGAAATGACTTCCACTTCTTCCGTTGTAATCATATCTAGTTTTCCTTTACAAATCGTTGTTTTCGTTAAATGACTTGTTAGATAGAAAACAAGTCCACCTACTAAGATAATAAGTATAATTCCTATTACTAAAGCTATTAATTTCTTCTTGTTTTCCATTTTTTCTCCTTTAAAAAATCACATTTTTCAATGTGATTATAAACGATTTATTAAATTTTGCAATTCTTCTTCACTAAATTGATATTTTGTATTACAGAATTGACATGTAATTTCACAACCATGATCTTCATCAATCATACTTTGAAGTTCTTGTTTTCCAATAGTTGATAAAGCATTGATCATCTTTTCTCTTGAACAATCACAAGTAAAGAATAGATCTTGTCGATCTGTAATTTCAACATCATCAAAAATCATTTTTAAGATTTCTTCTGGTGTTTTTCCTTCATGAATCAATGAAGAAACAGCAGGGAAATCTTTTATTTTTTCTTCAATATAAGAAATATCTTCTTCAGTAGCTTCTGGTAATAATTGAATAATAAAACCACCTGAAGATAAGATTTCATTTGTTTCATCAACTAAAACACCTACAGAAACAACTGATGGAGTTTGTTCACTTGCCATGAAATAATAAGAAAAATCATCACCAATTTCACCTGTTTGAAGTGGTACTGTTCCACAGAAGGGTTCTTTTAACCCCATATCTCTAATCACTTGTAACGTTCCTTGTGTTCCAACAGCCACACCTACTGCTAAATGTCCAGTATCATTATAAGTATAATGAACATGTGGATCACCTACAAAACCTTTAATATGTCCATCACCACGCGTAACAGCCATCATCGTACCAATTGGTCCTCCACCATTAATTGTGACAGTCATTTTTTCATTATTTTTATTCATTGCAGCCATCATAAGAGTAGCTGACATCATTCTTCCAAGAGCAGCAGATGCTGTTGGCCATAAATCATGTTCTTGTCTTGCTTTTTCTAATAAATTCGTTGTTTGGCAGGCAAACACACGACAATTTTTACTATTGACTAATCCTCTTACTAAATAATCTTTCATTTTTCTTTTCTATAAAAAGAACACGGAAGAAAATATCGGAATAATCATACTTAAAGCGATTAAGATGATTACAATTCTCTTTGTTCGTGTACTCATATTTATCCCCTTTCTAAATGAAAAAAAGCGAAATTCGCTTTATTTCATTTCATCTAATAAATCATCTTGATCATCAATTGATGGTTTTTCTTCTTTAACTTCTTGAACAGGTTCTTCAGTTAAAGTTCCATCATGATGTTCTAACATTTTACCTGTATTGTATAAAGATTCAATATCTTCACCAGATAATGTTTCATATTCAAGTAATGCTTCTGCAATACAAATAAGTTTTTCTTTATTTTGTTCAATAATATTTGTTGCTTCTTGATAACAAGCATCAATAATTTTACGTACTTGAACATCAATTTCATAAGCAATTTGTCCGGAATGTGTATTACTTCTTTGTGTATAATCTCTACCTAAGAAAACTTGTCCATTTTCAGAATCATATTGAATAGGTCCAAGTTCAGACATACCTAATTCAGTAACCATCATTCTCGCAATTCGAGTTGCTTGTTCAATATCGTTGTGTGCTCCTGAACTTACATCTCCAAAGAAGACTTCTTCAGCCACACGTCCACCCATATATCCTGAAATAGTTGCTTTTAATTGACTCTTAGTTTGGAAATATGTTTCTTCTTTAGGTGTCATTAAGTTATAACCACCTGCTTGTCCACGAGGAACAATTGTAACTTTTTGTACTTTATTGGCATCTTCTAAAGTTAAACCTATTAAAGCATGTCCTGCTTCATGGTAAGCCACTAAGCGTCTTTCTCTTTCCGTATATTTACGTGATTTCTTAGCAGGTCCACCCATAACACGGTCCACCGCTTCATCAATATCAGCCATTGTAATTAAATCATGATTTTGTCTTACAGCAAGTAAGGCAGCTTCATTTAAAACGTTTGAAAGTTCAGCCCCAGAGAACCCTGGTGTACGTTGAGCGATGTTATCAAAATTAACATCTGGTGTAAAACGTTTATTTCTTGCATGAACTTTTAAGATTTGACTACGTGCACGTTTATCTGGATTAGCTACTTGGATTTGTCTATCGAAACGACCTGGTCTAAGTAAAGCTGGATCTAAGACATCTGCACGGTTTGTAGCTGCTAAAACGATAATTCCTTCATTTCCAGAGAAACCATCCATTTCAACTAATAATTGGTTAAGTGTTTGTTCACGTTCATCGTGTCCTCCACCCATACCAGTACCTCTTTGACGACCAACTGCATCAATTTCGTCAATGAAGATAATACATGGTGCTGTTTGTTTTGCTTTTTTGAACATGTCTCTTACACGTCCAGCCCCAACACCAACGAACATTTCTACGAATTCAGAACCTGAAATTGAGTAGAATGGAACGTTTGCTTCACCTGCTACCGCTCTAGCAAGTAATGTTTTCCCTGTCCCTGGTGGACCTACAAGTAAAACACCACGTGGAATCTTAGCACCCATATCAGCAAATTTTTTTGGTGTTTTTAAGAAGTCAACTAATTCTCTAACTTCTTCTTTTTCTTCATCCATTCCAGCAACATCACTAAAATGTGTTTTAGAATTTTTTTCTAGTTTAGCTCTTGAATTACCAAATTCAAAGGCTTTATTATTACCACCAGCAGTATTTGACATCATCTTCAAGAAGAAGAACATTCCTCCAAATAAGATCAAGTATGGTAATAAGCTTACAATGAAGTTCAATAATTGATTTCTTTCAGCATCATTGACAACATTGATTTTTGTACCATTTTCATCTAACAAGCTAATTAAAGAATCTAATTCTGTTTCTGTTCTTGGAATAACGACAGAGAATTTAGTATCTTCTTTTTTACCATTGCTTGCTTTTTTAGAATATGTTCCACTCACATCAATGACTAATGATTTAGGAACGATTTCTACATCTTTTACTTTTTCTTTTTGAACTATCTCTATAAACTTATCATATCTAATTTCTGACGATTCACTTTGATTAAAGAAAGGAATTGCCACAGAAATAACCATCAGTACAATAAGCCATGGTAGGATAGACTTCAACAATCCTTTTTTATTTCCCATAAAATCTCCTAACTATTTTTTATAACAATCTTCTTTTAAAATACCTATATAAGGTAATTGACGATAACGTTCATTAAAATCAAGACCATATCCTACAACAAAGGCATTAGGAATTTTAAATCCTGAATAATCAGCTTTCATATCAAAAACACTACCTTCTTCTTTATCTAATAAAGTCACGATTTTAACACTCTTAGCATGTCTTTTTTCTAACATTTCTTTAACGTTATATAAAGTCTTTCCAGTATCTAAAATATCTTCTACGATTAAAACATTCTTACCACGAATATCTTCTTTAATATCTTGTCTAACAACTAATGTTTTAGATTCAACACCACTATAACTACTTACTGACATAAAGTCGAACTTAACATCACTTTTTAAATGTTTAGCAAGTTCTGCCATAAATGGAACTGAACCTTTTAATAAACCAACTAATAAAATTTCTTGACCAGCATAATCTTGATCAATTTGTTTTGCTAATTCATCACATTTAGCCTTAATTTCTTCTTCTGTATATAATATTTCTTTTATATCCTTGTGCATACCTTACACCTCACTTACATGTGTCATATTTTATCACAAAAACATTTGGTTTTGTATATAAATACTTGATATTTTTGGCGATATGTGGGATCAAAATGATCTCACCATGGCAATTTTCAACGATTGGCCATATTTTACGCTCATCTCTAGGAATTTTACGATCTATAAATAGCCTAGAGACCTTTTTTGTTCCTCCAGATGTTTTGATTGTATCACCATTTTTAAAACATCTGATAACTATTGGAAAGTCTTCTTTTGAAAGAAAAACACCATCGTGAAGATGTCCTTGATCTGTTAAAAAATAATGTAATTGTTGATCTTTATAAAAAGATTCATACTTTACATAATAAGTATCGTCAATTTCTTTTTTTCTAACGGCTATATTATTATACTTTTTTATGAACACAAAATTAACAGGTAATGATATTTCAATATTTGGTTTTTGTGAATGAATTTGTTTAATAATTTCTTGTACTAAGTTTTCTGTTATAAGTGGTGGATAGATATCTTTTTTTAACATATAATAAATGATTTGATCTAATGATTCTGTTGGTAACTTATCTAAATACAAGAAATGATTTTGATCATATTCTTGATAAATTTGTTGGAGATTAGCTTGTTGTTTTTTGTATTGTTTATTATGTTTACTTGCCTTTTCTAATAATTCTTGTTCACTATATTTTTTTAAATCGATATGTCTTACATGATTACGTGTATAACGTGTATCATAGTTTGTATAGTCTTCATGATATTCAAGATGATTTTTAGTACAATAATCTATAAGTTGTTGTTTTTTTAACTTTAATAAGGGTCTTACAACATGCATATTTTTAACATAAGATTGTTCTTTTATACCCAAATATCCCTTTGTATTATGTCTTTGTAATTGCATCACGATCGTTTCTAAATGATCATTTAAATGATGCCCTAGAATAATCGTATCAATTCCATTTAAATCACCTATTTCTTTATAAAAAGCATATCTTTTTTCTCTTGCTAACATTTCAAAATTACCTTTTTGATATTCTTTTTTATCTCCTTGTCTTACATAAAAAGGAAGATGATGATTTTGACAATAACTACGTACGAGATTTTCATCAAGATCACTATCTTCTCTAAAATGATAATTATAATGTACAACAAAGACATTGTATGCTTTTTTAACCAACATATCTAATAAAGCCATCGAATCGACGCCACCTGATACTCCTACAAGATATTTTCTATTTTTATCTAATAAACTTTCATCTAACATAATCTCACCGCTTGTATTATAGCATATCTCTAATTTCTATTGACCACTTTAATAACAATAATACTCATATCATCTAGATCTTTCTTTTGAAAAGATTTTTGAAAAAGAAAGGAAACAATTTCATAAACTGACATCTTTTCAATTTCTTCTTGATATTTTTTTAATAAATCAAAGAAATGTTCTCCTACTCCATCACTTGTAAGAATCAATATATCATTTTCTTTGATTTTCATATCATAAGAAACCATCTTCATTGTAGAAGCCATTCCTACTGGTAAAGAATGTGAATGTAAAACATCTATTTGATGATTTCTTATTAAATAACTTTCATAAGCTCCATATTTAATTACTTTTAATCTTGAATTCATTAAATTAAAATCAAATAAATCTAATGTCGTATACATATCTCCTTGATTCTTTATCTTTAATAACGTATTTAAAGTATTCAATGTATCTCTTAATTGAATGCCATTTTTAAGCAATTGACTTAAGACATCTAATGTCAATTTACTTTCCTTATAAGCAATATAACCTTGTCCCATACCATCAGATAAAGCTACATAATGATGTTCATCTAAACCAAAAGTAAGAATACTATCTCCACATTGTTGATCTAAAGCATATTGTTTTTTCGCAAGTTGTAATGTATATTTAAGTTCATGTTTTAATAAAATTGAAGTATAACCTATTTGAAGATGTTGTTTTTTAATAGAGACAAGATCTAATGATTCATTTAAATAATTTTCTAAAATAGGAATAAGTTCTTCTGTTACAGTTTTTTCATCTATATCTTCTATTCCTATTTCTAACATATAATTTTCATAATCTTTTTTTATTTTCTTTAAATAATACACTTCAAAATGATACGCTTTTAAATGTTCTAAGATTTTCTTTTCATTATCTTGTTCATCTATCTTTTTAGAAAAGTTTTGAAAAACATGCCCCATGATTGAAAACTCTTGAAATAAATCTTTTTTTAAATGATCATGTGCATGATTAACTTTTAACATCTTAAAATAACCTTTTTGATGATTC
>OJMG01004327.1_pt1 | contig 9901 bp, 10 predicted proteins | sample 1597141 | NCBI WGS metagenome assembly OJMG01 (sample SAMEA2452119, study PRJEB22498) | human gut metagenome | biome: human feces; feature: human gut; material: feces | place: Australia | collected 2012
TACTTATTAATAAACCTAGTTTTAAAACTTTTATTCTGCTTTCTCTTTTGTTTATTTTTTCTGAGTTTAATTTGATTTTTTCCTTTGACATTTTTTATTTTCCTCTCCGTATTGCCTATTAAAGGCTTATACATTTAATTTAACATTTTTTGGTATTGATTTAATTTTCTTTATATGTTATTATCTATTTAGATTTAGATAAGATTCGAGGTGAACATATGAAGAAAAATTATAGAAAGTTAATTCTTGTATTAGCAATTATTGCTCTTTGCGTATCTGCAATTTCAATTTCCGATGTTTATGCTAAGTATGTTGCCTCTGCCAATGGAGCAGTAGATATTTCTATTGCTAGATGGGATATTAAGTTAAATACTTTGGCCATAAAAAGCGGTACAGACATCTCTGCTGAATTAACTCCTGTATTTGATACTAATGCAAATCTTGCTGCTAATAAACTTGCTCCTGGTGCTACTGGCTATTTTGATTTAGCACTTGATTACACAAATGTTGATGTTGGTTTTGATTATAACATTAAAATAAACAATACTGATGATGCTATTGGTTCAACTACAAGTAACCTTGCAGATTTTAAAGTTACAGGTTATTCTATAGATGGTGGTACAACTACAACACTTAATTCTGGTACTACAAATACAAAGCCAACTGTTATAACAGGAACTATTCCTTATGCAGGCACAGGTACAAAAACTAAAACTATTAGAGTTTTTATTAAATGGGTAGATGATACCGCATCTGGTGCTACTATGACTGATGCTCAAGATTCCGAATTTACTTGGGATGAAACAAACAGACAAATAAAGTTAAAAATTGATGCTACATTTGAGCAAAAAGTTTAATACTTATTTAAGAAGTTATATTTACATATAGCTTCTTTTTTATGTATTTACTTGTTTTGCTCCTAATTCTATTTCTAAATGTACGCATGGTGTGTCTGGATGCTCTGTAATAAATTGATATGCACTTGTGCCATATTGTGTATCTAATTCGTCTTTTCCAGTTACTTCTGATTCATATTCCCATTCTAGTTTTATTGTTACTGTTGCTGTACCAGTATGTGCTGGTAATTGTGTTGTACTTAGTGTTACTGTTGTTTTAAAAGGAAAGTCGTTTTGTAATTTGTTATACAACATTTCTGGTGTTGTTGTTGCATCTAATTGATAAACCTGCCCTAATATTTCTACTTTTCTTACAGCAAAACTAAGCTCTGCATTTGTATCTCCATTGTTGTTTACTGTTATTTGATGTGTATATGTTGTCATACCTGGATATATTTTTTCAACATCTAATATTATATTTTGCGTTTCTCTTATTCCGTTAGAAATATATGCAATATCCCACGCTTCCACTCTGGCAGAAATTGATGTACTTACTTTAGTATTATATATAAACCAAGCATATGAGTTAAACATAAGCAAAACTATTAATAATATTAAGTTACTAATTTTTACCTTTTTCTTAATTACATAAAAAACTTTCTTTAAATTCATTTTTTATCCCTTATTATCATTTGATTTTTTCCTTGTACTTGTCTTTTGTGTTTTTGTATTGCTTGCATTGCTCTTAGTTGTTTTTGTGTTTTTCTTTGTGGTTTTTTTAGGTTCTATTTCTTCTTCGTATTCTTCTACTTCTACTAAGCCTTTAAGTTTTAATATTGTCCAGAATATTAAAATTACTATAGGCACAAATATTCCGAAAAATACCACATAAACATTGCTTAATATTTTAGATATAAGGCTTAATATCCATATTTTATAAACCACTTTGCCAAATACTTGATTTTGATGTACAAGTGGATCTTCTAATATATTTGCAATTCCTTTTGTGTGGAATATATATTCTCCATTTTCATAATCTATTTCAATTACCTGGTGTGTAACTATTTTTTGATTAAATGTGCTTTCTTGCCCTATATATGCTATGTCATCTCCCACTTTAATATTTTGTGGTTCTATGCTTTTAACAACAAGCACATCTCCTATATTATATTTTGGAACCATGCTTTCAGAAACTATATTAAATATTCTTATTCCACCTAATGCTATATCATTATTACTAGCTCTTTGTAATATTACAACAAACAACACTGAGGCTACTATTAGGAATAATATTACATAAACTATATTATTTATTAATTTTAAAACAGGGTTTTCTGTTATTTTTTTTAACATCTTTTGAGTTTCTCCTTATATTTTCTCTAAATATTTTTCAATTTGTTTCTTAAATACTTTTTGTATTTGTCCTAGTGTTGCTATATTTTTATTTCTAATAACTAAGTATCTATCTGCAACTAAATCTTTAACTTCACTTTCTGTTAAATTAGCATTTAGGCTTACTATTCTATCTATCATTTGATTTAATACCTGTTCTTTGACTTCTTTTTGCATTGTTTCTTCTGCATTATCTCTATCTAAGGAATTAAGAATTAAATAATTTAGTAAAAATGTTTCATCTGCTAATCTTTTTAATTCCTCATTATCTGAATAGTCTTGTTTTTCGCTTATATGTTTTGCATTGTCATCTATGTTTGTTTGTATATAGTTCCATAATTTAACCGCATATTGAAAGTTTACATTTTTTAGAATTAGGTTTGTCTTTTTTATTGGTGAAGTTACTAATGCAATGTGTTTTTTTTCTATCAATTTATACGTTTCTGACCCCATTACCATTAATAATTTTTCTTCAAGTCTCTGTATTCTTTCTAAAGGTGTTTCTCCCTTTTTTCGTTTGTTTCCATCGTCTAATTTAGTAGTTAAATTTACTGTTATACTTACATTTTCATTTAATAGTTTTGCATTACCTGTATATGAAAATCTTTTGTTGTTTTTTTCAAATAGTTTTAATCTTTCTTCTATCATTTTTTTCTTTCTCATCATGTAAAATTTCATATGTTGTATTAAGGTATAAATAAAACGATTCTCGTATGTGTCATAACTTTCTTCTTTATTGATATTTAGTATTTTAGATGGTTTAACATCTCCTGTTTTTGGGTCTACATCTTGTATTAAGTTTGTATGTTTTGCTAAGTGCTTTATACTTTCTACAGTAACCTTTCTTGCTAGCTCTATTTTTACTATTTCTTCTTCATTTATGATAAATCTATTTGGATTACGAAATATGTTATCTATGTATGGTATTGTTGTTTCCATTAAGTCTATCCATTCTGTATCTTCTATAACTTTTTCATATTCTGTTTGCAAATCCATTTTTGATGCTGTTCTTTTTTGAAATGTATCTATTGTTCCAGAATTTGTTCTTTCATATAAATTATATATTTCTAAATCGCTCATTTGTTTACCTTTCTGTGAGTAATGCCCACTTTTAGTTTAATGAAATTATGTTAGTTTTTTAAGTCTTGTTAAGTATTCTATACATTCTTTCATTTTGTCTTTTCCAAATGTTTTATTTAAAAAGTCTATGTATGGGTCTATTTCGTCTCTTATGTATGATATATTTAATTGTTCAAATTTTCTTAATACTTTTCTTGCTAAAAAGTAGTCTATGCCTTCTACTTCGTCTCCGCCACAACCTACAAATACTGGTACAAATTTCTTCATTTGCGCAACAATACGGTTACCAAAAGCTATTCTGAAGTGTTGTATAACATAGTTATCCATTATTTCTATTTTATCCAATGTATCTTTGCTTACAGCATTGTCTATCATTGCTTGTGCAAATAATTGGTCTAAATATGTATAATTTACATCCATTGGGTCTGTGTCTATTGGGTCAAATGGTTGTCCTTTATCATTTATATCTATAGGCATTGCTCTATCGTAAACCTTATCTGTTACCATAAATGTAGAGTCGTCGTTGTTGATTGTTCCTATATACCATAGGTTTGGTGGTATTTGTAGTTTTCCACCTTTTAATTTTTTAGGGTCACTTTTCCAGCTATTTGGAACAAGTTCTACTATCCATTCGTCTTTATTTGGCATTTCTAGGATAGATAACATCTCGGCAAAATAGTATTCCACACGAGAGATGTTCATTTCGTCTAGGATTATTGTATAAATATCGTTTGTATATCCTGCCATATACATTTCTTTTAATACTTCTGTTTCGTTGAATTTTTTAGTAAACTCGTTGAAGTACCCAAATAGTTCTGTTCTATCTCTCCAAGATGGTTGAACTGATGCAACACATGAATCATGTTTCAAAAACTTTCCCCAGGCATATGCCAAAGATGTTTTACCAGTACCAGATATACCTTGTAGAATAACTAATTTGGTAGAAGCTAATGAAGATACAAATAATCTCATCATGTGTGTTGTATAATACAATCTTAGCCTTGACGCTGCAAAATTTCTAAATGCTTCGCAAAATTCAGGTAATGTAAATGAATTTCCATAATCTTTAATTTTATAGTTTGCAAATTCCTCATCAATTTCGTTAAGTTTAGCAAATCTGATTCCATCATTAGCAAGATCTTCTTCTGATTGTTCAGCACCGCCTTCTGGCAAAGGCTCTAAATTAGATTCTGTTGGTTTTAAACCAAGTTGTGAAACCTTCATTGCTAATATTTCGTCTTTTTCTTTCATTAGATTCACTACTTTATTATTTAAGTGGGCAACTTCATCCAATAGTTCTTCTTGTTTAACTACTTTTGCTCTAAATCTTAAATATTTTTTTATTAAAAAGAATATTAATGCAAATCCCATACCAACAACAACTACTACCGCAATTACTGCTAGTACAACAAGTACCCATTCTGCCATTGAAAAATCGTTTTTGTAATGGTCTATTATTTGTGCATATCCTGGTATGTTAAATAATTGCCCTATTCCTTTTCCAATTCCTCCAAGTATTGTAATTAATCCCGCAAAGAATTGTGCTAAAAATTCATATAAAAATCTTGTATATGTTCCCATATTTCATTTCATTCCTTTATTTAAATTTCTATTATGTTTTGCAATCTTTTTTTTCTTGTTATTTCTTCATAATAAGGAGCATCTTTATTTATTAAAATATATTTAAACATTTTTAATTTTTCTAGTTCTGCTCTATCTGTGTCTATTGTTTCATCTGCTATAAGTGCTATTTTATACCCACTTCTTAGCATTTCATAAGCATCATCCCTATATTTTAAAAATGTTTCGTGTCTTATTTTAATACTTAATTTGTCCTGCAATGCTGAATTGTCTATAATATTTAGTAGTCTTGTTATTTTTTGTTTTTTTTCAAATAATGAATCCGCAAATTCAACTATATATTGTTTTTTAAAGTTTCCTTTTATTATGTCTTTTATTATTTGTGCACTTATCATATTATACTCTACAAATAACTTGTCTTCACTTGTTGTTCCAGTATTAAATGCTCGTTCTATTGCTGTAGCGCTAAATATTGTAGAAAATTTCATATGATATTTTAAACTTACTCTTTGTACCTCATTTGTGCTATTGTAATCTGTTAATTTTAAAGAAAAAACCTTACTATCAAATTTTTTTAAATATTCTTCTTTTTTCTTTATATCATCTTCTATTAAATCCTTTAATAATTTTCTAAATTTTTCATCTTCTTTTTTTAATATTTTAACTCTTAGTCTGCATATGTTTTTTACTAAATCATCTATTGTTTTATATGGTGTAACTTTGTCTATATACAATACATATATAAAAAACATTTCCATATTTTCTATTAGTAATTGTTTTGATTTATTATCTACTATTAATCTTTTTTTCTTTTCTTTTAAACTTTCTAATATTTCTTTTCTTAATGTTCTATGGTTTCCGCGTTCGTTTACATTATAGTATCTAACATCTATGTATGTTTTTATGTAGCTGTCACATATTTGTTTATTAAATTTTCTTTCAAAAACTAACTTTAAATATTTAGTTATAGCGTCTTGCACTATTTTTATATATTCATCCATTACACTCATATATAAATTTCTCCTTTAATGTTTTTTAAGTCCAATCAATGAATTCTACAGTTATAATAGAAGTGTTATTGTTTATTGGATATGTATAGTTTTGAGTTGGATCTTTTTTATAGAATCTAACTCTTGCACTTGATTCTGCTTTTACACCAACTTTTGAACCAACTACATATGTAACAGAGCCTTGGTTTTCTGTTCCTTGGCTGAATAGTTCTACTGTTGTATTTGCCATATCAAGAGATAATATTTGTGGGTCATACCCAAATTGTGTAAATTTTGTTGGTTTACATTTTGCTTTTTCTGTTGCATCTAACATTGAATATGAATATATGTCCACTTTATCTCCAACAGCGTATGAGCCAAATGCTTCAAGTACTATATAATAATTAGTTGTGTTTGTTATAACTAAATCACAGTATATTTGCCCTACAGCATCTTCAATTTTGTATGAATATTCATTGTTCCCTATAATAAACACAAATTTAGCAGAAATAGTTTTACTGTATGGCTCTGTAGTACTTGCTGTAACATTTATTGTTACTTGGTCTCCAACATTTAATGCTGTGTTTGGATTAATTCTAAGTGTGACCGTGTCTAAGTTGTTTGTAGTATATATGGTTCCACTTGTTTTACTTAGTTGGCATGTTATATTGCTTGAGCAACTATATGAAATTTGATAGTCTACATCATATGATAATTTTTCTAATGTGTTTTTTGCGGTACTAAGTTTTATTGGTATTGAATAGCTATTAATTCCCGTCCATTGTTCTATTCTATATGTTGGGTTGCTTTCTTTTAATTTGTCACTTTCAAAATAAAATTCTTTTGTGCTGGTGTAAAAATTGTTTGCATATTTTAATACATATCTTGCAAGTATTGTAACAAGAGACAAACAAAATATAACTAGCACTGATAAAACTAAAATTTGTTTCCTGGTGTATCTGTAATATGTGCTGTTTTTTTTCTTTTTCATCTCTTCCCCCTTGCATTTTTATTTTAGAAATTTCTTCGAAGTGTGGGCGATTAAAATCGCCCCTACAATATGTTATACTTTTTGTTTTGAATCTATAATTACTTCCATACTTTCTATCATATTTTGATATTCTGGTTGATTTTTATAGGTTTCTGGAAAATATATTAACAAATAATATACATCTGTCTTTTTTGTACTGTGTGCCATTGTTTGTGTTGATGTTTTAAAGTTTTTAAAATATGTACCATCTGTATCAGCTTGCACCGTTCCAGCACTTGGAAGTATATTGGTTGGATTTGCTGATGTTGGTGTTTGATTTTTATATAGTACATATTGTAATGGCAAATTTGTGGTTGTTTTTATTGTAATATCATAATCTATGCTTGTCTGTGCAATTTTGTTATTTGAATCTGAATTTGTTACAGAAAACGTATGTTGGTATGGTTCAGCTCTTGGTACCATTTGGTCTAATTTAAAACTCATAGTTTGGTGATCTTCTTTAAATACATACATAGCAATTTCTATATCTTTTGAAGCTAAGGCTTCACTACGATATCTTGCTATAGTATTTGTTAGAGCAATGCTGCACAATACTATTATGCACACAGCAAGAATTATAAATCTTATAGCTATTACCGTTGTTCTACGACCTTTTCTCCTTCTTCTTCGAACTTGCTCTTTCATTTTTCCTCCACACACTCTTCTGTAATTTATTTTTCTTCAGCTTTTTTCTTACTTGTTTTTGTTGCAGTTGTTTTTCTTGTGCTATTTGTCTTTTTTGTTTTGTTCTCTTCTTTCGTTTTAGTTCCTTTGGTTGTTGATTTTTTTGTTTCTGTTGTAGTTTTTTTCTTTGTTGATTTTTTCTCTGGTTTTTCTATATTTTCTTCGTTGTTTTCTTCATCATCTTGTTCTATTTCTTCTGATTTTTCTTCAATTTCTTCTTGTTTTGTATGTTTTTTCTTTGTTTTGGTAGGTTCTTCTTTTACCACAACTTCTACTTTTACTTTGTCATATGAGAAGAATACCCAAAGTAATAGTAACGCCACACTTGCTGGTATTAGTACTTTTGGTGTTAAAATTATTTCCTTCCACATTCTAAAGTTTGGTATTACTTTTATAACTTTTCCAACTATTTGGTTTCTTTGTATAGGTGTGTCATTTGTATTATTTGCATCACCTTTTGTAACAATTTGGTTGCCATTTACTTCTACTATTCTATGGGTTACCAATGCTGTTCCTTGGCTATACACAACTATCTCGTCTTTATTTACAGTTTCATTTTGATCAATAAGTTTAACTAGTATAGCATCTCCTATTTCCATGGTTCCTGACATGCTTCCTGTTGATACTTCAAATGCAGAATATCCAAGCATTGTTGTATATGTATTTCCTTTAATGTTAATTTGTATATGATTATATGCCATTATTAGAGCAATACCTAATATTACAAATAATATAATATCAAATACCCATCTAAATATTTTTTTTACCACTCTCATTTTTTCATCCCATTCCATTTTATTGTTCTTTTGTTTTAGTAGTTTTTTTAGTTGTTGTTTTTGGTTTTGAAGTTGTAGTTTTTTTAGCTGTACTTGCTGATTTAGTAGTTGTAGTTTTCTTTGTTGTAGTCTTTTGTGATGTTCCTGTTGTTGTTTTTTTAGCTTTTGATGCTGTTGATGTAGTATTTTTTACAGGTGCTTTTTTCTCTACTACTTTCTCTTCTTCTTCCTCATCTTCATCGTCTTCCTCTTCGTCGTCATCGTCTTCTTTAGCTGCTTTTATATTTGCTATAAATTCCCATAATTCATATAGGAATGCTAATAATGATGGGAATACTATTAGTATCAAAAATCCCCATTTAGATTCTAATATGCTTAAAATTGTTCCCAATTTTCCTATTCTTATTGAATTTTTTGTTGGGCCTATTGCTAAATCACTTGGTATTTCTTTAGATTCTAGTACATATGTGGTTTCTCCTGTTACTGAACTAACTTGTTTATCTTTTAATGTTTGAATATCTACTGTTGTTTTTCCTAACTCTGATGTTGCATGAAAAAATATATCTTCTCCCGGTTCTTGCTTTTGTGTTGTATCAACCAACACTAAGTCTCCCTTGTTAAATCCTTTTTCTTTTAGATTGTTTGTATTGATTATTAATACTGTTGTAGAGTCAAATTCTGAAACCTTAAATTGATTAAAAGATAGTAAACATATTGTTACTATTATTGCAATTAATGCATATAAAATAATTAGTGTGTTATAAAAAATTTTCTTCATTTCTTTCATCCTCCGTAAACTTTCTTTCTTCTTTATAATATAACATAGTCATTTTTTTTTATCAATACATTTTTCGATTAAAACATCTAAAAAAAACTTTTGTATTTGTTTTGTAATATACTTGTAATATTGCTGTAAAATTGTATTATTTTTTTCATATTTTTTAACGAAAAGCTTATTGAAAAAATTTTATATGATGTTATAATTATATTAAGGAATGTTAAGTTTTTAATTTTCTTTTATATTTATGTGCAAAACTTTATTGTTTTGTTGGAGGAACAGATGATAAAATTAAATGATAATAAAACAAAATCAAATTTACTAAAACTTATTAATAGAGAAATTTCTTTTATAGATGCTAGTTTAGCATACCAAAGAAGTCTTAACAAAGAAGTTCTTTTGTGTATGAATTTAATTACACAAAATTCTGAAGTTATAGAAACTGCTATGGAATTTAGTAAAAATTACGAGGCCTTAAATAATGTTATGGCTCTATTAAAAAAATCTACATTTAATATAGATTCCTTGGAGGCTCTACTTAGCCAATTATATGAAATAAAAAATAATGAAAGTAATGTTGTAATGACTAATAAAATATCTAAATTTAATGAAAATTATTTAGATGTTATTGATGAGATTACCACAAATACCATGAAAATAGAGTGCTTTTTAAAAGCTGATTTTCAAGAAGTTGAAAATCAAAACAAGGCTATTGCTGAATCTGCTAAAAAGGTTAAAGTTAGAACCAAGGAAGT
>OJMG01004333.1_pt1 | contig 9894 bp, 9 predicted proteins | sample 1597141 | NCBI WGS metagenome assembly OJMG01 (sample SAMEA2452119, study PRJEB22498) | human gut metagenome | biome: human feces; feature: human gut; material: feces | place: Australia | collected 2012
TGTATGCTGACGGGTATCACAGAGCCGTTGGAATTTTCATTCTTATTCGTGGCGCCGGCGTTGTTCGTTGTTCAGGTCATCCTGGCAGGTTCTGCGTATATGGTGGCGCATATGCTGAATATTGCGGTAGGACTTACATTTTCAGGAGGATTCCTTGATTTCTTCCTGTTTGGAATTTTACAGGGAAATGAAAAGACAAGCTGGATGAGAGTCATTCCGGTTGGAATTATTTACTTTATTTTATACTATGCGATTTTCACGTTTATGATCAAGAAGTTCAACTTTAAGACACCGGGACGTGAAGATGAGGATGCAGAGACAAAACTGTACACAAAAGCAGATGTAAATGCAAGAAAAGAAGGGAATCAGACGACATCAAATGAGGCACATATGGATCCGGTGAGTGCACTTATCACAAAGGGACTTGGTGGAAAGGCTAATATCAGTGATGTGGATTGCTGTGCGACAAGACTTCGTATTACAGTCGAAGATGCAGGAAAAGTAAATGAGGATATTTTAAAACAGAGTGGTTCCAGAGGAATCGTAAAAAAAGGTCAGGGAGTGCAGATCATTTATGGACCACAGGTGACTGTGATCAAGGCGAATCTGGAAGATTATCTGGAAACAGCGGATGATAGCTTGGAAGAGACAGAAGAGGTGATTGAGAGATCTTCTTCCGAGGAGAACGCTGTGACAGAGAAAACAGTCAAAGACGAAGGAAAAGTGACAGAGACAATCATCATATCAAGTCCGATTACCGGGAAAGCGGTGGAAGTAGCAGAGATACCGGACGAAGGATTTGCAGGAAAGATGATGGGAGACGGTGCAGGTGTGACCCCGACAGAGGCAGAAATCGTGGCGCCGGAAGATGGTGTGGTTGCATTTGTATTTGAAACAAAACATGCGCTTGGATTCCAGACGGACTCAGGTCTTGAGATGCTTTTGCATATCGGAATCGATACGGTTGCACTGAATGGACAGGGATTTGAAGTGTTTGTTGAAAATGGTCAGAGTGTGAAAAAAGGAGATCTGTTGATGAAAATAGATGTCTCATATCTGACAGAGCATGCACCGTCTCTTTGCTCGCCGGTTCTTTGCACAGATCTGAAAGAAAACCAGAAAGTGAGACTGCTTGCCGAGGGTGAGGTGAAAGCAGGAGAGCCATTGTTTGCAGTGGATTGTTACGAAAAATAGTGAACAGTAACGGAAATAAAAAGTTTCAAGCGGACCGGAAAGGTCCGCTTTACTTTTTTCGTGGATTTTGTTACCCTAGTATCAGAAGAAAAAATCTGGGGGAATATCATGTACAGAGTGAGCAAAGTCTTAAATAATAACGGTGTGATAGCGATTAATATGGAAGAAAATATAGAATATGTACTGTTGGGAAAAGGGATTGGCTTTGGAAAGAAAATCAGTGAGAGGTTCGAAGCGCCAGACGGATGTGCGAGGTGTTCTCTGAGAGAGGATACAGAACGTGGCAGCGCGAAAGAGCTGGCAAAAAGTATCGCTCCAGAGTATTTGGAAATTGCCAATGCGATTCTTGTAGAAGCAGAAGAAAAATTCGGACGTATCGACAGAAGAATCTTGTTCCCGCTGGCAGACCATATTTCTTTTGCGGTAGAGCGAATCAGACATGGAGAGCAGATCAGCAATCCATTGACAGAAGATATCCGAGCGCTGTTTGGCAGCGAATATCAGGTTGCCTCCAAGTTAAAAGAGATTCTCAAGGAACGGCTTTCTGTGGAGATTGATAGTCATGAGATCGGTTACGTAGCGCTCCATATCCATTCGGCGATTGAAGATGAGAATGTGTCGATGGCAATGCAGATGGCAAGAGCAGTTCGGGAATGTGTCAAAATATTGGAGCAGGAGACCGGAAAGCAGATTGACGTGAGATCACTTTCTTATAACAGGCTGATGAATCATGTAAAATACATGATCATACGGGCAATCAAGAAAGAAAGCATCAAACTGGATCTGAACGATTATATGCAACAGAACCATCCGGAAGCATTTCGCTTAGGCAGGTTAGTCTGTCAGGATATTGAAAAAGAGTGCGCGATTCGACTGGAGAAGATGGAAGTAGGATATCTTGCGATGCATATCGAGAGAGTATACTCTGGGATATCTGAGTAAGATGTGAAGAAGGGAAGGTGGATTTTATGCGCATTTTAATCGCGGAAGATGAGAGAGATCTGAATCAAATTATCACAGAACGTCTGAAAAAAGAGCACTACAGTGTAGATTCGTGCTTTGACGGAGAGGAGGCGCTTGACTATCTTGCAGCAGCACCTTATGATGCAGTAATTTTGGATATTATGATGCCAAAGTTAGACGGACTGTCAGTCCTAAGAAAGATGCGAAACAAAAATGAAAATACACCGGTTTTGCTTTTGACGGCGAAAGACAGTGTGGAAGATCGGGTAAAAGGGTTAGATGCAGGGGCGAATGATTACCTTGTGAAACCATTTGCGTTTGAAGAATTATTGGCAAGAGTCCGTGTGCTTGTGCGAAAAACCGCTGCTGTGCAGAAGACCTGCTATGAAGTCGGCGGTCTGGAAGTGCATGTGGATACGCATCAGGTACTGCGAAACGGAAAAGAGATTGCACTTTCCAGTAAGGAATTTGCATTGCTTAGATATATGGTACAGAATGAAGGAATCGTGCTTTCCAGAGAAAAATAGGAGCAACATCTTTGGAATTATGATTATATGGGCAGCTCTAACGTGGTGGATGTATATATCCGGTATCTGCGCAAGAAGATTGATGAAGGATTTGAACCAAAACTGATCCATACCGTGCGGGGAGCAGGATATGTGCTGAGGGTGAATGGATGAAAAAAGTATCATTAAAAGTAAAATTAACACTTTTGTATACCGCTTGTATGGTTTTTGTCATTGGATTCATCTTTGCGGTTTTGTTTTCAATCAGTAACCGGGAGGTGTTGGCATCTACACAGATGAAACTGAAGAACCGGGTTCAGGAGAGTATGGATGAAGTCGAGTGGGAAGATGGACAATTGGAAGTGGATTCGGATTTTTATCAGATAGAGGATAATGTGTATTTGGCATTATACGATGAAAATGCGTATTTTTTATATGGAAAGCGGCCGTCAGGATTTACGGAGCAGATTGATTTCTCAAATGGAGAGGTGCAAAAAGTCAAAGATGGGAAGCGCGAGTGGTATGTCTATGATCTCAAGCTTCAAATGAAAGAAAACACTGTCTATATTCGTGGACTTACGTCAGTTACCGATGCGGAGGAAAGCTTTCTTATCACAATTCGGATTGCGGTGATTCTGCTTCCGTTGACGGCTCTGCTGGTCGGAATTTTAGTATATCGGATGACGAGACGAACGTTGCTTCCGGTGAAAACGATCACAGAGACTGTGCAGGAAATCCGTCACGATGCAGATTTGTCAAGACGAGTTGGATTATATAAAGAAGATGGAAGAAAGAATCGGGATGAGATTGCATATTTGGCACAGACATTTGATGAGATGTTGGAGGAACTGGAGAAGGTATTCCAAAGGGAAAAACAATTTACATCTGATGTGTCACATGAGCTGCGAACACCTGTCAGCGTTATTTTGGCACAGTGTGAGTCGTGTCTGGAAGAAGAAAGCTTTAACGAAAAACAGCGGGAACAGATTATGGTCATACAGAAAAAGGCGCGGACAATCGCAGAGCTGATCTCACATCTGCTGATGCTTTCAAGAGCAGATCAGGGAAGGCTAAAACTTCATTTGGAAGAAGTGAATGTAAGCGAACTTGTGGAGATGATCGTGGAGGAACAACAGATACTCGCAACAGAACGTGATATCACGATTCAGACGAAGATCGAACCGGAATTATATGCAAAGCTGGATGAGACACTTTATATCCGAATGATGGACAATTTACTCTCCAATGCGACGGCATATGGAAAAGAGGGAGGGACTATCGAAGTGACGCTGACACGAGGCGCAGAAGGCTTGTGTGGAACCGTGAAAGATGATGGAATCGGGATTGCAAAGGAGCATCTTTCACACATTTGGGAGCGGTTTTACCGCGTGGATGCAGCGCGCACAGGCGGGAACCATTCAGGACTTGGTCTTGCTATGGTGAAGTGGATCGTGGAAGTACATGGCGGAAACATACAGGTGGAAAGTGTGCCTGGAGAGGGAACAACATTTACGTATGTGTTCCCTGAAAGGTGAAAAATATAAATATTTTTGAATGAATTGCAGAAATTTTAATCTTTCTTTAATCTTTTGTGGGTATACTAACCATATCGAAGCAAGATGGAAAAAGAAAGGAGACATGACTTATGAAGAAAAGATATATTGGAATGATTGCAGGAGGAACGGCGGCAGTTTTGTTGATTGGAGGAATATCGGCATATGCAGTATGGAATCAAAAAGATATCGGAGCAGGTGAGGCCAAGAAAATTGCATATGAGGATGCGGGAATTTCGGAGAGTGATGTAGAACGGGTACATGTGTTAAAAGACAGGGACGATGGAAGACTTGTATATGAAATCGGTTTTGTGGAGGCGGATTATCAGTATAATTATGAGATTGCAGCCTCAAATGGAAAAATTCTGGACAAAGAGATTGAACAAAATAACAATGTTCAAAATACACAGTCCGCTGCAGTGCAGGATGATACGCAGACAGGTTCAGAAAAGACAACAGAGATCAGCATAGAGCAGGCAAAGCAGTTGGTGCTTGACCGTGTACAAGGGGCGACGGACAGCAATATTCGAATTGAGCAGGAGTATGATGACGGCGTTTATAAATATGAAGGAGAATTGAGCTATGAAGGAATGGAATATGATTTTGAAATAGATGCTAATTCGGGAACATTTTTGGAATGGACAGAAGAAAAACAGGATGGAATATTGGATTGACAAATAAGTGAAAATTTGTTATTCTCTAAACGGTTAGTTAAAACTAATTATTGGTAGAAAATAGAAACTGTGTAGAGAAAGGAATTTATCATGAGAAAGAATCCAATCAAAATTCTTTGGCTTGTAATCGGTTTTTTAGCAATGGGGATTGGAATGATCGGAGTGGCACTTCCGGTACTTCCGACAACCCCATTTCTTTTATTGGCATCTTTTTGTCTGGCAAAAGGTTCTGAACGATTTCACAAGTGGTTTACCGGAACAAAACTGTATCAGAAGCATTTAGACAGTTTTGTAAAAAATCGTGCCATGACTTTGAAAACAAAATTTTGTATTCTGCTTCCGGCATCAGCAATGCTGATTTTAGCAATGATTGCGATGAGCAATCTTTATGGAAGAATATTTATTGTGTTCCTTATTATTTTTAAATATGTCTACTTCTTTACGAAAATAGAGACAGTTCGTGATACAACATTGGTAGGGGAATAATTGCATGAACATATTAAAAGTAAAAACTTTGATCTGTTTTCAAAATCAAAAAGAACAGTGGAACGTGACGAACCTTGCGGTGACGCTTGGAGAGGAAAAGTATGCAGTCAGCCGTGTGCTGACTGTTTTGGAAAAGGAAGGTTTAATTGATAAAAGTAATCGGAGAAAACCGATACTTACGAAAAAGGGAAAGATGGCGGCGGAAGCGTACAGTCAGAAAGTAGAACTTGTTATCGGTCATCTGCTGAGTACCGGGGTTTCGCAGGAGGTGGCGAGGGAAGATGCTGTGACGATTGCGTCCTACTGCAAAGAGGAGACGTTGGAAGCTCTGAAAAAAGAAGAAATTGCAAAGCGGGTAAAATACGGATTTCGGGAAGGAATGGAATTTGACGGAGAGAGGCTCAGCAGACGATATCCGGATGGAAATTATCCGATTCCGTTTACCATTTTTCAGAAGGAGCTGCATCGGGAGCATGAAGTCTCAGTGTGGAATGAGCGGTTTGAAAATCCTTGTATTTTAAATATACAGAATAAAAATGGAAAATTGTATCTGCGGATGCTGGAGGAGTATCGGGAATATGAGTTTGCATATTGGGATGGACAAGCATGGTGTGAGATGGAAAGACAGGGGAAATTGCTGGCTTTTCGGGCAGACAAAATCCGGTTTCAGAGCATTGCAGGCGAAAAAGGAAGGATGCTTTCAGGAAGAATCTGGATTCAGATTTTTGATGGGGACGATGCGAAAGAGCTTTTGTTTGCCGTATATATTGCGTAAAAAAAGTTGCGAGTTGCAACGAAAAAGAAATTATGATTTAAAGTAAAAAAAAGGAAGAAGAACGCGGTTTGTTGCGCGGTGCAACAAAAAAAGATTTTTCTTTCGAAAAGAAGTGTGATATAGTCAGTTCAGCAATTTAAGTTGCTTTTTTTAATGCCTACTGGTTAGTTTAATCTAATAAATGATAGTTGAAGGCAACATAATAAAAAGGAGGATATGAAAAATGAAGCATAAGACCATGAAATCAATGGTGAGAAGAATGGCCGCGCTTGCGATGGCTGCGGTGTGTACATTTAGTTTGACACAAGTAAATACGGTAAAAGCTGCTGAAAAACTAGAGGCAGGAGATTATGTGGTGCCGATTACATCGCTCAAGAGCAAAGCGCCGATTGCTGCGGTAAATGAGGCGTTCAACAAAGCGTTTGGAGAGAGTGCCAAGGTGACTGTAGACGGGGAAGGAAATATGACAGCAACTGTTGAAAACAATCACATGGTAATCAACATGATGGGAGAATATCATGCGAATGTTTTGACTGTAGAGGGTGCGGAATATCTCTCTTACAAGACAGAGCAGTCTTCTACAACATTTGGAAATCCGGCAGCAATTGCAAACATAGAAGTGCCGGAAAAAATGCAATTTCCGATTACACCTTCTGACGATGGTGTGTGTGAATTGAAGATTACAGTAGATTTTATGAACAATTTGATGGGTGGAGGGAATCCATATCCGACGGTTGTGACACTGACATTGGATTTTGCGAATGCACAGGTGGATACAAGTGCACTGAGTGATCTCTTGAAATCTTATGAAGATCTTGTGAAAGAAGATTATACAGAAGATTCATGGAGCGCGTTTGAGGCGAAAATGAAGGAAGCAGAAGGATTGCTTGCAAATGGCGGAGCATCGGCAGCAGAAGTCAATGAGATGATTGCTTCTTTAAAAGATTTAAAAGGGAAATTGCAGTTGGTAAGTGATCTTCCGGAAGCAGATTACAGCAAAGTGGATGCAGCGATTGCGTCAATTCCGAAAGACTTGACAAAATATACAGACGGAACTGTGAAGGCGCTTCAAAATGCATTGCAGACAGTCGTGCGCGGTCTGAAACAAAATGAGCAGAATAAAGTAGATCAGATGGCAGCGGACATTGAGGTGGCAGTCAAAGGCTTGAAAGAAAAGACAACCTCAGACAATAACAGTGGTAATAACAATAACAACACAAACAATAACACGAATAATAATACAAACGATAACACAAGCAATAACACGAGTCAAAATGCAGGAAGCACAACGCTGGATAAAGACAATTTGAAAGATGGTATTTATGAAGTTCCTGTATGGCTGTGGCATGCGACAAAAGATCAGGCGTCTATGGCGGCACAGTCTTTGAACAGCACCGCAAGAATCGTTGTGAAAAATGGCGTGAAGACAATGTATATTTACACAAAATCCATGACATATGGAAACATTGAAGCGAGCCTTCAGGAATTAAAAGTGGCTGATGCCAACGGAAATTATACGAGTGCTACTGTGGAGGAGAAAAATGCTTCTGGAAATCCGACTTGTTTCTCATTTGTACTTCCTCATACACAGGAATATCTGAATGTAAAAGTGAATCCGCATGTGGCGATCATGGGACACCAGGATATTGAAGCAAGACTTCGCATTGATTACTCAGCGCTGAAATTAGTTTCTGAAGATGCGAATGACACTACTGTTAAGGTGACAACTCCTGCATCTGGAAGCAGCTATGGAGCGTCAAGTGCACCAAAGACAGGAGACTATGATAATTATGCGGCAATTCCGGTTGTTATGCTTATAGCAGCAGCCGCCGGTGTGATGACAATGGTTTACAGAAAGAGACAGGAGAAATAAGATGAAACGATTAAAGCAAATTGTTTTGGGATTGGGAATGGCAGCTGCGATTGCGGCTGCCCCTGTTCCTGTTTATGCGATGGAAGATGGAGCTTATACGGTAGGGAGAACAACATCCTATGCAAATCCGGAGACGGGACAGACCGTAGATGGCGGGACGAACATTGCGCTTGGAGACAGTATGTGTGAGAGTATTGTGGAGGACAGTGCGCTGGTAGAACAGTCTCAGGGGAAAACGTATGTTACGCTTGGAATTGGTCTGATGTCAAATGTGAGTGATGTACGTATGCAGATACAGGAAACAGACGGAACTTATCGAGATGTGGAAATTACACAGACCGGAAGTTGTGAAAGAGATGGAGATACGTGCAATCACTATCGGTTTGAGGTGGATTCGGCAGATAATTATATCAGTCCAATCTTGTATGTAGAACCGATGGGAAGAGACGTACAGTTCTTTGTGAAACTGGATATGGCATCTGCACAGGCAGGGACAGGAAAGTTTGTAAGTGAGATGATATCGGCAGAAGAGCCGCAGACTGAAGAAGAGCCACAGACTGAAGAAGAGCCGCAGGTGGCAGATGAAGAGCAGACTACAGATGAAGAACAGGTGACAGAAAAAACAAATACAAATAAAGTGCCGGTTGGACAGATTGCAGTCGGAGCTGTCATTGTGCTTGTGATAGGTTCTTTGGTTGTGTTCGTAAAGAAAAGGAAATAAGAAATGAAAAAGATAAAGTTGATTGCAGCCTTGTTATCCGCACTGTTTTTGACCGGATGTGTGGATCAGTCAGGAAATCAAAGTGCAGACAATGATACAAAAGAAAAGCGGATTGTGGCGACTTCGGTGGCGACTTGTGAGATTCTTGACAAACTGGAAGTAGAAGGCGTTGTCGGAGTTCCGAAAACGGACAGTTATTCTATTCCGAAACGCTATGAAAATGCAGAAAGCGTCGGTTCTCCGATGGCTCCCGATATGGAAATCATAAAGTCGTTAAAACCGGATATCGTTTTAAGTCCGAATTCTCTGGAAGGAGAATTAAAGTCCCAGTATGAAAATATAGGAGTTGAAAGTTATTTTTTGGATCTGAAAAGTACAGAAGGAATGTATGAATCGATTCTTGCATTAGGAAAGATGCTGGGAAAAGAAGAAGAGGCAGAGAAGCTTCATCAGGAATTCGAGGATTTTAAGAACGATTTCGCACAAAAGCATAATGAGCAGGAGGCTCCTACGGTGCTCATATTGATGGGGCTGCCGGGATCTTATGTGGTGGCAACAGAAAGCAGTTATGTCGGAAGTCTTGTAAAGCTTGCCGGAGGTGTCAATGTATACGGAGATGGCAACGGGCAGGATTTTCTGAATATCAATCCGGAAGATATGGTAGAGAAAGCACCTGATATCATCCTTCGGACTTCTCATGCGCTTCCGGAGCAGGTGAAAAAAATGTTTGCGGAAGAGTTTGCGACGAATGATATTTGGAAACATTTTGAGGCGGTGCAAAATGCGAGAGTATATGACCTGGATAATGAAAAGTTTGGGATGAGTGCAAATTTCCAATATGAGGAGGCGCTAAAAGAACTGGAAACATTTTTGTATCAGGAGGGAACAAATTGATTAGCATAAAAAGAAAAATAATTTCATTTCTGATTACGGGAGCAGCATTGATTGTGCTGTTCCTTGTTGCTGTTAATACGGGAAGCTTAAAAGCATCTCCGGAACAGATTTTGAGAGGATTGTTTGTAGCGTATGATGAGACAGTCGCTACGATATATTCACTGCGATTTCCGAGAATTTTGATTGCGATGCTCGCCGGCGCGTCGGTAGCTGTATCAGGTGTCATGCTTCAGGCGGTAATGAAAAATCCGCTGG
>OJMG01004336.1_pt1 | contig 9886 bp, 4 predicted proteins | sample 1597141 | NCBI WGS metagenome assembly OJMG01 (sample SAMEA2452119, study PRJEB22498) | human gut metagenome | biome: human feces; feature: human gut; material: feces | place: Australia | collected 2012
CTTAAGGAAGTTGAAGGTATCGTTGGTGGTGCTGGCGCAAGAGTTCAGAGATAATTAATTTAATTCATATTTGGATTCAGACCAAATAAAGAGTTGCCCGTGAAACCGGACAACTCTTTTTTATTTAATAATCTATAGTTCTTTTGCTTCACTATCTATAAGAGATTGTAAACACAAGTGTATCTGAATATGAACCCGCATATGCCTTATCCCATTCAGACTTATCTATTGAAAGTGTCAGATTAGTACTGTTTCCACTCTCTGCATATGTAGCTGTACTGAATTCTTTGTTACCATCCATAATCTTATATGCAATTGTCTTACTCTCATCTTTACTGTTCTTAAGTTTTCCACTTGCACTTACAGATACATTTACATTCTTGTCTGGCTCTAATCTTGCATTATCAAGAGAAACACTTCCAAGCTTAACAGACTGTTCTCCTCTTTCAATTGTTGTATTTGCCGGAATAGTCACTGTATAGACCGGATCAATTGATACAGATATTGTTGACTGTCTTGTCTGTGTCTCTTCTGCCCCCACAGGAATAATACTTCCCAATATAAACATCATACTCAATGCCATAGCTGTCAATTTTCTCATAATAGCCTCCATTCTTTCATCCATTAATGACTATTTATTTATTTTGCAACTAAAACTGTCTCAACATTAGCACCATTCATTGTCTTTCCATCTGTAAGCGATGCTGTGCTAATCTTAATAACAGCATTATGTTCTCCTGTTGCAAGCGGATGCTGCAGTTTTACATTAGTTATAGCTTTTCCAGGTTCAACCATATCTGACTTGTATATAGTCTCGCCCGTATCAGATAAAACAATTTCAAATGTAAAGTAGCATGGATTTCCTTCAGGGTTAAACAGATTCATTGTAACATTATCTTTTCCTGCATCTACAGTTATAGATGGATATCCTGGTATCCTTATTCCCTGCTGTCCGCCACTGTAATTACTTCCTGTACCAATTTCACCAGAATCAGAATCAATCGTTGGTATAAATTTATCATCATTATCTTTATTCTTATCTTTTCTGATAACAAGCACTACAGCCAGAACAGCAACTGCTACGCACAGTACTATTATTGCTGTTATCATAATTTTGTTTTTTGAAATCTTCATTCCAATCCCTCCTGACATTCCGTACAGACCGGTCATAAAACCAGTCTGTACGAATTACTAATTAATCAAACCTTACACTGACCTTAATATTGCTCAAATCATATTTATCAGAAAATGAACCACTTGCATCAAATCTGTAGCATATAGCATCTATATCTTTGCATCCTATGCTGTATGTGTGCGTGATTGTCTGTTTATTTTTCTTCTTAAGATCAAGCTTCTCTCCATGCCATCCATTCCATGACTTGTTAGAATCTTTTCTATATGTAGTGTCTACCTCTGCATATCCGTCATCTACCATTTTAATATAATAACTGATTGTAACAGTCATCGTATTGCAATGCTTCTTTATCTCATTCAGAGATATACCTTCCATATAGATGGAATTAGTTCTTGTATAACCACTTGTTGAAGTTCCTGATGCTCCATCTATGAAGAAATGTAGCTTGACTGGTTCTTCCTTTGAATCATCAGTTACACGATATGAATATGGGTGGCTGTAAGTAAATGTCTTATTAAGACTCCAGCTTGCATATAATGTAACCGTTCCTTCACCCGCAAGATTATCAGCAGAAACTCCCGGTTTATATGTAACCGTTCCGCCATCTTCTACACACCAGCCAAGGAATGTATATCCATATCTTGAAGTCTTTGGAAGTTCGTATTTCTTGTCATATGTAAATACAAGGTCGTTTATTGCATCTCCATCCTTTGTATCAAAATGTACTGTATACTCATTAGCAGTCCAAGCTGGATACAAGGTAATTATTTCATTATCTGCTGTTCCAAGTCCACTGATAATTTCATTATCATCATATAACTTGTCTGCTCCTGCCTTTTTTGTCCATCCTGCAAATGTATAACCTGTTCTCTTAAACTGATTATCACTTAATGCTGCTTTATCTGTATACATAAGCTGCATATCCTGCATAGAACCAGTTGTTCCATCACCATATGGAATAAACCGGATAACATAACTGTTTTCCTTCCAGTTTGCTGTGTAACTTCTGTTACCTGTAGAACCTGTTGTAATTACTGGATCCATAGCCGTTCCATCTATACCAGCTCCGCTCCAGCCTATAAATGTATAACCTGTACGCTGTGGTCTCTTAAGAGTTATAACGCTAGTATCAACCTCATATGTTTCAGGATTGTCAGCCTTTCCTCCATCAAGATTATAACTTATAGTATATACATCTTTCTTCCACTGTGCTGTTATAACAATATTGCCAGCAGGCATTACATCTGGAACAGCTTTATCCCAGCCTGTGAATGTATATCCCTTCTTTACCGGAATCTCATTAAAACTAACCTCAGTATTATAATTCTGTGTTATAGAAGCAATTTCACTACCACCATCTGTATTAAAACTGATTGTGTACTGGTTTATCTTCCAGCTTGCAGTATAAGTGACATCTCTGTCTGGCATTGTACCTGCAACATCTTCATTCCATCCTGTAAATGTATAACCAGTTCTTTCCGGATTAATAATATTAATCTTAGTGCCATATTTATAATCGTATTCAACATCCTGCTGTCCATTATTCAGCTTGAGAACAAATCTGTGTACATTTCTCTTGTAGAAATATCTTATAACAGTCGAACCATCTCCTTTTACAATGGCAGTTTCTGTCTCTGGTGAACTAAATCCTTCCATATGCTTAACTTCTGGCGTTACCTGGCTGTCAGTATCAGATGTAAATGCCTGTCTGTCATACAATTCATATGAACCATCAAGCTTTTCAACAAGATGTTCAACAGTATAATTAACCTTATCTGCATCCCACTTTGCATATAAAGTAATATCATATGCCGGCATTGTACCGTCAAATGCTTCTGTACACGCTCTGTCAACATACCAGCCTGCAAATGCATATCCTGCTCTTACAGGAACCGGTGCAATAACATTGCTTCCCCATCTGGCTGTTTTCTTTTCAGTACTTACAGTTCCTCCCATAGAATTAAATGATATGCTGTATGTATTTCTATCATAATGCACCCGGAATATAAGACTTCCATCTGCCGCAACAGTACCAGATGGCAGATCATCTGTAAGATGATAAAGCCTGTTGTCATACTGTTCCTTATCTGCAGTTACATTCTGTCCTGTTGTTCCTTTATTAATTCTAGTCTTATCAAGTTCATATTCTCCTGATTCATTTTCAAGATAATATTTTGTTGTGTATACAACGTCATCTGCTTCTTTCCATACCGCTGTATAAGTTGTATCATTTGCAGGAACTGTCTGTGTGACAGCTGGTTCCCAGCCTTCAAATACATATCCTGCCCTATATGCAACCGGTGTCGGCATAAGAGTTCCATATGTGTATCTTCCTTCTGAAACAACACTGCCTTCTGAAACAAACTTAATATTATATTTATTTCTTGCATAATAATAATTAATTGTTGTGCTTCCATCAGCACTTACTCTCTGTGATAAAGCTGCCGGGGTCATAAATCCGTTTCTTATGTCAGGCTTTGGTGATATCTCTGTATCAGTCTTAGCTGTCTCCTGCTTTGAAGAAGCTGCTGTATACACACCATCCGTTCCTTCCACATAATCAACAACATTATAAGTCATATCAGCTGCTTCCCACTTCGCATATACAATTCTGTCCTCATTAGGCATTACTGACGGAATAGTATATTTCTTTGTAAGTGCTTCATCTGTATACCAGCCTGCAAATGTATAGCCCTGTTTAACAGGATCTTCAGGCTTTGTAATTTCTTTATTGTACTTAGATATTATAGCATCTACAACTGAACCGCCGTTAGTCTGGAATGCTATATAATATCCATCTCTTAAATTATCCCAGTGCAGAGATATCTTTCTTGTTATCGGCTTAGTATTAAAAGAACCCTTCTGACTCTTCCATGTTATTATCATCTCACCATCCTGCTGAGGTTCACTACCAGGATTAACCTCAACTATATTAGTTTCAGGATCATATGAGAACGCCGGATTAGTCATTGTTATAGAAAAATATCTGTCACTGTCATCATAAACCTTAGTAAAATACTCATTATTATCGTCAAGACCTTCTTTCATATCAAGATACTGCATTTCAAAATATGTATCAGGAAGTCTTACAGTCTTAACATCTCTCTTCATCTTGATATCTTTAACAGAATCCTGACCATATGCATAATCGCACACATTTTCAACCACACCAACACTATACAACGGCCATTGCTTCTCAAAAAGTGTAGGATTATAACTAAACGTTCCAGAAAGTGCCTGTGCCAGGAAATTAACCTCCATATACATGCCTATTTCCATGTATATAGCTCCCATTGAGCTTGCTGTTCTGCCCTGCGAAGCTGCATATTTCAACTGATAGTACAGATATCCCCATACCTGGGCATATCCACCAACCTCTGCTGTAAATCCAACACTTGCAAGTTTTGTTGATATAAGACCTACAGCCACACTCAGTCTTATTCCTGCCCGTATTCCTATTGTTCCTATTGCATATACCGAGAACTCATACTGTTCTTCGCTTAAATCAATGGAATCACTTGTAACCTTTCTGTCAAATACCATAATGCTGTAAACATATCTCTTGGCATTCTTATACCAGTAAGTCATACCCATTGATATATTAACATTAGCAGAAACAACGAATTCAACCTTAAACTCAATATCAATAATTCCAATAACCCTTACATGTGACTCTGTTAACGACTTACTGTATAATTCAACCCAGTCAGCCTCATCATCAAGCATATCAGAATATCTTTCAGCAAGACTCTTCGCAACAGATATCTCGCTGTCATCATCAGAATCCTTCATATCTTCAAGCCTTGTAGATAAATCCGACTTGTCAGATATATAAGTAGTTCCGATTTCCATCATATTCTTAAGTTCTTCTGCTATTCCATTAATCACTTCATCAAGTTTAGAAGAACTTTCGTCATCATCATCTTCTTCAGCAGTTCTTACATTAACATTGAAATCAATTCCAGTGTAATCATACAGATCTAATGAAACCGCAACGCGGTAGTCATCAATATATGGGAATATGCCCCATACTTTCCATATAGCCTTACCACTTACATTAATATTAATCTTAACTTCCTGCTCAAATGTTGCTGATACAATTACCTTCATATTGGAGAATGAAATCTCTACACCAATATCAAGAGCAAGTCTTAATCCACTTACATTCTCAAAATGTTTTAAATCAGTTGAAAGGTCAGCTCTTACATGGTCAAGCTTTACTTCCGGTTTCTTGCTGCTATATAATGCAACATTGCCCTGAACCTTATCTGGAAGATAAGTTATATCCTGCGGCACAATGCTGATATTGGCATCCATAGTATCAGACAGATATTCCTGAAGTTCCTGATAAGAATTCGTTCTTAAAACAGCCTGTGCAACCTCATCTACAACACTCTGTGCAAATCCACTGTCAACAGCCTGCTGCTCAACACTCTGTTCAATGCCACTGATATCCTGATTCTGTAATATACTTTCACCACTCACATTATCAGTCTGATATACATCCATGGCTGCCTGAACTTCATCCCATGTCACATTCTTATATGTGATTACATAATCAGCATTATTAGTTGAAACATTTGTTATAACAGCATACTGTATATCATCATTTCCAGTTGCATACAGAGCAAGATAATCGCCTGTATCAACTGTTGTATCTTCATCAAGTCCAAGTCCTGCTCCAAGACTGTCACTGCCATATGACATTTTATTCTTTGTAATTGTTATACTGTCATTATCAGGATCATTATCCTTATCATCAGCTACATTAACAGGAAGAACATCCGGAACGAAGAGTATCTCCTCTGCTGCCATACCCCTGTAGGAATATTCATTTTCCTTAGCTGATGTAATCTCAAAGAACGAAACATCATCATCAGATATAACACTGCCATCTAACTGTGGCACAACATCTCCGTCATATACAGCAATCTTATCTCCTACATTAAGTGTACTGTCCGAATATGTAAAGCTTCCTGTAGTTTTAACAGCTTCCTGACTTATTGTACCATCCTGTCCTACAGTCATTACCGTCACAGATATTCTGTCAGCCTTCTCTCCATTAACATAGAGATTACTTAAGCTTCCTGACTTTATATACTTAATGTCATCCCTAAGATTCACATTAGTTACATCCGGCTTATAAACTGTAAAATCATATTCTCTTATTGTCTGGTCATAGCCTGTGAAATACAGCCTGTCATCTGAAAGTTCAAGACGGTAGCCACAACCTTCCTGCCATGTGCCATTGCATTTTATTATAAATGTATACGCTCCATCATCTAATACACTTCCGGCTGTAACATCTATTGAAGTATTCTCAGAAGAATCGCTTACATTCTTAACTGATACTTTATTCTTTACTTCTTCTTTAGTTAGTCTTCCGCTCTTATCAGTTACCATAATTGTAAAATCATTTGCATCAACATCATAGCTTCTTGCGTATGTATCTATGCTGACTGTCTTAAGCTCCTGACCATCAACCCATGATGCATATAATACAACATCACTTAAAAGTCTGTCTGTACTGGCAACATAATCTGTGCAGTCCGCATCATAACACCATCCCAAAAATGTCGAGCCTGCCTTGCCTGGAACCGGAAGATCTGAAAGCTTTGTTCCTGCCTCATATACCGAATTATCAAGCTCTGCTGCACGCCCCTGTTCATCATCATCAGTATAAAGTGTTCCGCCATTAGTTTCATACTTAATGTTATATTTTGTTGTTTCAAATGAAATATCAAAAGTAAGATTATCTGTATATATTCCTGCATATTTAGGAATTTCCTGTAATCTTGTCATATATTTTCTTGTCTTATCACTGCCTGTTGCTGTAAGCTCTGTTATTACTGAATTATTAGTAAGAGACAGTTTATTCTCTTCATTATATAATTCATATCCCAGCTTTACATCTCCATTCAGAAGATTCCATTCATTCTTAGAATAAACAGATACACTTACTTTATCTTTCTCATACAGTCCGCCTGCATGTCCCGATACTGTAAGATTCGTCTTATCAGCATCTACGCTTTCAGGTATGTCAATGTAATAATAACGTTCAATCCATTTTGCATAAAGAACTACAACTCCTGTATAATTCTCTTCTGAAATCTCCGTTACAGGACTACCTGTCAGTTCTTTATTATCATACCATCCTCCAAACTCATACCCCTGATTGACAATATCATTCTTATCCGGTAATTGCTCTGCCGGATATTTGTCTGGTGCATTATAGCCACTGACATAATGACCACCATTAAGCTGATAATCAATCTCCTTTAACTGGGACAGCTCATCATATGAAGACTGATTCCCTTCTGCATAATACATGCCCGGTATTGCTGCAGCAAGAATTGCAGAACATAAAAGTATACTCAAAAACCTCTTCATCCAAACGCCTCCTTTATGTTACAACCACATATCTGATATTTAGTTTTCCGTCTGCTATATATTGTAGTTATAATACCTGATTAAAAGACATTTGTGATGCTAAATGCGTGAATTACAATTTTTTTGACATGAACGATTAGATTTATATATAGAAATTTAGTCTCATGCAATATATAATTAATCAAGAGATAATTTACATACTAAGCTATAATGAGGAAAATACTATGAAAATTGCTATATGTGACGATAATGAAGCTGAATTAAACAGAATTAGAGAACTGTTAGAAATATACGCCTGTGATAAAGGTCAGAAGTTTTTTATAAAATGTTTCACAAGCAGTGTTGAACTGGCATCAACTGCTGAATTTGAGAAATATGACATATATTTTCTCGATATAATTATGCCAGTAATGGACGGCATTAATCTGGCAAGGGAAATCCGTGCCTTTGACAGATTTTCACCTGTAATCTTTCTGACATCATCACCTGAATTTGCTGTAGAAAGCTACACAGTCAAAGCATTTAATTATCTTCTTAAACCCATAATTAAAGAAGCTTTATATGATACGCTGGATGATATCCTTGATACATTTCATAAAGAACGCAATGATACATATATTATAAAGAATAATTCAGGTATACATAAAATATACTTATCAGATATTATGTACGCTGAAGCTCTTAACCGGAAAGTAATATTATACCTTTCAAACAACGAGCAGGTAATGTCGACAGACGTATTCTCATCTATATGTGATACACTTATGACACATAAAGAATTTACTCTGCCACACCGTTCTTTCATTGTTAATATGAATTACATCAAGACAATAGATGCAGTCAGGATTGAATTAACTAACAGCAAAACTATCCCGGTTGCACAAAGACGCGTTTCGGACATAAAGAAACAATATCTGGATTTCCAGATGGAAGAATAATCTATAATATACATTCGGAGGAGAATTTAATGACAGACATAGTCTCAGTACTAAACCTTATTAATTATGGTTTTGTTTTAATATTCGGAATTATTGTATCTTTCTATTTTGCCGGAATACAATGGGAGGACAATAAGCGCCTTTTTATACTTACTACTGTATTATTTGTTCTGTTTCAGGCATTATTCTACGTGCTTTTAGGCGAAAATGTCCTTTTTAAATGTTATCCTGTACTGATACATATTCCTTTAATTCTTATTATCAGATATATATGTCACCAGAATATATATATATCATTTATTGCCGTTATGTCCGCTTATCTGATGTGTACACCCAGAAAATGGTTTGGAACCCTGGCAAAATATATATTTCCTGAAATCCCTGTAATTTCAGATGTTGTAACAATTGTAATCACTATTCCGCTTCTGATTGTGGTAATTAAATACATTTCGCCTTACATAATAAAACTCAAAGAAGAATCAAAAAACATTATTTCCATGTTTTTCCTTCTCCCTCTTACATATTATATACTTGAATATGCTCTAACCGTATATACTAACCTTCTATATACCGGCAAAGCCGTAATAATTGAATTCATGGACAGTTTTATTGTTGTATTATATTTTTTCTTGTCAATAGTGACACTCAGTATGTCCAACAAAAAAAATACAGCAGAGCGTGAAAACATCATACTTTCCGCAGCTGCAGCTCAGGCTGAAAAAGAAATATCTCAGCTTACAGATTATCAGAAACAGGCCGCGATATACAGACATGACTTAAGACACCATATGAATTTCATACAAAGCTGCCTTGCTGGTAACAATACGCAGCAAGCTCTTGAATATATAAATGAAATTAATAATAATCTGGATAACACAAGAATAACAAGATACTGCAGCAACGAAGCAATTAACCTAATATTATCTTCATATATAAATAAAGCCCATGACGCAGACATTTCCACACAGATATCAGTAACTGCCACTAATTTTTCAAGTTACAGAATTACTGATTTGTGCAGTCTCCTTGCAAATGCTTTAGAAAATGCAATAAATTCCTGTATAAAGCAGTGTGATAACGCTGTCTCAAAAGACAATAAGCGTCTTATAACAATTAAGTTGTTTGAAAAAAATAACAAAATATGCATCAACATAGCCAATACATACTTTAAGGAGCCCCGATTCCACAACCAGATTCCTGTTACTGATGAACCTGACCATGGCATTGGTGTCCGCAGCATAATTTCAGTAATAGAAAAATATAACGGCATATATGCATTTTTTACTAAAGACGGTACATTCTATTTTCAGGCTTGTATATAAAAATGGGGACTGCACATACAGTCCCCATCTTTTATATTATTGTATTAATTATAATGTTACACCCTGCTTAAAGATTGCAAGATCATGGAATCCTGCTATCT
>OJMG01004346.1_pt1 | contig 9869 bp, 8 predicted proteins | sample 1597141 | NCBI WGS metagenome assembly OJMG01 (sample SAMEA2452119, study PRJEB22498) | human gut metagenome | biome: human feces; feature: human gut; material: feces | place: Australia | collected 2012
GCCAGAATGAAAAATTCGCGGCGCATCTTGGTGCATTTTTATCTGGAAATAGTATCAAACGCCGTGTTTCCAAGATCGGAAGCACGGCGTTTTGCGTACAGAAAAAGGGGAGTCCCGCTGATGCAGGATTCCCCCCTGTTAGGAAACGATTACTCCGCCTTGACCACAGCGTCCAGCGTGCAGCCCTTGTCGAATTCGATCGTGCCCTTGTAGTTCTTAATCGTGCCGCTCACAGTGATGGTGTCGCCGACCGCCAGCGTTTCCGCGCCTTCGCCGGACAGACGGTAGCACTGCACCGCGTAGTCGGTCAGACCGCCGGGAACGATGGTCACGGTGATGTTCTTGTACTCGTCGCTCCAAGCGGTGTCGATGCTGGTGATGACGCCGGTCATGGTGGAAGCGTCATTCATGGACAGACCCGCTTCCAGCGCGTAGGCGCTCACCGCCAGACGGACGCTCGCCACGGAGTCCGCAGGAACGGTCACGCAGCCCTTGTCGAACTCGACCGTGCCCTTGTAGTTCTTAATCGTGCCGTACACGCCGACCACGCTGCCGACTTCCAGCGCCTGCGCGCCCTCGCCGGAAAGGCGATAGCACTGAATGGGCTGTTCGGTCAGACCGTCGCAGACGATGGTCACGGTGATGTTCTGGTATTCGTCGCTCCACGCGGAGTCAATGGAAACCACTTCGCCCACCAGCGCGGTCGGAGCCGTCATGGCAACGCCCGATTCCAGCGAGTAAGCCGCGTCTACAATCGCCTTCTGACTGACGATTTCGCCGTAGCCGACCAGCACGCAGCCCTTGTCGAACTCGATGGTGCCCTTGTAGTTCTTCAGGATGCCTTCGACGGTAATCGCGTCGCCCACCTGCAGTTTTTCCGCGCCCTCACCGGTCAGACGGTAGCACTGGATCACGTAATCTTCCAGCCCAGCCGCTACCATGTTCACGGTGATATTCTGGTACTCGTCGCTCCACGCAGTAGGAATAGCGACGACCACGCCGGTGATGGTGGATTCGGAGGTCATGGCGGCGTCTTCCGCCAGCGCATAAGCAGCGATCACGTTCTTGACGCTGGCCACGCTGTCCACGGGAACCAGCACGCAGCCCTTGTCAAATTCCACGGTGCCCTGATAATTCTTCAGGATGCCCTCGACAGTGATCTCGTCGCCTTCCTTCAGGTCTTTCGCGCCTTCGCCGGTCAGACGGAAGCACTGGATAGGCTGGTCGGCCAGTTCTCCCACCTGAATGGTGACGGTGATGTTCTTGTATTCGTCGCTCCACGGGGTGTCAATCTTCGTCACCGTGCCGTAGAGACGCTGGGTGTCTTCCAGCGCCAGACCCGCTTCCAGCGAGTACGCCGCCGCCACGATTTCTTCGTAGCTCATGCCTTCCAGAATCATCGCAGCAGGCACCTTGTGCGCGAAGGACACGCTCAAGGTTTCGCCAGCTGCATTGGACAGGGTGGCCGTCAGGGTGTAGGTCACTTCTTCGGGATTCTTTTCATCCACATCGATGGTGACCATCTTGTTGTCCTGCGGAACGATCTTGATGGTGTCGCTGTCCGCCGTCCACGTAATCGGGAATTCGATGCCACCGATGTTGATGACGCCGACCACTTCGTAGTCGCTCATCGTCGTTTCCGGCAGATCCTTGTACATCATGAACAGGTACGTCTTGGCCGCTGCCAGATCTTCATCCGTGGTTTCCGCCATCGCGGCGCAGCTGAAGCACATCGCCAGCAGCATGAGCATCGCAAGGAATTTCTTCATGATTGTTTTCTCCCTTTCCTTGATTGTCAGGGGTGTTATTCTGCGAGAAGGAGTCCGGTTTCGTAGACACGCACAGCGACGCTGCCGCTCGAATGTTCGACAAAACCGCGCACGGTGATGGATTGCCCCACTATCTCATCGGTCACGAAAGATGACGGCGCAATTACGCTCATCTGCTGTCCGTCCTGTTCAACGGTCAGGTACGCGCGGTTGTTTTCGTCATCCCGGCTGATGGACAGCACATGCAGTTTACGCAGCTCGACGCTTGTGTTCTGCGCCAAATCCGCATAAGCATAGGTGGATTCCTCGCCGTTTTCGTCCGTCAGCACCGTCTGCGCCATCAGCTGGGCGAGCGTCGTCTCGGTGTAGTATGGCGCGTGACCTTCGCTGAGCAGCTGAATGTTGCCGGGGTCTTTCGGCTTCATCATGCGGTAGGAGACGTCGGAAATCTGCCACTGGTCACCCGCCGCGTAGTACTGCACCGAACCGACGATGCGCACTTCGTTGCCGGGGGTGAGAATCGACAGACCCTTGCCGCTGAGGTTGAAGCCGTAGTAGACGGAGATGCCGAAGACGATGCCGCTCTCCGCGTCAAGGCTTTCGACATACACCGAATTGTTGTGCGCCAGTGTGACGATGCCGTTGAATGCGACCTTCTTGTTCTGGTACGCTTCCGGATGGCAGCGCAGTTCGCGCAGGGTCAGCTCAATGGCGTCGCCGTAGTAGAAATCGGGGTCAGGCTGACCGGAGTAGAGGTTCAGCTTGAATTGCCGCGCCTGATCCAGCGCGCTTGAGCAGATGCTGCCGTACTGGTTGTTCGCGGTGGAGTACGCGCGCGCATAGCCGTTTTGCAGCAGTTCCAGATTCAGGTTGCGGTATTCCGCGCCTTCCGACGGCTGATACCACACCCAGACCAGCATCCGGCCGCCAGTGGAGTCAAGCTCCCAGCGGTCGGAATCCGATTCCAAGATGATGGACACTGCCGAAGCGAGCTTCTCCTGGGTGAAATGCGACGCGGCAACGCCGTATTCCTCAATCTTGCCGGTGGATTCGGGGGTGTTCAGCGCCAGAAAGCGCGCTTTCAGCACACCGTCCGCGCAGACGCTTTCCGGCACATCGAAATGCACCGTGTCGCCGTCCACATGCGTCCTGACGGTCGCACTGGTTTTGGCGGTTGCGGAGGACATGTTCAGCTTCAGCTGCGCCACATAGTCCACAAAGCCGTCATCGGTGGTTCCCGCCGCCGCGCCTGACGCCGTGCAGAGCAGCAGCGTCAGGGTCAGCAGCAGGGAAAATAGATTGCGGAGTGTTTTCATCTGCGCGCCTTAGATACCAAAGCCCGCGATGGACTGTTCGCACTTGGTGATAGCTTCGTCGAAGCGCTTCTGGATGAGCTCGTCCAGCTTCGCATCGTTTTCCGGCTTGGTCAGGTCGCCCAGTGCCGCAGCATCCGTCATGCAGCCCGCCATCAGTTCGCCAACGCGGCTGCGTGCTTCGGAAGAGCCGGGGAACGCAGGAGAGGTGTAGTAAGCGTCAACCTGCTCCAGGCAGACCTTCGCCGCCAGCGCCGCCACGTTGTCGCCGCCGTCCGCGCCCGCAACGAATTCCGCATAGACTTCGTTTTCCGCAACGGACTTGATGACCGGCACATAGCCGGACGCCATGGAGAATTCAGCCTGGAAATCCACCGTGGTGGTCAGGTACTTGACGAACAGCCAGGAAGCGGCCACTTCCTGCGCATTGGACTTCTTGAAGATGCACAGGCTCGGGCCCTGAGAAATGACCTTCGCGCTGCTGGCATCCACCTGCGGGATGGTCGTGATGCCCACTTCAAAGGGATAGGTGCCGTCCGCACCCTTGGTCGGACGCTGATGCGTCGCGCCGGCGGAGGAGCCGATGGACATGTAGCTCTTGATGCCGGAGTCGGAGACGAACAGACCGGAGGTGTAGCTGCCGTAGATGGTCTGGGTCGTCACAAGCCCCTGATTGTACCACGTTGCGAAACGCTTCACGAACGCGCGGTTTTCGGGCGTGTTGAACAGGAAGTGTTCGCCGGTGGCGCTGGTGTAGGGGGTCTTGAGCTGCTCCGTCATGGTGATGAACCAGTTGTTCTCGGAGTCATAGCCCAGCGGGATGCTGTACGGATCGATTTCGACGATCTTGTTGCACAGCGCTTCCATCTCGTTCCAAGTGGTGGGCGGGGTCAGACCGTTCGCGTCGAAGAACGTCTTGTTGTAGTACAGCACTTCGGTGGACTTGCTCATCGGCAGCGTGTACATCTTGCCATCGCCGAACTGACGGCCTTCCTCGTAGTACGCGGAAATGAAGTCGTCCTTCTGCTCCTGCATCAGGCCGAAGGTTTCGGTCGTGCCGTCGGCGCGGGTGACGGTCGCCGCGCTGTCAATGTAAGCATCCAGCGGCTGCACCGCACGCGCGAGGTTGTACAGGGCAACGTGGTCCGGGTAGCAGTAAGCGATGTTGGGCTGGCCGCCGACGGTGATTTCCTTGGAAATCTGGTCGCGGACATCATCGTAGCCGCCAACGGAGGTGTAGCTGACATGGATGTTCGGGTAGAGCTTGTTAAACTCTTCGATGTACGTATCCAGCACGGGGGTCAGGTTGGAGCCCATCGTGTTGTAGAAGGTGATGTTCACCTCGCTGCCGTCGTAAGCAGCGGGATCGCTTGCGGATTCAGCAGAACCGAAGCAAGCAGTGCAGGCCATCAGCATGGTCAGCGCCATGAGAAGAGAGAGGAACTTCTTCATGTGTCTTTCCTTCCTTTCTGGTCGAGGGAGACAAAAAATTGTTAAAGGCGGAAATCCGCCGATTAACCTTTGATACCGCTGCGGCTGACACCCGACATGATGTACTTGCGCAGGAAAATAAACACGAGGAACAGCGGGAACGATACCATCGCGACCGCCGCCATCTGCACGGGATAATTCGTTTCGCCGGTGGAGCTGTTGAAGGCGTTGCGCAGACCGTTGGTAATCAGCTTGTGCGCATCGTCATTCGCCACCAGACGCGGCCAGACGTAGGAGTTCCATGCGCCCATCATTTTCAGGATGGTGATGGAAATCAGCGTCGGCAGGGAGAGCGGCACCATGACCTTCCACAGGTACTTGAAGTCGCTCGTGCCGTCTACCTTTGCCGCAAGATACAGTTCGTTCGGAATCTGCAGAAAGTTCTGGCGCAGCAGATAGATGTAGAACACGCTGACAAGGAACGGCACAATCAGCACCGTGTAGGTGTTCTGCCAGCCGAGCATGAAAATCGTCTGGTAGTTGGTGATGGTGAACAGCTCGCCGGGGATCATCATCGTCGCCAGTAGCGCGCCGAACAGCGCGTTCTTGCCCTTGAATTCCAGCCGGGCAAACGCGAACGCCGTCAGGATGGTGATAATCAGGGACAGCATCGTCGAGACGATGCCGACATAGGCGGTGTTGAGGAACAGGCGACCCAAATTGCCAGTGGAGAACGCATCGGCGTAGTTGCTGATGAGCACCATGCGCGGCCAGAACGTCGGCACGGACGCGCGGTATTCATCCAGCGACTTCAGGGAAGAGATAATCATCCAGTAGAACGGGAACAGCACAATCAGCGCCATCACAATGAGGAAAGCATAGGTGATGAACAGCGTCAGCACCTTCGTGATGCGCTGGGTGACGCTGACTTGCTGCATGTTCCGCGAATGCATGATGGTGAAATCTTTTTCGGACATACTGCACCTCTCAATAATGCACGCGCTTCTTGCTGACCTGCATGTTGATCATCGTCACGACGAAGATGATTGCAAACAGAATCAGCGCAGCGGCACTGGCCACGCCGTAGTTGGACTTCGGCAGTGCATCGTAAATCATGCCGACGATGGTGTTCATGCGTCCTGCGTCGCCCGCAGGACCCATGGTCTCGCCGAAAATGCCGACGATGCTGGTGTATTCCTTGAAGCCGCCGATGAAGCCGGTGATGACGACGTAGGCAATCATCGGAGAGAGGAGCGGCACGGTGATTTTGGTGAACACGCGCCAGCGGGGAGTAGAGTCCACCTTTGCCGCGTCGTAATACTGCTTGTTGATGCCCTGCAGACCGCCCAGCAGTACCAGAATTTTGAAGGGCAGCGCGTTCCACACGATGTAGACAATCATGACGAACATGTTCGCCCAGTATTCCGAGCCTTGGTTAATCCAGTTGACGTAGTGCCCGCCGAAAAGCTCAATGACATTATTGACAATGCCCTTGGTCTGAATCAGGCGCTCCATGTGCGGCATACCGATGATATTGAACATCGCGGCGAAAACCATGCCGATGGCGATGGAGTTGGTCACATAGGGCAGGAAGAAGATGGTTTGCAGTACCTTTTGCAGGGGCTTGATGGAGTTCAGCGCAACCGCGATCAGCAGCGCGAGAATCGTCGAAATCGGCACGGTGAACAGGCACAGGAGCATCGTGTTTTTCAGCGCCGTCTTGAAGCCGCTGTCGCCGATAACCGTCTGGAAGTTCTTGATGCCAACGGTGAAGGTGGCGCCGCCGACTTCGCTCAGGCTGTTGTAGTCATTCAGGAATGCCAGTCGCACCGTGTTGATAATCGGCCAGACCGTAAAGACCAGCAGCAGCACGATGGCGGGGGCGAGATAGAGCCATGCTTTCCATTGATGCTTGCTTTCTACCATCTTACTTCACCTCGAACGGAATGCGAACGCCCTCGTCATCCCGCGTGAACAGGAAGATCTTGTGCGGCTTGATGCGGTAGCGCACGACATCGGCGGAAGCATCCACTTTATTGTCCGCGTCGATGATGGAGCGCACCGTCGGCTTCTGGGAGGCTTCGTGCGTGGAGACGACGGACACGTCGCGCCCCATGACCTCGACGTTCTGCGGCTTGCAGCACAGCGTGCCGTTCGCCATGTCGAGGATGAAGCCTTCGGGACGGATGCCGACGAACACGTCCTGATCCTTCACGCCGGGCACATCCATCACGCTGTCCACGCCGATGAACAGACGCTCGCCCTTGACATGGCCGGTGAAGATGTTGATGGGCGGCGTGCCGAGGAAGTTCGCAACAAACAGGTTCGCCGGGTTGTCATAGACATCCTGCGGCTTGCCAATCTGCTGCACCACGCCGGACTTCATAACGACAATCATGTCGGAAATGGACATGGCTTCTTCTTGGTCGTGCGTGACGAAAACGGTGGTAATCTTCGTTTCCTTCTGGATGCGGCGGATTTCCTCGCGCGTCTGCAGGCGTAGGCGGGCGTCAAGGTTGGACAGCGGCTCGTCCAGCAGCAGCACGCGGGGCATCTTCACCAGCGCGCGGGCGATAGCGACGCGCTGCTGCTGACCGCCGGAAAGCTCGCTGGGCTTGCGTTCCAGCAGTTCCTCAATCTGCACCAGCCGGGCGGCCTCATGCGCGCGTTCCAGCATGGCTTCCTTGGTCATCTTGTCCTTGCCGCGGAGGTTCTGCAAAGGGAAGAGGATGTTCTGCTTGACCGTCAGATGGGGATAGAGCGCGTAATTTTGGAACACCAGACCAATGCCGCGGTTTTCCGTGGACAGATCGGTCACATCGTCCTCCCCGAAGAAGATTTTTCCGCTGGATGGCTTTTGCAGACCGCTAATCATGTACAGCGTCGTGCTTTTGCCGCAGCCAGACGGGCCAAGAAGACCAATCAGCTTTCCATCCGGGATGGTAAAGTCAAAATTGTTGACTGCCACCACTTCTTCGCCGGACTTCTTGTTGCGGCTCGGGAAGATTTTGGTCAGGTTCTGCAAAACGATTTTCATAGAATCCCCTTTCTTTGCCCTTTGTCATCGTAGTGACATGCCTTCGCCGCTTTTGAAGCGGGTGGAAGTATCGTCTGAAAGCCCCGCGGGATGGATTTGCGCGGTGGTGCCTTAGTACGTCTGATGCGCGACCTTTTCTGCTTGCAGTTTGGCTTTGTAAGCAACCAGCTCATCGGTGGAATTGAAGATCATCTGGCTGGCCATATCAACCGCGACGGTATCAGCAAGAAGATCGTGAATCAGTGAATGTTTCCGCGTGGCGAAGAAGAGGACAAACTGTGCGACGGAGAGAATCAGCACAATGCCCAGCACAACGATATTCAGGTTGCCGAAGAACAGCATCATCACCGCCATGATTGGAATCATGGTTTCCACCGCGTATTTGCCCAGCACTGTGCGGACAAAAAGCGTCACATGACCGATTCTCACGCCGTCATTGCGCATCAGAGCCACACCGAATATCTTTTTGCCCAAGGTTTGTCCGTTTTTGAAAAGGAGCGGAACGAGGAATTCTAATAGGAGATAACCCGACAGTACGCCGAAACTGACGATGAGAATCGACAGCTGAATGACCATGCCGTACGCATGAACAGCGGTTTCATCAGCGGCGAGCACGGCGTTCGCCTGTTCCACCAGCGCCCGCTGCGCGTCAGTCAGGGCGCTGTATGTCTGGGTCATGATGGACATGTCCAGCCCGCACGCGTCTGCCGCGGCCTGATAGCGCGCCATGAGCGTCTGGTACTGCGCGTCGAATCCCAGCAGGGCTGATAATCCCCACGCACAAAGAACGCAGGCAATCGCCAGCAGAATCACATCGAACAAAAAAGCCGAGATGCGCTTCCAAACGTTTGCCCGTTGAAGGTCACAGGTCATAGGGACTAACCTCCCGCTGATTGAAAAAGTCTAAGCTGAGTTCCTTATTCTATTATACTGATATTTTGTAAAAAAGCCATAGGAAAAACAAAATTCTTCTGCAAATTCGTCTGATTCTCTAAAATTTCCTCCGAAAACAGCACAGGAACGGCATTTGCGAAAGCATCTGTGTGCCGTTTATACGATTTCCGGAGGGCACAGGCGAGGCAGATAATAGATATGAAGCACCATTTTCTGATTTCTTGCGGCATACCCCGTTGACAATTGCGGGAAATGGGCGTAAGATAAAAGGCGTGGCTTTCGAGCAAGCAGCCCGCGAACGCCGGAAAGGAGTGTCTGACCGCATGGACGGTGATCCGTATAGTACCCCTGAGCCCATCGGCAGCGCTCTGACGGCTGACTGATGCCGACCGCGCTGCCTTCCTTCGGAAATGTTGAAAGGACGCAGCACTAACATGAGAAGAATCTTCAAGACCATCGAGGATCATCTGACCGAATGCACGACGCTGGAAAAGGGCGTGTGGGTGCATCTGCAAAGCCCGACGAAGGAGGAAGTGGATGGTCTGACCACCCGCTTCAACCTTGATCCGACCTTTCTGCCTGCCGCGCTGGACGAAGAGGAATCCGCCCGCATTGACTACGACTCGGATAAGCAGCAGACGCTGATTATCGTGGATATTCCGTATGTTGATACCGAGGGCACGGGCTATGTGTACAGCACAATCCCGCTGGGCATCGTGCTGTGCGACGAGGTGATTATCACCGTCTGCACGCGCGATACGCCCATCATCAATGACTTCACCGAGGAGCGCATTCGCAATTTCTGGACGTTCAAGCGTACCCGCTTCATCCTGCAAATTCTCCAGCGCAATGCCGGCCGATTCCTGTCCTACCTGAAGCAGATTGATAAAACCAGTCAGCACATTCAGGAAAAGCTGGAGCATACCAGCCGCAATCAGGAATTGCTGCAAATGATGAAGCTGGAGAAGTCACTGGTTTACTTCAACACGTCGCTCAAAGGCAACGCACTGGTCATGGAGCGCCTGATGCGCCAGGATATCCTCAAGCGCTATCCGGAGGATACCGACCTGCTGGAGGATGTTATCATCGAGAATAAGCAGGCAATGGAAATGTGCTCGATTTACCGCGACATTATGAGCAACACCACTGACGCGTTCGCTTCCATCATCAACAACAACCTGAACATCACCATGAAGGTGCTGACCGCACTGACCGTCCTTTTTGCCGTGCCGACGCTGGTTATGACGATTTGGGGCATCAACGTCCCCGTACCGTTTGAGAGGCAGGCGTGGGGATTTGCGGCAGTCTGCGGCATCTCCATCATCCTGACACTGTTCGCCTTCGTTATTATGCGCCGAAAGAACATGTTCTAATACTATTTCCAGATTCACCTGCGCCATCTGCTTGCGCCTTTTCCCTTCTGGC